>ERZ1026776.2113-NODE-2113-length-10258-cov-24.198275_pt1 | contig 10258 bp, 9 predicted proteins | sample MGYA00380125_ERZ1026776 | MGnify/ENA primary metagenome ERZ1026776 (study PRJEB33269, sample SAMEA4719761) | human gut metagenome | biome: human-associated habitat; feature: organic feature; material: feces | place: Cameroon | collected 2013-10 ... | reverse complement strand
GCGTGTTCGGGACTTTCACCCGTTAGAGCGCGCCCATGGCGCGCAAACTAAAAATCCCGAAGACTTTCACAGTCTTCGGGATTTCTTTTATTTTTCTTAAGCAGCCTTCTTTGCTTTCTTTTCTTTCATCTGCTTAACGAAGGTCTGTGCACCTTCCACTACCAGGAAGATTGCCAGAACTGCCATTGCAGCTGCGAAGAACAGCTGGAACCAGTCACCCCATGCAGCAGTGCCGGCACCGATCGCCTTGCACTTGTTGATCACGGTGATCACCAGGCTGGTCAGGGTTGCGGCAAGCATGAATACCATAGGGAAGAAGAACATCTTGTTGTTCTTGCCAACTTCACCCAGCCATGCAGCTACTGCCATCAGAGCGATACCTGCGAGCAGCTGGTTCGCTGCACCGAACAGGCCCCAGATCTGGCTTAAGGACAGACCGCCGAGGATACAACCGATCACTACCATGGATACAGTACCGAACAGAGGATGTGCCAGCACCTTACGTGCGCCCTTGGCATCCTTGTAAGTAGCTTCGCCTTCTTTTAGGAACAGCTCGGAGAACATGAAACGGCTCAGACGGGTACCGGTATCCAGACTGGTCAGTGCGAATACGGATACAGACAGCGTTAACAGTGCGTAGATGGTACCGTATGCCTTGGAGGTCTCGGTACCGAACATGGATGCAATACCTGCAGCGAATGCAGCTGCGGGAGATCCGAACTCACCGTTTAAGTACTTCTGATATACTGCGCCGACTGCTACCAGAGCGATGATACCCAGAGCAGACTCGATCAGCATGGAGCCGTAACCGATAGCCTTGGCATCCTTCTCGCTCGCTAACTGCTTGGAAGAAGTACCGGTAGCGATCAGGCTGTGGAAACCGGAACATGCACCACATGCTACAGTGATGAACAGCATAGGGAACAATGTCTGTCCTGCCTTGGGCTCCCAGCCATTAAACGCAGGGATATCGAATGCGACAGTACCGGTGAAAGCACCGGCAACGACACCGATGAATGCCAGACCTATCATAGCATACAGCAGGAAACTGGACAGGTAGTCACGGGGCTGTAACAGGATCCATACGGGAACCAGGGAAGCCACTGCGATGTAAACACCTACGAATACGATCCATGCGATACGGTTCATGGCAAAACCAACGTTCAGACCTAAAACAGTAATAGCTACGATACCGATGATACCACCGATGGTAGCGGGCAGAGTCTTAACGCCCATTCTGTTGGTCACATAACCATAAATAACAGCCAGAACGATGAACAGCAGAGAGATCATTGCGGTAGACTGATTACCGGTAGGATTGGTCACAAAACCGAAAGCGGTCTTGCCGGCATCATCCGCCAGGGTCAGGAAAGTACCTGCCACAATATTAACGAAGGAAGCGATTACCAGGATCAGCACCAGAAGTGCGAAGATGATGAAAAGCTTCTTAGCTCTGGATCCCATGGAATCCTCGATGATCTCACCTACAGATTTACCGTCATGTCTGATAGATGCGAATAAAGATCCGAAGTCCTGCAGACCGCCGAAGAAAATACCACCGATGATACACCACAGGAATACGGGAACCCATCCGAAGATGGAAGCCTGAATCGGTCCGTTGATCGGGCCTGCTCCGGCGATAGATGAAAAATGATGACCCATAAGTACGGCAGGCTTAGCTGCGACGTAATCCACACCATCTTCCTTCTCAATTGCAGGAGTCTTCTTGGTAGGATCGATGCCCCACTGTTTTGCCAGCCAGGAGCCATAGAACACATAGCCGATAAATAACAATACAATAGCGGCTACAACGATTAATAATGCTGTCATTTGTGTTTCTCCTTTTCTTAATACACAGATTTAATTTTTGCAAATACACGAATTGCTCCGCAAAATGCTGCTCTCGCAATTCTAAACTGTTCGGAATTCGTTAATTTACTTTGTAAATTACTACTTCCTCACAGTTTTTCGGTCCATAAATTCAAATATCTTGCCATGCAAGCATGCCCGATATTTGGAATTTCTGTCCCTTGTATTTACTGTATTGCCTTTTTTACGAGCTTCTTCAGGATCTGTCCGTGGCGGTTGTGGACGATCCGACCCGAAGACAGCTCGGCGACAATCAGACGATAATTGCTCCAGCCATGGAATCCCCAGAAGTAACTCTGATAATGCCTGCACTTTTTCACCTGTGTGAGAGCATCCTCCCCGGCATGAGCGGTCAGAATGATCAGGACGACATCACTGTTCCTGTGATGGGAAGACGGCTGCACATTTGCAGTTCCCCGCTCCCAGGCGATAGCGTCCAGTTCCAGAAGACGTTCCTTAGATAAAGATTCTTCTGTGGCAAAATACACTGTCTCGTTGGTGTCAATATCTGCCACCTTAGCTTTCTTGATCAGAAAGTACTGCTCATTATGGGATCCGAAGATCGCCTCTGCTGCGAATGGCGGTTCTACAGCTTCTGTTTTAATGTTGTAGTAAGTCTGATAAGATCGCAGGATACGCCCAAGCGCTTCCCCGGGAGTAAGTGTCTTTTGTAATTCCATTCTGATTCCCTTTTAAACATGTGTAAATGATTACATTTACGTTCATACGCTTCTTACTTTAGCACTGTGCAGTGTCGTACGCAATTGTTTTTTTAGTAAATCTTTACACTTTTTTTATATTTATTTACTTTATCGTTCTATCATAGTCCAATCGCACTATTTTTCCAAGGTGCAAATTTAACCTATATACCATTACAAATTTAACATAAAAAAAGCAGCCGATTTTCATCAGCTGCCGATTTTTAGGAATGATTCTTCTCTTCCTTGATCTCCCAATGGATCAGGAAAGTCAGTGCCGCACGAAGTCCGATGATACCGGCTACGGTAACGATCTCCTTCCAGTCTCTGACAATAACGGTCTTAAGGATCTCACTGCACAACTTGAATTCCAGCCCTACAGCAAGCCCCTGCGCCAGGGTGATCTTCATATCCGGCACCCGCCGCACATAATTATAAAACCCTTTCAGACCAGAGAGAATAATAACGATCACTCCGACAAATTCAAAGAACAGTATTGCCACCTGGACAATATTGTTCATCACGTTTTCCAGGAATTCAATGATAAGCTCTATGTGGAACATGCACAGCCCCCCGCTTTTCTTACACTTCTTTTTTCATTGTAGCGTATCCAAAAAGGGCGTGCAAGATGTATCTTTATCTTTTTATCAGCTATTTTTCTTCTGTTTTCAATAATTCCTGCATGGTATGCCACCCCAGCACTGCGCATTTTACTCTGGCAGGCATGTGGGCGATATCCTGCAACACGGAGGCCTCTTCCAGCTCATCCTTCTCTTCGTCGGTGATACTTCCCTTGATCATTTTCAGGAACAGATCTGCCAGATGCAGTGCCTCTTCCTTACTTCTGCCGATGACTAACTCCAGCATCATGTCCGCGGAAGCCTGGGAGATGGCACAGCCGTCTCCTTCAAAAGCTCCGTCCACGACTACACCGTCCTCCACCTTCAGTTCCAGGAAAATATCATCGCCGCAGCTGGGATTGACACCCTCTAACACCAGGTTGGCATCCTCCAGCTTATGCTTATGATACGGATGCAGATTGTGCTCCGTCAGGATCTCATTATAAAACGTCTTATTCTCCATAACCCATCTGTCTCCTTATCCCGGCAAGACTTGTTAAAAATGCCTGTATTTCTTCTTCCGTATTGTAGACGCCCAGGCTCACTCTGGTGGTAGACAATACTTTCAGATGCTGTAATAACGGCTGGGCGCAGTGATGTCCCGCCCGGACTGCGATGTGATCTGCATCTAAAACAGATGCCACATCATGAGGATGCACGCCCTCCAGCTTAAATGTCACGATGCCGTGATGATCCTCCGCTTTCTGAGAACCCAGAATGTGTACCGCGGGGATCTCTTTCATGCCATCCATCAAAAGTTTCGTCAGCTTCGCTTCTCTCTCTTCGATGAAATCAAAACCGATCTTCTGCACATAGCGGATGGCTTCTGCCAGTGCATAAGCTCCGGCGCCGTTCACCGTACCGGCCTCAAACTTGTGAGGGACTTCCGCCCACACGGCTCCCGTACGGCTGACGGAATCGATCATTTCTCCACCGCATAAAAACGGGGGCATCTGCTCTAACAACTCTCTCTTGGCATATAACACACCGATTCCCATGGGAGCATACATTTTATGTCCGGAAAAAGCCAGGAAATCCACATCCAGATCCTGTACGTCCACTGCCATATGGGGCACGCTCTGGGCTCCGTCTGCCACGAAATAAGCGCCTGCTTCATGTGCCAGCTGTGCAAAACGCCTGATATCATTTTTGCAGCCCAGCACATTGGATACCTGGGTCATGGCAACGATCTTCGTCCGGTTGCTCAGTGCCTCCTTAAAAGCTTCCTCGGTATATTTTCCGTCTTCAGTGCACTCCAGATACTTTACCACCGCTCCGGTCCTGGCTGCCGCCTGCTGCCAGGGCAGAAGATTGCTGTGGTGCTCCATAATGCTTACCAGGATCTCATCTCCCGGTTTCAGTACCAGGGAGCCGAAGCTGTACGCCACCAGGTTTAAGCCTTCCGTAGCATTGCGGACAAAGATGATCTCCGCTGCTTCTTTTGCGTTGATAAATCCACGGACCGTCTCTCTGGCTTCTTCGTATTTTTCGGTTGCCGCCTCTCCCAGCTCGTATAATCCGCGCAGGGGATTGGCATTGTATTTTTCATAAAATTCCCGCTCTGCTTCCAGGACACAGGCCGGCTTCTGTGAAGTCGCCGCCGTATCCAGATAGATCACTTTCTGATTCTCCAGCAGAGGAAAATCCTTACGGATCTCACTGATTGAAGTTGTCATACTTCCTCCTGTTATCTTACTCTTCCGCTTCCTCTTCTTCCACGGCTCTGCCCAGGAACTTTTGTACCTTTGCCTGTGTGGAAGCGTCAGGGATCTTGCGGCAGACCGCATCCACCTTTGCCATCGCCATCATCTCATAGATCTGCTCTCTGTTCATGCCGCGGCTCTCTAAGTAGAACAGCAGCTCATCATCGAGCTTACCGATGGTGGCGCCGTGATTGCCTTCCACATCTTCCTCCGCACAGAGGATCAGGGGAATGGTCTGGTTCACCACATCATTGGACAATAACAGTACGTCCTCTTTTTCATTGCCTACCGCGCCCTTGGCACCCCATTTGAAGTCAATGGTGCCGCGGTATAATTTGAAGGCATGATCTCTTAACACACCGCCGGCCTGCATATTACTCTGGGTCTTTTTGCCCTCATGCAGTGCCACATAGTTCATATCCAGTCTGCCTTCGCCGTCTACAATATAAGCGGTATCGGCATTCATGCTGCTCTCTCTGCCCTGCAGAGTGGTCTTACATCCAAAGTAGGTATTCTTCCCTCCCAGGATCAGCTGGATGACTTCCAGGGAAGCCTTCTCCTCACATAAGGCTCCAATGTCATTCATAAAAGTAAAATCGCTGCCCAGTCTCTGCACCTGGATCAGCCGTATCTTCGCTCCTTCTTCCAGATACAGTCTGGTGGATACCGCTGCCTGACCTGATGCCTCCCTGTCAGAAGCAAAGTCCTCGATCACGGTGATCTCGCTGTTTTTACCTGCTTTTACAGCTACCGCTCCCGCCTGTAAGCTATTCTGTGCATAGGCATAATCAAGCAGTAACGGCTGCACCTCTGTCACATCCGCGGGCACCTCATAATGTTTTGCTTTTACTCCCGCTGCGGCAAGCAGACCGTCCATATCTTCTCCCATACCGGCGGCAATACCTGCAAAATCCGCATTCCAGGGCTTAGAGCCTTCGTTTTCAGCGGTCGTTATCTTCCCCGGCAGAGTGACTTTTGCCTCTCCTGCCGCGGGGATCTCTATTTTCTCCAACTGCGTCTCATTCATACGAAGCCAGTTCCATGTCTTGGAGGGCAGTCGGTTGATGGTCATATTATATTCTTTTTCCATATTCTGTCCTCCCTTTACCCGATGCTGCCTTTCATCTCCAGGCGGATCAGGTTGTTCATCTCTACCGCATATTCCAACGGCAGCTCCTTCGATACATTGTCCGCGAAGCCGCTGACGATCATGGCTCTGGCGTCCTCTTCGGAGATACCGCGGGACATCAGATAGAACACTGCCTCGTCGCTGATCCTGCCGATCTTCGCCTCATGCCCGATATCGGCATCCTGGGTACGGATATCCATCGCCGGGATAGTATCGGAGCGGGACTTGTCGTCCAGCATCAGGGACTGACAGGATACGGCGGATTTACTCTTTGCCGCACTGTTCTTCACTACCACGGAGCTTCGGAACGTACTGATCCCGCCATCCTTGGAGATAGACTTCGTGTTGATATAAGAAGTGGTCTCCGGCGCATTATGAACTACTTTCGTACCGGTATCCAGATTCTGTCCGGCTCCGGCGAAAGTAATACCGGTAAATTCCGCTCTCGCTCCCTTACCGTTCAGTACGCTCATGGGGTACAGATAGGATACGTGGGATCCGAAGGAACCGGATACCCATTCAATGGTACCACCCTCTTCCACCAGAGCCCGCTTGGTATTCAGATTGTACATGTTCTTGGACCAGTTCTCGATGGTGGAGTAACGCAGTTTTGCATTTTTCCCAACGAACAGCTCCACACAGCCGGCATGGAGGTTCGCCACGTTGTACTTCGGTGCGGAACAACCTTCGATAAAATGCAGGTATGCACCCTCGTCCACAATGATCAGGGTATGCTCGAACTGTCCGGCTCCCGGTGCGTTCAGTCGAAAATAGGACTGTAAGGGGATCGTCACGGACACTCCGGGGGGAACATATACGAAGGACCCGCCGGACCACACTGCACCGTGCAGCGCTGCGAATTTGTGGTCTCTGGGTGTTACCAGCTTCATGAAATGCTTTCGCACCATATCCGCATATTCCCCGTTCAGGGCACTCTCCATATCGGTATAGACTACGCCCTGGGCTGCCACTTCTTCTCTGACATTGTGATATACCAGCTCGGAATCGTACTGGGCACCTACACCGGCGAGTGACTTTCGCTCCGCCTGGGGGATTCCCAGCTTCTCAAAAGTATCCTTGATATCCTCCGGTACCTCGGACCATTTGGCACTCATATGAGTATTGGGCTTCACATAAGTTACGATGTCATCCATGTTCAGTCCCTCAATGGAGGGACCCCAGTCGGGGACTTCCATCTCATTATAGATCTGCAATGACTGCAGGCGGAAATTTGCCATCCATGCGGGATCCTTCTTTTTCTCGGAAATCTCCGCCACAATATCGGGGGTCAGTCCTTTCTGAATGCGATAGACGTCTTTTTCTTCGTTACGGATATCGTAAATACTTCTGTTGACATCTTCCACATAAGTTTTTTCTCGTTCGCTCATTCGGATCGTCGACCTCCTTTACGCTTCCAGAAAACGCTCGAAACCATGCTCGTTGATCTCGTCTACCAGAGAAGCGTCGCCGGATGCCACGATCTTACCGTTCACCAGTACATGGGTCTTATCCACATGAAGAGACTCTAAAATTCTGGTACTGTGGGTGATGATCAGCAGCGCACCCTTTTTGTCCTTCTGGTACTCTTCCACTCCCTTGGATACCGTACGTACCGCATCCACATCCAGTCCGGAGTCGGTCTCATCCAAGATTGCCAGAGAGGGTTTTAACATAAGTAACTGTAAGATCTCCGCCTTTTTCTTCTCACCGCCGGAGAATCCCACGTTCAGATCACGATCACCGTAGGAAGGATCCATCTGTAATACCTCCATTGCCTGCTCCAGTTCCTTTTTGAATGTCCACAGTTTGATGCGGGAACCGCTTCTCTGTTCCACGGCATTCCGGATGAAATTCCGAAGAGATACTCCGGGTACCTCCAGGGGATTCTGGAAGGACAGGAAAATACCGTCCTTCGCTCTCTGATCTGCAGTTTCCTCTAATAATTCCTTCCCTTTGAACAGGATCTCACCACCGGTCACCTCATAACGGGGACTTCCCATGATGGTGTAACCCAATGTGGATTTGCCCGCACCGTTGGGTCCCATGAGGACATGGGTCTCTCCGGGACGAACCTCTAAATCTATTCCATGAAGGATGGGCTTGTCCTCTACACTTACGGACAAGTTACGCACCTGTAATAATTGTTCTGACATATACTTCCTCCTATCTCTAGCGTCCAACTAGGAATTACTATATCATTATATACAAGCATCTGCAAATATGCAACATATAATTCCTACAAAAGTACCGTACATTCCGTTCAAATTGTATTACATTTTTCAGTTAGCATCAACTTACTATAAAGCAAAACACAAGCCATTGCAAGGGATTCTCTTGTTCTCTCACAATGGCCTTTGCTTTTTCTTTTTTATGCTTCTTTGTCCAAAAGATTCTTCATGCTCTTGGTGCTGATCCACAGGGTAGATGTATTATGCAGAAGAGCGGACGTAGTGGGAGGAATGATTCCTGCCACACCTAAAATGATCAGTCCGGTGTTGATCCCTACGATCATGCGATAATTTTTATGGATCCGCGCCATCAGGGCATTGCTCAGCTCCTTCAGTGTCGCTACTTCCTGTAAATTATCCGCACCGATAGTCACATCCGCGATCTCTCTGGCGATCTGTGCGCCTTCGCTGATGGCAATCCCTACGTCTGCCGCTGACAATGCCGGGGAATCATTGATGCCATCACCGATCATAATGACCTTATGGCCTGCCTGCTTCTCCTGCTCCACGAACTTTGCTTTGTCCTCCGGCAATACCTCGGAATAATACTCGTCCACACCGACGATTCCGGCAATGGATCTTGCGATACGATCACTGTCACCTGTCATCATAACGACCTTGCCAATCCCCAGACCTTTTAATTGCTTTATTACCTCAGCGGCCTCTTCTCTGAGAGGATCCTCGATATAGATCACCGCAGCCAGCTTGCCGTCTATTGCCATATATAAGCGGGAGTATTCCTCAGACAGCTGATCGAACAGTTCCTGCCTGCCCTCCGGAATCTGTGCCTGCTCATCCTCAAATACGAAATGATAGCTGCCAATGATGATCTTCTTGCCTTCCAGAGTGGAAGAGATTCCATGAGCTACAATATATTCCACTTTGGTATGCAGTTCTTCATGTACCAGCTCCTTACGGGCTGCTTCCCGCACCACTGCCTTCGCCATGGAATGAGGGAAATGCTCCTCCAGGCAGGCGGCGATCCGAAGAAGTTCATCTGTGGACTGTCCGTTAAAGGATATCACATCCGCCACGGTGGGCTGTGCCTTGGTCAGTGTTCCGGTCTTATCAAATACGATGGTAGTGGCATCTGCCATAGCCTCTAAGTATTTGCCGCCCTTCACCGTGATCTCGTAGGTACTTGCCTCGCGGATCGCGGACAATACTGCTAACGGCATGGACAGCTTCAGTGCACAGGAGAAATCCACCATCAGCACGGATAATGCCTTGGTCACATTCCGTGTGAACAACCATACCAGGCCGGTGCCTAAGAACGTATAGGGTACCAGCTTATCCGCCAGGTGCTCTGCCTTACCCTCCAGAGAGGATTTCAGCTTCTCGGATTCCTCGATCATGGTCATGATCTTCTCGTATTTGCTGGAGCCGCCGGTCTTCTTGACACAGATGGTCAGCTCGCCTTCTTCTACCACAGTTCCGGCATAGACGGTTCCACCGGGGATTTTTCTCACGGGAACGGATTCTCCGGTGAGAGACGCCTGGTTCACCATACCTTCTCCGTCCGTCACTGTACCGTCGAAAGGAATCACATTGCCCATGTGGATCCTTACCAGGTCTCCCGACTTAATGGACGTGGACGGCACCAGGATCTCCTGTCCCTCGCTCACAACCCATACCTTGTCAATGTTTAAGGACATGCTTCTCGCCAGATCGCCGACAGACTTTTTGTGCGTCCACTCTTCCAGAATCTCACCGATGCCGAGCAGGAACATTACGGAACCTGCTGTGTTGTAATCACCGCGCAGCACGGATACGCCAATAGCGGTGGCATCCAGTACCGGCACTTCGATCTTACCCTTTGCCAGGGTCTTGATCCCATGCCAGAGATATTTGAAAGATTTTACCGTGGTGATCACGGAACGGATATCCATGGGTAAAAACAGCTTGATTCCATAATGCATTACCACTTTATTGATCAGCTGATCCTTATATTCCCGATTCATCTCTCTGCCGGAATTGGCCAGATAGTTCTCCGGCACTTCCGTACCCTGAT
>ERZ1026776.2112-NODE-2112-length-10261-cov-8.256516_pt1 | contig 10261 bp, 5 predicted proteins | sample MGYA00380125_ERZ1026776 | MGnify/ENA primary metagenome ERZ1026776 (study PRJEB33269, sample SAMEA4719761) | human gut metagenome | biome: human-associated habitat; feature: organic feature; material: feces | place: Cameroon | collected 2013-10 ... | reverse complement strand
TTTTCATATTTACTATAATTTGTATTTATTTCATGTTCTATTTTAGATCTTTCTTTTGGATTTAATTTACGCGTCGGAAATTCAAATTGTTTACTTCCATCGTCAAATCTCATATTATCCCCCTTGTTATTTAATATATCACAAGCTATCTTGTCAAGATAGTACATACGATTTCACATTTCATCCTGCCACACGAACGACAATTGCAGAATAATTATCGGTTTTTGTCATATCTGCCCGCTTGAGCACAAACTGTTCCATCGCATCCAGCCACGCCTGCGCCGTATCCGTTCCTTTCAGCGTGTCAAGCAGTTCTTCCTCGTAAACATATTCCCAAAATCCATCTGTCATCAGCGCAAATGCCTGCGTCTCCCCACGCTCTAACACCGCACTCACATCATATGTCTTGCTGCCCCATTTTGCGCCCATCGCACGCAGCAGCTTGTTCCGATCCTCGTGTTCCCGGATCTCCGATTCCTTAATCTCACCTGTATCACATAGAATCTGAACCAGACTGTGATCTCTTGTTCTCTGATATTTTGTACCGTTATCGTAAACCCGGTACAGACGGCTGTCCCCGATATGTGCCCACTGTATAAGCTCCGATGTGATCACAAGTACAACCAGTGTCGTCTTCATTGAATTGCGCAGATCTCTCCGTTCCTGCTCTGCAAGCAGATCTTTCTGCGCCTGCTCAAATGCATCCTTAAAAAATCCTGCATAATATCCCTGTTTTGAAAATGTCTCTGCTACGCTCGCCGCAACCAGTTCCGATGCGATCTCTCCACAGGCATGTCCTCCAAGTCCGTCACACAAAATCAAACACAATTGATCTTTATATGTTGCTTTTCGTATGTAATCCTCGTTGTGATCTCTTCCCCCTCGTTTTGTCAGCATCGCAACATCTACCATACGTAAACCTCCTACCGTATATTCCCTGTTACCTTTTTGTTTCTTACGATTATAATATGCACGCGCTTTGTTTGCAAGCAAAACAGGAGCATATCACTATGCCCCTGTCATTTCCTACTCGGTTTTAGCTCCGATTATTCACCTTTTTTCTTCTTTGCAGCTATTGCAAATGCTGCACCGCCACCGATCAATACAAGTGCACCGACACCAATCAATACATACATGAGTACATGACTCTTCTCTCCATATGTAAAGCCGATTGTCTTCTCTGCCACATTTCCGGCTGCATCATGCGCTTTCATTGTAAGCTTATAGTCGCCCTTATCTGCAACTGTCAGCGTTGCAGCGTTGTCCTTAATCTCAATCGGGGAACCATTCAAAGATACCTCATCCAGGATATCCTCATCCAACTGCAAAGACACATTGATATCATACTGTGCGTTCTTGATCTCTCCATCTTCCACACCTGTTACAATAAATGTCGGTGCTTTCGTATCCAGATTGAAGTTTACAGTTTCCTCCGCCTTATTTCCAAGCTCATCTTCTGCAGTAATCTTCATCTCATACGCACCATCCTCAATCTCGGATGTTCCATCATATTCACTACCATTCAGGTACATATGTACATCACAGACTGTCAGGTCATAGATGATATCATTGAGATCATAATCCCACGCAAAGCTTGTCAGCGTTCCTGCGTAAGCACTCAGGACTTTCTCATCAATCACAGGTTTTGTCTTATCGATTGTGAACGATACTTCCTGTGTATCCTCATTTCCTGCTGCATCAGAACAGGTAATCTGGAGTTTATATACACCGTCCTCTGTGAAGATGCTTCGAATGATTGTAGACGGTGCAGACGGATTGTAGCCTGTCACCTGAATATTCTCTGTCTTCTCCTTGTAAGATGTTGTATCCAGATAAGTTCTTGTTGCATTGACACGGACTGACTTTGTCAGATAGAAGTCCTCATCAATCTGCGCCTGGAACTCTACTTCCTTCGTGGTCTTGTCATTGTTTGAGACACCGCTCAGCGTGATGATTGGTTTTCCTGTATCAATTCTAACTGTATAGCTGGTTGCTTCTGCAGTATGACCGGCACGGTCTTTACCGGTAAATGTAACCTTATATTCACCTGTCTCAGTCAAAGATTCTGTGAGTGTTGTCACTCGCGCAGTCGGCTTAAAGTCGATCGTTTTGTATGTAGACTCTGCTGCACTGTCACTTGCTTTCCGTGTGATTGTAATCGTACCGGAAGCATCTTTCCAGAATGCCTCTGTCATACTGAAGGTTAACGTTGTTCCCGCCTTCAGAGTAGAACCGGAAGCAGCGCCACTGATCGTAAGCTCCGGTGCAGTCTTATCAATACGGAACTGTACTGTCTTATCTGCACTTCTGTTTCCTGCCCGGTCGATTGAGTATGCTTTCACTACATAATCGGCCTCATCTGCAAATCCGAAAGAACGATTATCCGTCTTCAAAACATCCGCTGTAACAGGAAGCTGATCCGGGAGAGTCTTAATGAGCTGATAATTAAAGTCTCCTACATCTTCATTTGCATCACTCACGGAGAAAGACACAACTGAATTGGATGTGAGATCTACTTCACCCATATTCTCGTTATAAATCATACCACCATTGATAACTGCTGTGATAGCAGGAGCTGCCGTATCTTTGATGAACACAACCTGTTTTGTCACTGCCTGGTTTCCGGCTTCATCAATCGCATCAATCCGGATTGTGTGCGCACCTTCACCGGTTGCTGTATAGATACCCTGATACTTGTTTGTACCCTGCACCGCAGCCCAGTCAACATTCACGCGGCTGCCATTGTCTGTTACGGTTACCTTCGATCCCATGATGTTCACATCTTCAAAAGTCAGAAGAACAGATACATTCGAGCGATAGAAATAATCGCAATCAGTACCATCGAAGTTCTTGCCCGGCTGCTTGCCTGCAGTTGTTCCATCCTGAATCTTCGCCGTCACAACCGGAATTGTATTATCCACTGTAAAGTCAATACTCTGCGTCCGGCTGTTTCCTGCCTTATCTGCCACATAGACAGTTACAGTATATTTACCATCCTCTGCCTTTCTGCCAAGCAGATTGTCCAAGGTAAACTGGTTGTTCTGCGCTCTGCCGGCATCACAGACAGACTTCGTCACGTCTGTATTTGGTCCCTGTACACGGATTGTCGCCGTCTGGATCGTCAGATTATCGCTGACATTCGCCTTGATTGCAACAGCCCCTTCGATTGGGTCTGCTACAATCTTCTTGCCGTTTACATCGAAGTCAATCTCCGGTCTGGTTTTGTCGACTTTAATATAACGCATCGCGTCCGAAGGAAGCAGCTTATTTCCACTCTTATCTTTTGCCGTAAATGAAAGCAGTGTACCATCTGTTGTCACAGATTCCGGCACAGAAACCGTCTTTCCTGAGACTGATGTCGCATCTCCTGACACAGCAATCGTTGTAGTCTCTCCCGCAAGTGTATATTCAGCACTTTCAAGTGGAGATTCATACTGGGTAGAACCGGATTTCAACTCATACTGAACCGTATATTCCTGATACCATACAGAAGAATCCGGCTCATTTGCAATCACCAGTTCCGGTTTTGTCTGATCGTATAATACATCTCCGAGATACGCAGTTGTTTTTTCCGGATAACGAACCTCATGCATGATTGCATTCGTCTTGCTGTTTTTATCTTTTGCAAGGATATAAAGCTTCTCCAGAAGTGTATTCACATCTGTTCCCTTCGGAATTTTAAACTCCGCCGTTGTCTTATATCTATGTGTTGTTGCATCCTGTTCATTCGTTAATGCCCGCTTAACATCTTCATAAGAACCATCTGCATACACGCCAATCTCTGTGACCGGATATGCAGATTCTGCTGTTACCCTGAGCGTATATGCCTGATTTGTATATTTCTTCGCAAAGATGTCTGCCTGTGACACCGGAGTTCTCGTTGCATCAAGCATCTCTACAGAATTTATCTTCAAATCCTCGTATATCTTCTGAATTGAGCGAAGCTGATACGTATTTTTATTTCCTGCTCCATCTTCTGCAGTAACCGTTACTGTCTTCGGCGTGAGAGAGAGGTCTGTCAGCGATGGAGATACATAATAGTCACCATTTAACGTCCATGTCTCGTTGTCAACATATACAGATTTCACATTGCTTCCACCTGCATCCGTTACCTTCACTGCATACCGATATATCTTGTCAAGTTCTGTAATATACGTTGTTTCACCAGTAGCTGCAGATATTGCTGTCGTTCCACTTGTCCATGTTGCACCGTTATCCGCGCTTTCCTGAATCTCATACGCAGCAAATTCCGGTGCTTCTGCATCATAAAGGATTGATGCCATTGTCTTTGGAACCTTTACATCCACTGGCGATCCACCAATCTTTGCATTTACTACATAATCCTTATACAATGCACTTGCTGTTGTATCTGCAGGTATATCAAATGTTGCTTTAATCGTATAAACGCGGTCATGTCCACGTAATGTATTTTTTACTTCTTTCGCAGATAAGACATGGTCTGTATCCTTTTCCAATGTGACAGCATCAATCTTCTTATCCGACTTCAATGTGACAGTCAGCGTTTTCGCAGCACTTAACTTAGAGAGAACCAACTGTTCTGACCCTAATCCATTCCATGTGACATTTCCGTCAATTGCTATTGAAGCCACATTTGTGCCTTCCGCTACCTGCTGGATACGGACAGGGCATTCATATGGATTTGTAGTGTTACCAGCATTATCTGTTGCAGATACCTTTATTGTTCCACCGATGGCATCGACCTTCGGCAATGTGATTTCATACGTTCCGCTTCCCGCTGTTTTTTCAGTGATACCCAAATCATTCTTCTTTGTTCCGTCTTTCCACAGTTCAGCGGAAACGGTTTTTACCCCTGAAATATCAGTTTCTTCGTTACCTTGATCTACAATTGAGAACGTATACTTATAGCTATCGCTTTCTCCATAATATGTTCCCGTCGCAGTTCCCTCTGCATCTGCAACAAAATAATTTGCCTTATCAATATCAGAAAAAGTTCCTCCTGCGTTACTTTCTTCCACTTTTGCGCAAGATATAGCAGGTGGTTGATTATCTTTCGTAATGTGGACATGTCCAAGAGGTTTGTATTCTAAAACATCTTTCTCAGTCACCAGTGCAGCATACACATAGACATGTTTCCCTGTATAATTTTGCCAATCAATATCTTTTTTTAATTTATAATTTATTCTGTTTTCGTTTGAATCCGCTTGCAATTCTTCACATATATAGTATTCAATATGCGCACTCTTTATATCCGTTCTTCCTGCCACAGGGGATACTTCAAATGGAGACTTGTATTCACCATCAAATTTTGTGTCGCCTGCAGTGAAAGCAGTGTCTAAAAATTCTACATCAATTATATAATATAATATATATGAAGTTCCCGTTTCATCCGTATTTGCAACGTAAATCGCTATTTTTTTTGATTCTGTGAGCGTACATACACCACTAGCAACATTCCCCTGATTCGTTATCTCATTCATATCGTCAGCAGTTGCATTTTGTTCTTGGGCCAATACATCGTCCTCAGTTTCATGGTCATATACTTTATAATAAAAATCCTGTCCATTCATTATAAGTATACCCGAAACCCGTTCTTTCGATTTCAGTAATTTAAATGATTTCTTACCGATTGAGTCCGGTGCAATAACTTTTCCATCAGCATCTTTCTTTATTGTTATTGATCCTTCTGGTGTTACCCATATGCTTTCAACTACGTTTTCTGGGTACACAATCGTTCCCTTATAACTATCTTCGCTCTCTTCCGCCTTCGCATCATCTTTTCCAACGTGGTTTGCGAACGGTACGACAAGCATTGCGAAGACAAGCCATAAGGCAATAAATCTCTTCAACGGGCGTCTGGATTTTGTTTCTTTCTTCTGATTTCTTTTCATTTTTCTCCTCACCTCCCCGATCAATCTATCGTTTCATCGGAATGTACAACTACTATGTTATAGATCACTTTTACCTTCTTCGCGAGTGTTCCGGTTGTCAGTACGCTTGTACCTTCCTCGTCATCATCTGTACGGAGAATATCGGTTGCGTCACCATCTTCTTCTGTCCGAAGAACATCTGTGGCATCGCCATCCTCTTCCTCATCATTTCGAAGGACATCGGTTGCTCCGTCATCTCCCTCGTCATTTCGAAGGACATCGGTTGCTCCGTCATCTCCCTCATCATTTCGAAGGACATCGGTTGCTTCGTCATCTCCCTCATCATTTCGAAGAACATCCGTTGCTTCATCATCACCAACCTGCGCGCCATCACGAAGGATATCGGTTGTATCATCTTCGCTTCCCAGCACTTCCGTGGCTGCTTCGTCCGTTTTATCATAATCATTTACACCCGGACGCAGGATATCTGTCTCTTCAAACTTCTTTTCTTTCTTTGCACGGTCAAGCAGTTCGGTAGAATCATTTCCGGATGCTTTGCGTTCTGCCTTGGAAGATATGGTTTCTTTCGCTGTAATCTTCCCGCTGCCCATATTGTAATATTTTTCCTGTTCCTTCTTTGCTATGCTTCCCGGTTTTGCAGTGCCGTCCTGCATCTCCTTCATCGCTTTCTTGGCTGTACTGCCCGTCAGTTCTCCGATTACCTTCGGAATCTTCAACACGATGAATAACACGACTGCCGCGATCAAAAGGAGAATCGCCAATACCAAACCGCCATAGAAACATACTTCATATACGCTCTGCATGCCTATCACTCTCCCATCTCTGCGGACTGCGCATCTTCGGATGTTTTATCCTGTGTCTGCGTTCCCTCTTCTTCCACTGCATCGTAATTTCCATCTTTGAGCATCTGCAGGGTATCTTTCCGCTTGTACCATGTCTTATTGCTATCGATGCCGCTTACATTTGCTCCATTATCGTACACCTGAACCAACTGTCTTGTCAGATCCGGGATCTTTGCCGGCCACAATCTTGGGTCCTGCTCTTTCGCTTCACAGAGACGGTAGAGATAATCGAGATGCTCCGCATACACGTTGTCGCTCCACTCATTCTCTGTTCCAAATACCTTCTCGGCTTCTTCATATACCGCCAGCGCATCATCCGTCTTACCCTGTGCATCATAGCAGCGCGCCTCTGTCATCATCTTGTTATAATAAGACTGGTTGTACGCGTTGACGGATGTTCCGCCGAGTGTGATACTGTCGTCTTCATCGACTTTCATTTTCAGGATACCGATGTAATCCTCGCAGTAACCGATTGCCATAGAATAATAACCACTCGCAACAGTATCATTGTCAGCATTTTCTTTTGCGAGCTGCTCGTAAATCACAATCAGGTTGTCATCATACCGATAGTTGAGATCCATGATATCTGACTCATCGAGTTCATTTCCACTGTATTCGCTCAAGTCTGCAACTGCCTGCTCCATCACAGTGCTTGCCTGCTCTGCAATACTTGCGCCGATATCTTTGCCGACATTCGTACTGTAGATCTCACCGATGATACGATAGTTGACAAACTTGGTGGCTTCCTGATTCGTGAAGTTGTTCTCATTATAAGTTGCAAAATCATTGACTGCCTGCATCAGCTCCGCCGCATCGGATGTACTGTCAGAACGCAATTCCGATATGGACTTATAGAAGCTTGCAAGCTTTCCGTATTCTGCATCCTTCTCATCAATCATCGCAAAATACTTCGCTGCCTGACTGTAAGAACGCTCTTCTTCAAAATATGTAAGTGCTAATTTGTAAAGCACGGCACTGTTCTTCTCAACGCCTCCATGCTTGCTGCTGATTCGGTTCGACACCAGAGTCAGTGCATCATCCAGATTCAAAGCGGACTCTGTGCCAGCCGCTTCTGCCTTATTCGTAGCATCAATATACGCCTGTATGTACTGCTCGTACGCTTTTTCTTCAGAGCCGTCCAACTCAATTGCCTTCTTGAATTCTGCAGTACCCGCTTCGTAATTTTCTTCCCGGCAATAATTCATACCGTTCTCGATATACTGATTATAGTTGTTCAGCTTTATCTTCTGCATTCCGGAATATCCGATTCCGGCTGTCACACCTGCAACGATTGCAAGCACTGCCGTCGCAGAGAACAAGGCTAATTTCTTCTTATTCTTCTTACGATAACTGTCATCGAGCTCATCGTAATGCTCCAACGCATACATCAGCTCTGTACAGTTCTGATAACGGTCATTCGGATCTGCCTGTGTACATTTTAAGATAATCTTCTCCAGGCCGGAGGAAAGCATCGGGTTCCACTCCCGGATCGGTTTCATCTCATATGGCGGCTCACATGGGTTCTTTCCTGTCACGATATGGTACAAGGTTGCACCCAGATTATAAATATCGGTTCTGGCATCCGTGTTATAGATACCGCGTCCTTTCGAATCACCAAACTGCTCCGGCGCTGCATATCCTCTCGTACCAAGTGCAGTTGTATCCGCGTTGTTCTCGATTTCGTATTCCTTCGCTGTACCGAAATCGATCAGTTTCACGCCGCCCTCCGGCTTGATCATAACATTCGAAGGTTTCATATCCCGGTAGATAACCGGTGGATTCATGTTATGCAGATAATTCAAGGCACTTGCAAGCTGCAATCCCCATTCTACAACCAATTCCTGCGGCTGTGCGCCTTCTTTTTTCAAACGGTCCTGAATCGTATCACCTTCGATGTAATCCATTACAACGTAGATTGTTCCGTCCTGATTGATAATATCTACGATTCGTGGCAATACCGGATGATCTACATTCTTCAGGATATTCGCTTCTCGTTCCAATCCCTTGAGCAAAGTCTTCGCAGATTTTTTTCCATCATTTTTAATCTCTTTGACTGCCCACTGTTTATTCAGACGTTTATCACGGGCAAGATATACGATAGACATACCACCGCGGCCGACTTCCGCCAATATTTCATATTTTCCGTCTAATACGGTTCCTTCCTTCGTCATGGCAAATCCTCTCTATACTATATCGTTCGAACCATAGCTACCGTGATATTATCACGCTCCCCGCGGTTCTTTACCAACTCCGTCAGATATATCGCTCCATAACTCATTTTTTCTTCATCTGACGCCTCATCCGGTCCGATCTTCTCTATGATTTCTTCCGGCGAGATCACGTGGCGGAATCCATCAGAGCAAAGCATATAGACCGCATTTCTTGTTGCCGTGCCTTTCGTGAACTCCGGTTCTACTACCGGTGATGCTCCGACACACTGCAGCAAAACACTTCTTCTCGGATCAACCTTTGCCTGTTCCGGTGTCATACGTCCCGCCGCAAGCTCACGTGCGATAAATGTCTGGTCGTTCGTTAACTGCTTCGCGGTCTTTGTAAGCTCGTAGACCCGGCTGTCTCCTACGTGTACGATAAAATACTGGTCTTTATACAGCAGAATCGCGGATACCGTCGTACCAAGCTGCAAATGATTTTCTTCCCCGTATGCACCTAACCGCTTGTTCTGCGTCTGTATAATCTCGTCCCACTCTGTCACGAGTTTCTGCTCTGTAAATGTTCCGTTCTGTATCTCGTCTACCAGCGTATCATCAAACCATGTACAAAATGCTTCGATAACCTCTTTACTGGCAACTTCCCCTTTTGCAAGTCCTCCCATGCCATCACATACGATTGCAAACGCCACATTTCCCTCCTGTGTATTCACGACTTTAATCGCAAGAGAGTCCTGATTTGTTTCCTTTCTTGTGCCGACATCCGTGTGATATGCTGCAATAAACTCCATATTACTCTCCTTTTCTCAGAAGGAATGTAAATTCCTCATCTCCCATTCGAACCTCTGTCTTGTGTTTTAACAGCGTTTCTTTTCCCGGCTGTAATTCTACTCCATTTACATATGTATGATTGGTAGAATTGTTATCTTTGATATAATTAACACCATCTCTCTGAATGACGGTACAATGCTCACGGCTGATTGCACTGTTGTTCTCGATTGTATAATCTGCTTTCGTCTTTGATTTACCGATTACAAATTCCGGCTTTGTAATATTGATAATTTCGCCTGTAGATTTCCGGATAAAATGCGGAATCGGACGTGCGCCTCCAAGCTGACCCATCAAGCCGCCATTTGGCATCTGTGGCTTCGGCATCTCCGACTTTGGCATCTCCGGCATCTGCGGCTTTGGCATCTCCGGCATCTGTGGCTTTGGCATCTCCGGTACCTGTGGTTTTGGCATCTCCGGCATCTGCGGCTTTGGCATCTCCGGTACCTGTGGTTTCGGCATCTCCGGTACCTGTGGTTTTGGCATCTCCGGCATCTGTGGCTTCGGCATCTGACCCATCACCGGCTGTACCCTGTCTCTTATACACATCTCC
>ERZ1026776.2110-NODE-2110-length-10273-cov-3.951850_pt1 | contig 10273 bp, 9 predicted proteins | sample MGYA00380125_ERZ1026776 | MGnify/ENA primary metagenome ERZ1026776 (study PRJEB33269, sample SAMEA4719761) | human gut metagenome | biome: human-associated habitat; feature: organic feature; material: feces | place: Cameroon | collected 2013-10 ... | reverse complement strand
AGACTCTGTGCTACTCTGTGTTACTCCGTGGTGAAAAGAGTTTCGACACAGCCTCGGATGTCAGGCCGTCGGGTCGTCCACAATGTCGCCGCCGCCCGCCGGGCGGTCGGCTACTTTGTACTTCTTGTAGTCCTGCACGCTCGGATAGGTGAATCCTTCCTCGATCACTCCGGCGTTCTCGAACGAGAGCCCTTCCTGTACGGCGGCTTTCAATTCTTTGGAGGGGGTGAAGACGATCTTGGCGTTCTTGATCATCGTGGCGGCGTTGAAGTCGTCGATGTTCTCCACTCCGGTGCTGCCGAAGGAGAGGCGCAGTGTGCCGAGCGATCCGATGCGGACGCTGTTGCCCTGTTGCAGCAGTGCGGGTATGCCGTCGCATACGAGGTTCATCGAAGTCTCCAGTTCGGTGGGAGCCACGGTGGTGTTGCGGGTGACGGCGCGGGTGTCAAGGCTGTTCACGGTTATGGGGATGGCGTACCATTTCCCGGATTCGTTTCTCTTGTTGGGATCTTTTTTAAGCGCTAATTTGTATTTTGCCATGATTGTTGGTTTTTGTGGAAATGGCGGACTCGCGCTCAAAGGCGAAAGTGTTTGCGATGGGGTACGGGGGCGTCCTTTCCTGGTTTATAAATAGATTATAGGTTGATCGCTTTGCATATCGCCCCTACGGCACGCTGTGGAGGGGGTGAAGAAACGGTGCACCGTTCTTAAAATAGCGGTGCACCGTTTCTTCACAGAACGGTGCACCGCTTTTCCGGGAGCGGTGCACCGCTTTTTTGCCCCGGAAGGTGTGTTCATTAATAATTTTCTAAAAATCGTTTCAAAGATAGGCAAGAAAATGTTTCGCGCCAAGCGTTTTGTGATTTTTATTTATCAATCCGCCATCTGTGCGGCGGCGTTCACCGCTCCTCGCCGCTCTCGTGGCAATGGCAATGCGGGCCCAGCACCCGGTGAGGGAGCGCGCCGTGTCCCAGCAGCTCGATGGGGCAGTTGAAATTCCGTTCCAGCCATTCGGTGTTGACGCTTGCGGCCGGATGATAGTCCAGTGTTTCGTTCACACAGGCGATGTTCTTCACCTGTTGCAGCACCGTCCCGATGTCGTGGCTGACAAGGATGATGGCGCAGTCGCGGTTGATCTCGGCCAGCAACTGGTAGAGGCGGGCTTCGAAGCGCTTGTCGATATAGGTGCTCGGTTCGTCGAGAATGAGCAGTTGCGGGTCGCTGATGATGGCGCGTCCCAGCAGGGCGCGTTGCAGTTGTCCGCCGCTCAGCTGCCCGATAGCACGGTGTTCCAGTCCCTCGAGTCCCATGCGGAGGATGACTTGGCGGGCTTTCTCACGTTGAGGGTCGTCGAAGCGGCTGATCAGCGATTTCTTTGAGCTCAGTCCCGACAGGATCACTTCCAGAACCGAGATGGGGAAGGAGCGGTCGATCGAGTTATACTGCGGCAGATAGCCCGTCGTGAGCGGTTCGTGATGCTTGACGATCTCTCCTCCCGTGGGGCGGAGCAGTCCCAGGATGCACTTGATGAGGGTGGTCTTACCCCCGCCGTTGGGACCGATGATGCCGAGAAAGTCACGCTCGTAGACTTCCAGGTTGACATCGTGGAGCACAGTGCGTCCGTCGTAGGCGGCCGAAAGGCCCCGGATGGAGAGGAGGGAGGCAGAGGCTGTTCCTTCCGTATGCTTGTGGCTGTTTCTTTCTTTATCCATAGGTTGGTTGGGGTTAGTTATTATTGTCTGGGTTCACCACAGAGGACGCAGAGGACACAGAGAATATTTTCTCTTTCATATCTTAGAAGCAAGAGATTAAAACTCTGTGCCCTCTGTGTCCTCTGTGGTGAATCCTATTCTGCGCTGAGGCTTTTCGCTACGTTCAGCATCTCCTCCTCCCAGTCGTACGAAAGCGGATTGATGGGTACCACCCGTGTTCCGGTCTGCCGGGCAATGATTTCAGCGTTGCGGCGGTCGAATTCCGGCTGCACGAAGATGATCCGTACCCCTTCTTTGCGGCAGAGATCCATCAGCCCTTTCAAGTGGGCGGGTGAGGGTTCCTTACCCCCTTCCTCGATGCTGATCTGGTGTAACCCGTAGTCGCGTGCAAAGTAAGAGAGGGCCGGGTGGTAAATGATGAAGGCACGGTCGGCTCCGGGTGCCGACAACGTCCGGCGGATCAGGCTGTCCGTCTGCTCGATGCGTTGGCAGAGCGAGTCGTAGCGGGCTTTGTAGTATGCCTCGTTCTCCTTGTCGAGCACGGTGAGTGCCTTGAACGTGTTTCCGGCTATGATCAGTGCGTTGGCTGCCGAGTTCCAGATGTGCGGCTCCACGCCTCCCTCGTGGCGGTGGTCGCCGTGATCGAAGGCGGATTCAAAGATCAGGTCTACCCCTTTCGAAGTGTCGAACACCTGGATGTGGGGCGTATTGTTCATCAGCCGGTCCATCCACGAACGTTCGAAGCCGATGTATCCGATGCGCAGGTACGCCTCGCTCTCGCCCAGCGACACCAGTTGCTGCGGGGTGGGGTCGTATGTTTCGGGGCTGCTGCCTTTGGGCACCATGCTGCGTACGGTAAACTTGTCTCCGGCGATGGCTTCGGTGAAATACCGTTGCGGCTCCATGGTGACGGTGATGATCCGTTTGCCGGTACTGTCCTTTCCACGCCCGGAACAGGCGGAAAGGAGGAGCAGAAAAAGAAAAGCGAAGACGGCCGCACCTCCGGTTCCTCTCCCTGGGAAGGGGAAGGCGGGGGCGACTGTCGGCTGTTGTATTCGGTTGGTTTTCATAATGGTTATCCTTGTTATCGTTTTAGTTCACCACAGAGGACGCAGAGGGCACAGAGTTTTAATCTCTTGCTTTTAAGATATGAAAGAGAAAATGCTCTCTGTGTCCTCCGTGGTGAGAGGTATCTTCTTCGCCCTCAATATTTCCCTTTTGCCACCCGGAGGGCCCGGAAGCCGTTCCACGGTGAATCCTGCTGCCTGCAGCATCCTCCGTACCACTCCTTTGGCGCAATACGTAGTCAGTATTCCGTCCTTTTCCATCATAACGTACAGGCGGTCGAATAGTTCTTGCGTCCACATCTCCGGCTGCTTCTCCGGCGCGAAAGCGTCGAAGTAGATAAGGGAGAATAGCGGTGAATGATCAGCGATGGACGGTGAATGATCAGCGATCGGCGACGGACACTCCATGCTTGTGAAGTCTCCCTGTATCTTCCTCAGGGTGAAATGTGGAGTGATCCGCACGTCTTCTCCCCAGGGCGATGTATGGAGAGCCTTCATCCATTGCGCAGCCTGTTCGTCGCCGGTCGCCCGCCGTTCCCCGTTATTATATCCGAGCTTCTCCACCGTTTCCCACGGCAGGGGATAGAGCTCGATACCTGTATAGTGTACCTGCCTGCCCGACTTTTCCGCTTCGATCAGTGTGAGCAGTGCGTTCAGCCCCGTTCCGAACCCTATCTCGAGGATGCGGGGCGAGGGGGCGGCGGAAGTCTTCAGCCCCATGTCGATGAAGATATGCGAGGACTCCGTCAGGGCCCCTTTGACGGAATGATAATGCTCGTCCAGTTCGGGAACGAAGAGAGTGGCACTTCCGTCGGCAGTATATTCAATGATTCTTTCCATCTTTCAGTTCTTTACATAACCAGGTTCAGGGCTTCCTGCATCGCTTTCAGCAGGATGATGTAACGTATCAGTTTCCCGGCAAACATCGAAGCGGTGGTCAGCCACACGTTGCTCCGCATGAATCCTAAGGCCATCGATATCACCTCGCCGATGGCCGGCAGGAAGGCAAAGAAAGCCATCAGGGCGCCTTTCCCCCGGAGGAAACGCTGCATCTTGTCTATCTTCTCCTTCTTGACCTTGAAGTATTTCTCAATCCAGTCTACTCTGCCCAGGCGCCCCATGTAATAGCACGTCATCCCTCCGGCTGTGTTCCCTAACGAAGCGGAAATGAGGCAGAGAGCAGGGTCGAGCCCTAATTTCACCAGCCCTAACAGTACGATCTCCGAACTGAATGGGACGATGCTTCCGGCCAGCAGCGCCGAAATGAACAGGCCGGGATAACCCCAGTCAATGAGTATCTGTGAAACGGTTTCTATAAAAGCGTCCATATGTTAAAGCAGAATAAGGCGATGAGGGCAACCATCGAACCGATGAAAAAGAGGTTGGACGTCCGGCTGTTGGTCAGTACGAACAGGTGTCCCACCAGGATACTGACGCCGATCAGCAGCAGCGAAAGCAGATTCATGCTCAGGGTGGGTTGCAGCACGATGAACAGGAAGATGCAGAAGTTGAGGAAAATAAGGAAATGCAGATAAGCGCGCGTCCGTATCTTATCCTCGTATCCTGCCACGATGCAATGCACCGAGCTGACCACATACAGGATGAACAGATAGCCTAACGTGACGACTTCCCACAAACGGAAATCGTGCCCGAAGTCGATGGGCCGGAAACTGATCAGGTTGACGAACGGCTGATAGAAAAGCGCCATTTCGTTGTGGAAGAACGCATGTCCCAGTAAGAACCAGTAAGGGACGCTCCAGCCTGTCATTGCCCCACAGAAGCTACGGAACGTGAGCGCCTGGAAGTTGGATGCCCCCAACAGCCAGATGGGGATGAAGTACGTCAGTTGCGGAAACACGATGCTGCCCGCGCTCAGAAAGGCGAACGAGTGGAACAGGTATCCGGCGGGCCGGGGGTCCTGATAGCTCTTGAACAGGAAATAAAGCGAGATGAGAAAGGCTACGGCGGCAATGTCGCCCGCATAGAGCAGGTGCATGCCGGGACAGGCCGTGATGAGCAGAAAGTAAAGCGATGTCTGCACGGATGCCCTCATGCGGATGATGGCAAACGTATTATTCAGCTCTATCAGGAAATAACCGATGGCGGCAAAGAGCAGGAAGCTGACAATACGGTTGGCCCATGCGGGTATGTTTACGATATCCCACAGAGAGTAGGCCGACTCTTTTGTCTCCAGTCCGGGCAGTAGAAAGGAGGTCAGCACCCAACAGGCGATACACGTAAAGATAACGACAGGCAGTGTGAATCTGCCCGCCGTTATCCGGCCTTGTAGTCTTTGGTTTCTCATTATAAATCGAAGCCGATGTCGCGGCGATAGTTCTTGTCCTTAAAGTCAATCATGTCGGCCACCTTGTAGCATTGTGCCAGTGCCCCGGCCTTGTCGTTGCCGTAAGAGCAGATGGCGAGCACGCGTCCGCCACTGGTCACCACCTGGCCGTCCTTCATGGCTGTTCCGGCGTGGAACAGGATGCTGTCCGTTGCCCGGGCTGCTTCCAGTCCGCTGATGGCGTACCCTTTCCGGTAGGCTTCGGGGTATCCTCCGCTGACCATCATCACGCAAGTGGCCGTGCGCGGGTCGATGACGAGTGACCGGGTGTCGAGGTTACCTTCGGCCACGCCTTCCAGCAATTCTACCAGGTCGCTTTGTATGCGCAGCATCACGCTTTCCGTTTCGGGATCACCCATGCGGACGTTGTATTCAATCACCATCGGTTCGCCTTTTACGTTGATCAGTCCCAGGAAGATGAAGCCTTTGTAGACGATGCCTTCGGCTTTCAGTCCGTTGACGGTCGGTTCGATGATGCGGGTGCGCACCTTCTCCATAAACACCTCGTCGGCAAACGGGACGGGAGTCACGCTGCCCATGCCGCCGGTATTGAGCCCTTTGTCTCCTTCACCGATGCGTTTGTAGTCTTTGGCCACAGGCAACACCTTATAATGGTCGCCGTCCGTCAGCACAAATACGGAGCACTCGATGCCGCTCAGGAACTCTTCGATGACCACCGTTGCCGAGGCATTGCCGAACATACCGCCGAGCATCTCTTTCAGCTCTTTTTGAGCCTCTTCCAAGGTAGGCAGGATCAGTACACCTTTACCGGCGCAAAGTCCGTCTGCTTTCAGCACGTAGGGGGCTTCGAGCGTTTCGAGGAATGCCAGTCCCTCGTCCAGTGTATCGGCCGTTACGCTCCGGTAGCGGGCTGTCGGTATGTGGTGGCGCTGCATGAATTCCTTGGCGAACTCTTTGCTGCCTTCCAGCTTGGCTCCTTCCTTCGACGGGCCGATGACGGCAATCTCTTTCAGGCAGGGATTGTTCTGGAAACGGTCGTAGATACCTTCTACCAATGGGTCTTCCGGCCCTACTACAATCATGTCGATGTTCTCTTCAAGCGCGAATGCTCCTAAAGAGTCGAAATCGGTTGCTTTGATGTTTACGTTCTCGCCTACTTCAGCGGTTCCGGCATTGCCGGGCGCGATGAACAGCTTTTCTACTTTCGGGCTTTGGGCGATCTTCCATGCCAGGGCGTGTTCACGGCCGCCCGAACCTAACAGTAATATCTTCATGTCTTTTTGAGGATTTATATCTTTATAAATAGTCTTCGAAATAACGGGTTATCTTTTCATGCAGATGCACACGGTCGCGTCCCGACACATTGTGCTTGTGGCACGGATAGATGAAGAGGTCCGGATACGTGCGGGCGTCGATGCAGGCTTTCATGAACGAAAGGGTGTGTTGCGGCACGCAAGTATCGTCGTGGTCGTCATGGATAATCATCAGATGTCCCTTCAGGTTACCCGCCAGGTTTTTCAGGTTGCACTCCTTGTACCCTTTCGGGTTGCTTTGCGGAGTGTCCATGTAGCGTTCGCCGTACATCACTTCGTAATATCCCCAGTCGATGACCGGACCGCCGGCTACACCTACTTTAAAGATCTCGGGATAGCGGAGGAGGAGGGCAGTGGTCATGTGTCCGCCAAAACTCCAGCCGTGTACTCCGATGCGGTTTCCGTCGACGTAAGGGAGGCTTTTCAGGAATTCGGCTCCTTTCACCTGGTCTCTTCCCTCTTCAATGCCCAGCTGGCGGAAAGTGACGTTCTCAAAATCGAGTCCGCGGTTGTCGCTTCCGCGTCCGTCCACGGTAAACAGGATGTAGCCTTTGTTGGCCATGTAAATGTCCCAGCCGCGTGCCCCATTCTGCCAACCATTGGTGACCATTTGTGCATGGGGGCCGCCGTATACATAGACGATGACGGGATATTTCTTGTTCGGATCGAAGTCTGCCGGCTTGACCAGGCGGTAATACAGGTCTGTTTTGCCGTCTGCCGCTTTGATGGTACCGGTTTCGATGCTTGGCATCTTATAGCCTGCAAAGGGATCGGCTGCCGTGAGCAGATTGACACTTTTACCGCTCTGTACGTCAAGGATATTAATGCTGCGCGGAACGCTTGGAGAACTGTACTGGTCAATCAGGTAGCGTCCCGAAGGGCTTAGTTTGCCGCTGTGCACGCCTTCGCCACTGCCCAGAGGAGTACGTGCCCCGGTTTTGATATCCACGCGGAACAGGTTGCTCTGCAAGGGCGAGAACTCCGTGCTTGCTATGATAATCTCCTTCTTCTTGGCATCGAAACCCAGCACCTCTTTAACCAGCCATTCGCCTTCGGTCAACTGGCGGAGTTGCTTGCCGCTTGTGTCGTACAGGTAGAGGTGGCTGAAGCCGTCTTTCTGGCTCTGGTAGATAAACTTGCTGCTGTCCCAAGGCAGGAAAATAATCGGTTCCTGAGGTTCTACATACTTGTCGTTTTCCTCTTCAAAAAGAGTAGCCATCAGGTCGCCTGTCTCGGCGTTATACTGGCAGAGCTTGGCATGATTCTGGTCGCGGTTCAGTTCTATCAGGTAGAGGCTCTTTTCATCCGGCGCCCAGCTGATATTGGTAAAATAGCGGTCGGTCGGGTCTCCGGCATTGAGATAGATGCTTTTTCCGGTAGCAGGGTTATAGATGCCCACTTTCACCTGGTGGCTGGTCATTCCCGCCATCGGGTAACGGATGTTGTTGACTTCGGCAATGGGAGCGGTGATGTCAACCAAAGGATATTGGGCCACCATGCTTTCGTCCATGCGGTAGAAAGCGAGCAGGTTGCCCGAAGGACTCCAGAAGGTCCCTTTTTTGATTCCGAATTCTCTGCGGTGGACAGCCTGGCCGCATACGATGCCTTGCGGTTCGTTGGTTACGGCTTTGTCGTCTACATAAAGATTATTGCCGATGGTATAGGCCACATGCCCCGTTTCGGGCTGATAATCTCTGTTGACGCCTTCTTTGGGAACTGGGCGCGTACTGATAATCTCGCGGTAGTCGAAATCGTAAACAATGTATTTGTCCGGCAGGCTGATCAGCATCAGGCTTTTCTTCGGCCATGGGAAGCTGACATTGTGGAAGTGTTGCAATTTACCGTGGTTGCCGGCTTCTAACGCCTTGTTTACTATATTACGGGTGGTCAGTGGTGTTTCCTTCCCGTTTTTGGGATTTATCATGAACACTACCTCTATTTCCGGTTTGATACACTCATCGCCCCACCATTGCAGGCCGAACAGATTCTCAGCAGAACGGTAGGTGGCTCCGCCCGGGATCAGGTCTTCCAAGGTCGGCGTTTTGGGTTCTTGTGCCATAACGTTTGGTATTAGTAAAGATAAGAGCATTACTAATAAAGCATTCTTTTGTTTACTGTTGGTTTTCATGATTTGCTTTATCATTATTTAAATCCTTTGATTTGTACTCTGCCCAAGTTCGTCGTTCTTGACTGGATGACAGCGCTTATCCGGGCAAGGACGATGTGCTCAGGCACGAAGAGCCGGATGGCAGCCGATTCATCCATTTACAGGCTTCTGTCGGGAAATAGCTTAGTCTTCCTGAGGTTTCTCGATTCTTGGTTCACGATTCCCTTTGAATTCTCTCGATTTTCTGTCTCCGTATCCCGAACTACGTTCTTCACGCGGTCTTCTTTCCCCTCTGAATCCGCCTTCTTCCCGGCGTGGCTTGAATTCTCTTCTTTCTCTTGGAGCACGTTCGCTGTTTTCATCACTGCCTTCCTGACCCTTGAATTCCTTATATTTACCGTCGAAGATCTGGTATTTGCGGAACTCACACTCCAGGGGACCATTGAATAACGGGGTTTTTATACTCGGTTTCAGTCCGATCTGGTCGAAGCATTCTTCACGGTAAGACAGTATCCATGCATCGTTTCCGACAAAAGCATGTTTGAGGCGTTCGCCGATCATATTATACAGTCCCAGAAGGTCGTTGGTCGAGATACGTTCTCCGTAAGGGGGATTGGTTATGATAATCGACTTTTCAGCCGGTTGTTCAAATTGCTGGAATGGTTGCAATTTCAGGATAATGTCTTTCGATACTCCCGCTGCCTTTACATTATGGGTTGCTATCTCATTGGCTTTCGGGTTATTGTCGTAACCATATATCTTATGGGTGAACTCACGTTCCTGGCTGTCATCGTTGTATATCCGGTCGAACAGGTCCTGATTGAAGTCTCCCCATTTTTCAAAAGCAAATTCTTTTCGGAACACTCCCGGGGCAATATTACGCGCAATTAAAGCCGCTTCGATGGGAATAGTACCCGAGCCACACATTGGGTCAATCAGGTCGCACTCGCCTTTCCATCCCGTCATTAAAACCATCCCGGCTGCCAGAACCTCGTTCAATGGAGCTTCTACAGCTTCCTGGCGATAACCTCTCCGGTGAAGTGATTCACCCGAAGAGTCGAGTGAGAGGGTACAGGTGGTCTGTGCAATGTGGATGTTCAGTAGTACATCCGGCTTGCTGATGCGTACAGAAGGACGCTTTCCGTTCAATTCGCGGAAATAGTCGACAATGGCATCTTTTACTTTGTAAGAGACGAACTTGGAATGACGGAATTCATCGCTGAATACTACTGCGTCAACGGCAAAAGTCTTGTCTACATCCAAGATCTCTTCCCAGCGAATGGCTTTGATCTGTTCGTAAACAGCGTCAGCATCTTTTGCGGTGAAGTGCTTGATGGGTTTTAGAATACGGATTGCAGTACGCAGGCAGAAATTTGCTTTGTACATCATCTCTTTGTCACCGGTAAAAGAAACCATACGGCGTCCTATTTGTACGTCGTTTGCTCCAAGTGTTGTCAATTCCCCTGCCAGTATCTCTTCCAGTCCCTGAAAGGTTTTGGCAATCATTTCAAATTGTTCGCTCATAAAATGGATAACATGCCAGTGTGTTAATGCTCCGGTTATGGACCGTGCGACCGGCGTTTTAATGTTGTTAATTATATTATTTTTTTGCTTTTGTCTGTACGATTCTGGCTCCTGCCGGTATGTTTTCGGTTACCCAAATATTACCGCCTACGGTGGCGTCACGTCCGATGGTAATCCGTCCCAGAATGGTAGCGTTGGAGTAGACGATCACATTGTCTTCCAGAATGGGGTGGCGTGGAATACCT
>ERZ1026776.2107-NODE-2107-length-10287-cov-3.409695_pt1 | contig 10287 bp, 12 predicted proteins | sample MGYA00380125_ERZ1026776 | MGnify/ENA primary metagenome ERZ1026776 (study PRJEB33269, sample SAMEA4719761) | human gut metagenome | biome: human-associated habitat; feature: organic feature; material: feces | place: Cameroon | collected 2013-10 ... | reverse complement strand
CGGTCTCGTGGGCTCGGAGATGTGTATAAGAGACAGGACTACAACAGATCCCAACTGCGGCTCTGTATTAAAGAAGGCCGTATAGGTGTTCATCGCTTCTGCTTTTTTATCTTCATCATCATAAAGTTCTTCTATCAGCGGAAGCATTGCGCAAAGGTAACCGAATGTCTGCATATGCTCCTGCGAGAAACATGTTAAATGTCCATAATACCAGTTATGGAAAGATTTTAATAATGTCTTTTTTGATAATTTCTTTGCCATTTAAATATCCTCCTCGTCATCATCATATGTACCGGCTGCTGCTGGCTTTGCTACAGATAACATTTTGATCTTGTAGAAAATGATTGCAAACATACCTGCCACGATCGTTGCACCTACCAGATTGACTCCCATGGTTCCTGCCAAAACAAAGCCAAAGAAGAAAGGAACAAAGTCTGCTGCTTTTTTTACGATCTGCTTTAACAGGATCGCAATACCGACACAGGGAAGAAGTGCACCTACGGTAAATAATGTCTTCATTGCAAGCCCATCCATTGGAAGTGCTGTTTTGATCAGTTCAACCACATTTGCACCAAGCTTACACATAACAAGTGTAGGAATGAAGGAGCAGATAATGTGGGAGATCCATGGAAGACCCATGTCTACGAGATAAAGCTTTTTGTATTCTCTTTTTTCTACTGCTTTCCAGCCGATATGCTGCCATAACAGGTTGATCGTAGCTGTTCCGTAGAACAGTACTGTACCAAGTGTACCAACCATTGCACCAAAGCTTGTTGCAAGTGCTGTACCCTGCGCGCTGTCTGCTTCAAGACCGTAGCTCTTCAGTGCTACCATTGCAAGCGGGATACCGATATAGCTGACTGCACGGACATCGGCAGATACTGTTCCGCCCGGTGTTACAAGTGCGATATAGATAAGCTGCATTGCACAGCCTACAATAATACCTGTTGGGATTCACCAAGAATGATACCGCAGACAAGACCGCCTACCAAAGGTCTGCCAAGTGTATAGTTACCAACTGAGCTTCCGCCCATACCCGGCATACTTGATAAACAAGCAAACAGGGCTAACAGAGCGGCCTGAATCCAACTGATTGTCATAATTATTTCCTCCTAAGCCAAATTAATGAAATCCGAACTGTCCTCTGAATTTTGTCCAGTTACCGATTGCTTCCTCTTTTAATAATGCAAACTCCACAGAATATCCTGCATTCTGGATATTTTCAAGTGCCTGCGCTTCTTCCTGTGTAATGGACTGGTTATTACCGAGCTTTGTAGCACCCGGTCTGTCATTACATGGACCGATGATCACAGTCTTGATCCCCGGCTGAAAGCCCTGCTCTACCAGAATTTTTTCCATATCAACCGGATTTTTTGTGATCAGGAAATAGTTATCCTTGCTGGCAAGTACCTTTTCGCATTTTGCTGCAAATTCATCCAGCGACCATACAAATGTTTTCTTTCCGCTGGCACTCTTATAAGCTGCTTTTAATACCGGATTTGCTGCTGCCGCATTATTGACTGCGATCAGTCCGTCGCAAGGGTACTCAAGTGCCCATCTTGTACATGTCTGTCCGTGGATCATACGATCATCTACTCTGATAAATGAAACTGCCATGTTATTCTCTCCTTTACTTTGTGTTCTTAAATATCATCATCGTTTTCAAGTCCATCGATCCGGAATTCTCCGATTCCATCCTGTGCTTCCGGAATCAGCGACTCTTTTAATTCCTCTGTTGAAAGTTCATCCTTCATCATAGCGGCTGTAAGTACCATCGGAAGATTCATTCCGCTGAACATAGTCGCCTGTGAAAGCAGTCCCTCCTGTGCAAGCACATTTGCGCTGACTGTAAGTGGGGATCCTCCGAGCAGATCCGCAAACAGAAGTATTTCATCCTCTTTTCCCACAACAGAAACCAGCTTTCTGAAGTTCTCCGCGAACTGATCCGCTCCCATTCCGTTTTCAAGGCTTGTGGAAAGGATGTCCTCTCTGTTTTCCCCTGCCAGCATACCGAGTGCATTATGAAGTCCCGGTGCAAACATGCCATGACTGACCAATACTACATATTTCATTTTGCTCCCTCCTTTGTTTTTTATTTTCTAAACAAAGTATAAAAAAAAGACGACACATACGCACCTTGCATGTGTCATCTCTTCTTTCAGATTTTTGTCATGATACCGCTGTGACAAATGTCATATTCTTCTGTTACTCACTGTAATATTGCATATTTTTCAGATATTTATTGATCTCCCTGTTTTTTATGATCAGATCCATACTGATGTTTTTATGGTCATCCATTACCGACTGCACAGCCCTGTCCACCTGATCCATTGCTGTATCATACCCACTGAATGTAGGAGGTGCCACAGCATGCTCCAGCACATCATGCAGGATCTTTATACTCATATTGACATGCTCTCCACTGTCCTGCTCCAGCACAAGCTCTGTCTCATCCGATTCCGTTACCCGCTTCAGCACAGAAACGCCCTCCGAATAATCGAAAATCTCTGCCTGTATACGCGCATCGCCGGAAAGGAGCTTTATAAAATCCCATGCCAGCTTTTCCTGTGTCGTATCTGCGTTCATGCCAACCAGCAGCGTATCAAGCTCTGAACAGTTGTCTCCGGAAGGTCCTGCCGGCATTTCCACACAGTCCCATTCAAATCCCGCATATTTTTTGATGCTGAGCGGATAAGATTTATAAGCCCGGTATTCCGAAAAGGACATTGGCATAAATGCAACCTTTCCGTTGTCAAACTCCTTGGCTGTCACATCATAACCGCTGACAAGACTGTTCAGACGTTCCAGAAACTGAATGGACGCCACAACCTTCTCATCATTCAAACTACACTTTTTTCCCTCTGCATCAAACAATACAACATTGTTTTCAACAAAAGCATTTTTCCATGTATACCCGGTTACACCAAACTGATCGATCGTTCCGTTTCCGTCAGTATCTTTTGTAACAAGCTGACAGATCCGGTAAAAATCTTCCCATGTCCAGTTTTCCTTTGGCATATCAATGCCTTCCCGGTCCAAGATCGTTTTATTGACAAACATAAGCTTTGGCGCACATTCATATGGCATGGCATATTGCGTTCCCATGTATTGTCCCGCATGCAGCGCCGGTTCATAATAATCATCCGGCAAAAGAGACGGATCATTTTCGATATAGGTATCCAGCTTTTTCAATGCTCCTATCTGCGACAGATCCCCGAAGTCACTGCCCAGCACAAAAAAAACATCCGGGGCTGTTTTCGCAAGCAGCTGTTGTGACAGCCACTCCGGATAATCACTCTTCATAATACCGCTCACATAATTTACTTTGATATCAGCATGTGCTGCTTCAAACTGCCTGATCGCATCATCTATGATCTGATACGAATAGCCGTTCTGGACACCCCAGTAGCTGTCGGAAAACACGCCCACCGTGATCGTTCTGTCTGTTTTATGAATTATTCTTTTTAGTTGTCCTGTGCTAACCATTCCGAGGATGGCAAGAAGCAGGATGACTACGATCAATTTTCCTGTTTTTCGTTTATTGTCTGTTTTTTTCATTCGCTTCTCTCACATTTTATCTTTCAGATCATGGTATACCGCGCCTGTCTGAACAGCCCAGATCGCCAGCTGTGTACGATCTCTTAATCCCAGTTTGCTCAATATGATGCTCAGACTGTTTCTGACTGTCCCTTCCGAAAGGTTCAGCTTTGTTGCAATCTCTTTATTGGAAAGTCCGCTTCCCACCTGTACAATGATCTGCCATTCATTTTCCTTCAGACTGTCTGACTGTAGCTCATCTACCTGTATCGTCAGGTTGCTCTGCGCCATCTTAGAAAACAGCTTCACAACCTTGGATGCTATATCACCGTTGATCATGGCATTTCCCTGATATACCTTACGGATCGCATCCGACAGCTCCTTCATGGATGCCCCTTTTAGCATATAGCCGCTTGCACCGTATTTGAGTGCATTAAACACATATTCATCATCGTCAAAGGTTGTCACAATGATGATCTTGATATCAGGATAATTTTCTTTAATGATCTGCGTACAGACAACCCCATCCATCTCCGGCATACGAATATCCATCAAAATAATGTCCGGTCTGTTTTTACGCACCGAACGGACCACCTCAAGTCCGTTCGCCACTGCATCCGTCACTTCGAAATCTGCCTCATTATTCAAAATGATCTGTAAACTCTGACGGATCAGTTCCTGATCGTCTGCTATCAGTATTTTAATCATCTGCCTTCTCCTCTCCCCATCTGATCGGTATCTGTGCCTCGATCACAAAACCGTTTTCTCCATGATAGGAAAGCTGTCCACCGAGCAGCTGCAGCCGTTCCTGCATGTGATGCAGTCCGAATCCTTTCTGTACATCCTGACAGCCGATCCCATTATCCGTGATGCTGATTGTCAGAAGATTGTACTCCCGTCCGATCCTGATCCTGATCTCTGTCGCTTTCCCATGCCTTATGCTGTTCGTCATGCTTTCCTGCACGATACGATAAATGGTGTCCTCTTCATCCTGTGTAAAACCGTTCAGCCCGGTATCACAATCAAACGAAATGACCGCACCTGTTGTTTTTTCTGTTTCGGTGATCATCTGCACAAGTGCATCCTTAAGCATTGTCTTTTCCAGTGCATCCGGGCGGAGTGCATTGATCGATCTCCGGACATCCTTCATCCCGTTTCTTGCAACATCCGCTATCACAGAAAGCTGCGCCTTGGCAGCAGCCGGATCAATGTCCAGCAGCATCATACAGGCATCCAGCCCTGTGATAATGCCGGTCAGTGCATGTCCGAGTGTATCATGGATTTCCCTTGCCAGACGATTCCGTTCCTTTGTCTGTGTTGCGGCTTCCAGCTGTCTTGCCTGTATCAGCAGCTGTTCATTTTTCTGTGCCAGTTCTTCATTCAGGCTTAAGATCCTCTTTTTCTCACTCATCTGGTTTAATATCATCTCAACCATATAATAAATGAATACAAACAGATTCAGTGCATTTAAAAAAGTCAGGACTGCAGACAATAAAACAACTGCCTGATGATCATAATGCATCCACATAGTTTTCAGCGAAACGATCGGATATATCACAGAGATCAAATTTGCATCAACAAGCAGATAGATCGCACAGATCGCAATGATCGCAAATACTCTCCGCCGCATATTTTGTATATATTGCATACCATCCGCCATGATCAGCAGCATAACACCCGCATACCCAAAATGTACTGCATTACATATGGAAATCCCCACGAAGATCTCCAATACAATTTTGCCTGCCAGCTGCCAGCCATTTTTGCAGCGAAAGGACAACAGCAGCAACAGACATATGTAGTAACCGATCCCCAGCACAAAGGTATCCACATAGCTTAACGGCAGCTTACCCGCACTGTTTAAAAAGCTCTGTGCATTCTGGTCCCGGATGATTCCTTTCACACTGCACATTGTCACAATCCCAATATAAACAAGTATCAGCAGGTTTAACTGCTTCATAAAAGCGAACTGATATTTTGGAGTTTGATTTTCTTCCATGCCATGCTCCTTTTACTGCCAGCGTTCAATGCCATAATCATCAACATTTTCCTGTGTTACAAGTTCTACCGGAATATAGGTGTATGCCTCTACCTCTTTTCCTTCCAGAAGCATATAGATCTGTTCCGCCGCAGCCTTTCCGATCTTCGATGGGAACTGTGCTGCGGTAGCTTTCATCATACCTTCCTTGATCAATGCCTTTGAATCCGGTGATGCATCTACACCATATACCCCTACCCGGTCAAGCACGCCTGCTTCGTCCAGTGCTGCCACAACACCTACACTGGAAAGATCATTCAGGCAAAAAACATTGTCAAATGCAATTCCCTTTTTCAAAAGCTCCTGCATCTTCGGAAGCGCAATTTCCTGCTGCCCCTCACATTCAATCTGTTCAACGATCTCTATTCCCTCACATTCCCGGACTGCATCCAGAAAACCTTCAATACGATCTCTGCCTGATTTTGTGCTCCGATGCTCCATCAGAACAACCTTTGCCTCTTTCGTCTGCGCTGCAAAATATTCTCCCACCTGTCTGCCGGCTGCATAATTATCAGAAGTGATCGTGCAGTCTACAAGCGTTTCATCCTTGACGTTGGAATCCACCACAACAATATAAACACCCTTTTCCTTTGCTTTTTTCAAAACATCCGTCAGGCTTTCCAAATCTACCGGCGTCAGCACAAGCACATCAATCCCCATGGAAAGCATATCATTGATCTGCTCGATCTGCCGTTCCACGCTCAGAGCCGGATCCCGGAGCACCCACTGATCGCCTTCCGCCTCCACTCTCTGGATGATCTCTTCACTTACGATGTTATAAAATTCATTATTCATCGTCATGTAACTGGCACCGATCATATGCTGCTTATCCGCATCCAAAAGTTCCCCGTCATATTTTTTCAGGATACCCCCCAGACAACCGAACACAAAGATCCATAACAAAACGATCCCCATTACCAGAAATTTCTTTTTATTCATTGCATTCTTCCTCTGGATATGTAAAATTCCATTCTCTCCTGCATGCTGTCATAAGCTCCATGACATCCCTTGTATATGCAAGATACATTTCTTCCTGTTTATCCGCATGTGAAGCTATGGCATTTTCCATATCTGTAATCTCATATAAAAGCGCATCTTCTCTTCTGCCTGCCCGTACAAGCTCTGTTTCCCCACTCTCTGTATATGTGATCTGCGCTTCACACGCTCTCGGATATTCCATGATTTCAATATATCCCTTTTCACACGAGATCATGCCTCGTTTTGGCTGCTTGGAATGTAAGGAAAGCATGATCGTCGCCATCTGCCCTTCCGCATTCATCAGAAGCAGTCCCGCCTGCTCATCTACACCGGTTGGTGCCATTTTCACAATGGACTTTACCTGCTCCGGCTTTGATGTCATAAACCATCTGCAAAGAGAAAGTGCATACACACCGATATCCAGCATTGCTCCACCGGCAAGATTTCTGTTAAAAAAACGGTTATTCATATCGTACTCTTTAAAGCTGCCAAAATTAACCGTCATCAGATTGACTGCACCAAGCTTGCCGGACTGTAGGATTTCATGGAGCCTGCGATAGATCGGCATATGAAAGATCGTCATGGCTTCTGCCACGATCACCCCTTTTTCTTCTGCCAGTGAAAGTGCCTCCGACAGTTCCCCACTGTTTAATGTGACCGCCTTTTCCACAAGCACATGCTTTCCGTTAGCGATCGCCTGCTTCATAAAGGCGATATGTGTATTATGAGGCGTCGTGATATAGATGGCATCCACTTCCGGATCCGTGAACATTTCATCATACTGTGCATATACTTTTTGAATGCCGTATTTTTCTGCAAACAGAACTGCTTTTTCCCTTGTCCTGTTTCCTACCGCATAAATATGTCTTCCCTGTTTCTGCAGTGCCACTGCCATTTCGTTTGCGATCACACCGCAGCCTAATACCGCCCAGTTTATCACTCTCATTTTATCACCTACTGCTTTCTTATTTTTATAGCTTCTGTTTTTCTGCCGGTTACTGATATTCCATGTCTACTCTTTTTTTGTCATTCCTCTGTCCTGTTTTCTTTCAGGCATAAAAAAGCACCAAGATTACCGCGTTTTCCGTTCGTTTTTCTGTGTGAGAACAGATATGCCGGATTATGTGCCGTGCAGACATTGGTCACTTCCAAATGCTCCGGCGTGATGCCCGCGTCTGTAAGCCACAGCTGATTAGCAAGCCACAGATCCAGCTGGTATTTGCCTTCCGCCTTCTGCTCCGGCTTCTGATATAAGAGAGTTTCCGTCCCGTTCATCCCTGCAAATACATTTTGAAATTCTTCTGCCACATCACTGCTGACCTCATAGCATTCCTGACAGATGGATGGTCCGACCGCCGCATGGATATCTGCCGGATCACAGCCAAATGCCGCATGCATCCGCTCCACCATCTTTTTACCCATACCGGCCACAGTTCCGCGCCAGCCCGAATGCGCCAGTCCGATCACTTCTCTGACCGGATCCACAAAATAAAGCGGTACGCAGTCTGCATAAAAGGTAGCCAATGCTAACCCTTTTTCGTTTGTGATCAGCCCGTCAATGTCCGCATAATCCCGCTGTCTGTCGATTCCCTTTCCGGCGTCTTCCTTTGTAACGATCCTGATATTCGTCGTATGTGTCTGATCGGAGCAGACGATCCGGTCTCTTGTAATGCCAAGAACCTCTGCCACTCTGTCATAATTTTGCAGGACGCAGTCTCTGTCATCCCCACGCGTAAAGCTCAGGTTCAGGCTTTCAAAGATCCCGCTGCTTGTCCCGCCTGTCCGTGTTGTGAACAGATGTCTGACACATCCTGTCTTAGTCAGTCCCGGAAAAGTCAGGTATTCCATTTCCCAGCCATCCGGGCTGCTATATCTATTTTGTACAGGTACATTTTTTGTATCCTGTGTCTTTATAACACGCTGTAGATTGTTCATATTTACCTCATTTTCAGATCATAAATCCGCTCAAGTGCCAGCACAACATTGTTTTTGAATTTTGACTTCGACATTATTTGTACTAAAATATCGCATCTGCGCATGATTTCCAAGTGACTTTTGTCACAGATTTACCAAATCTGGTGCAGAAATGCGTTTCTGATCCAGGTGATCTCATTTCCCAGAATAGCAATCACATCATATCTGACCGGCTGCTGCTCCGGTATGTGATACTGGTTCAGATAAAACAGTGCCACCCTGCAGATCTGCCTCTGCTTTGCCACACTGACTGCCTCCTGCGGCAGTCCATTTCCTGCATTTGCCCGGTACTTGACTTCAAAGAAAACAAGCGTGCCTTTCTCATAGCCAACTATATCGATTTCTCCCTGCCTGACTCTATAGTTAATCGTCTGAATGCGCACGCCTCTTTTTTCCAGATATACTTTTGCAGCCTGTTCGTGAGCTGCTCCTTTTCTTCTTTTGTTCATAGGATGTCCTCTCCAGACACATCCTGATCTCCCTAAACTTATCCCTATTTTTTCTTGTTCGCCTGTTCCATCTTTGCACGGATGCGGTCCATCTGATCCACAAATACAAGTATCTCAGCGACCACTTCATACAGCTCCGGCGGGATCAGCTCTCCGATCTCCAGCCTTGACAGAGTATCTGCCAGCTTACTGTCCTTATGCACCGGAACCTTTGCCTGTTTTGCTTCCTCTATGATCTTTTCCGCAAGTGCACCCTTACCGGTCGCAACGACCTTTGGCGCATCATCGTCCGGATCATAGGAAAGTGCGACCGCCTGTTTTGGTTTCTGCTCTTTTCCTGTCATATCAAGCCCTCACATCAAATGAATACTGATTGATACATACGCTTTCTTCTTCCTGATCTTTGCGCATTTCTTCCGTTACCTTGGAAAGTGTATCCTTCTGCGATACCTCCGTCTGCATCTGATAGCCTTTCTGCTCCAGTCGTTCATTCAGCAGATGAATATGTGCCTGTATAAAATCGATCATGGCATCGTCCTGTAAGTAAAAATGCGTATTTACCTTCCGGTTCTGCATGGCAACATACACATCCACAGGTCCTAAATGCTCCATATCCAGATGCAGGAAAGCACTGATACTGTCCTCTTTGGTCAGTCCCTTTTTATTTGCATACACATACAGATCCCCTGTTGTCTCCTGTCCTGCCATACGGAGCGGAAGCTGCACATACTGCATCGTCTGGGAAAGCTGGTGTAAGAAATCCAGATTTTCCCTCAGCTGGTTTGTCTGGGTAAAAAGCTGTGTCTGCGCCTTTCCCGTCTCCGATACCGTCTGCGCCAGACGTGACACCTGCTCCCGCAGCTTTGTAAAGAACTGCTCTACTTCTTCCTTATCTGCCACCATTTCCGGTTTGAGCAGGAAGTTCTCTCTCATCTGTTCAGTCAGGAGACTGCGAAATTCTTTTGAAGCAAACAGACGCAATAGCTGTCTGGTATCTCCCTTTGTAAACAGATCACTCTTCATCAGCTCTGCCAGAGAATCTACGCCCGGCCGACTGCTGTTTTCCGCTGTTTCCGAAGAAACAACCTGCCCATCCGTGCTCAGTTTTTCCGCATTTGACCCCTGCAGCCGTCCGCCGTATGCTTCTGCCTGCACCTGCCTGCCATCAGTCTCTGTCTGTACTTGTCCGTCAAATGCAAGCCGTGCATCTACGCCATTTTCCGCTGTCTGACCGCCTGCCGGCTGACCTGCCGCATCAGTCTGTCCTGTGCTATTTCCTGCTGCCGGCTGCTGATTTCCATCTGCAGGCTG
>ERZ1026776.2106-NODE-2106-length-10288-cov-13.340663_pt1 | contig 10288 bp, 7 predicted proteins | sample MGYA00380125_ERZ1026776 | MGnify/ENA primary metagenome ERZ1026776 (study PRJEB33269, sample SAMEA4719761) | human gut metagenome | biome: human-associated habitat; feature: organic feature; material: feces | place: Cameroon | collected 2013-10 ... | reverse complement strand
AGGGCTGGATTCGTCAGGAACATGCCGACAAGATGATAGAGATACTCAGCAAGGAAGATGGTCCTTATCCTCTGCCGGCAGAATTGAAGACCAAGGAATTGGAAGAATGGCGAGAGAAGCGAGTATATCACAGTGAGTACTATCATTAAAAAATATTCTTTTTGCTTTCACAATTCTTTAAAGTCTCTGATTACCAACAAGTTTATAGTGAAGGCAGTTTATAAGAAGGAAATATGATCGTATCAATAGGAAGAACTGATATTTCCAACAGGAGAAACAGACACTATTTAGCATCGGCTGACCCGAGTCATCCATATAGATGACTCGGGTCAGCTATATGAATGACCCTAGTCAGCTATATAGATTACTTGGATCAACCAATACGAGAAGAGCATTCTCCGTCCTTCTTTACCTGCCAGCTACTCCCACTCATCTTTATCAATCATCCTCCTGCATCTAACAATCATTTTTTCTCTTCATTATTCTCCTTTCACTCTCAAGCCACTATGACACAAAGAGTTAACATGAACGTGAAAGCATTTTGAAATAGAGAAACAAAATGCTTACCTGCATTTTTATAGGGGTACTGAGTAGTTCCCCCCATAGCTCAAATGTTAAAAAAGAAGGGAAACTACAAAAAAATAGTCTCCAAATTTGCTTATTTCAAAAATTATCTCTATCTTTGCCCACGTCTAAGAATTGGCTGAAAGCCCCCTAGGGAGGGTGGAGGCAAGGAAAGGACATATATACATAAAAGGCGTAACTGAACGTTTTGCATTTGACGATGTGAGAACTTCGCAACTTCCAACTGTCTGTCAAAAACAAAGCAACGGGGACGCCCCAAAAGTGGTATTGTATATAGCCGCGAACTGGCGTCGGGCGATTTTTTGGTCGCCCGATTCCTAATGGTGAATTATATAATGACACGGCGTGGGGCTTTCAGCGTTGTTCGTTCCGACAGACAAGGTAATGCGAAGACCTTCACATCGTGGAACGAACGACAGAACTGGCTCCACGTTTTTTTGTATATATCCAGGAAGAATAATTAAGAACCAGTCAAAAGGGAGCTGTTTTGACTTTATGCTAAGAACTATATACAAAGATGAAGAAAAAGTTATTTTTGCTATGCTGCTTGTTGCCATTGTTGACTTCATGTAGTACCTTTAAGGAATATGTCAGTCCAGAACATCCTTTTATCATGTTGGCTTTTGCCATTGCCATATTGGCTTTCTGGGTTGGTGTATTCTGTTTTCTTTTAAAATTTGCAGGACTGATAGTAAGAGAGATTTTGCTTTTCTTTCTTCCTTTCGGAATTCATAATAGATAAAATATGATAAGTTATGAAAGAATATTGTGGAATTAAATATGTAGTGGCGATTTTGTTCTGCTGCTTTTCGCTGATTGCAAGTGGCATGAGCTATAGAGTTCAGACGAACGGCCAACTCAATATGAGGGTTAATCCGACCGTTGAGGCTTCTGTTGTTGGAAAATTGCAATCTGGTGACATAGTGGAAAGCAATTCCGAAGTTGACGGCAATGGTTGGATTGAGGTAAGTTATCAGGGAATGAATGGCTATGTGAAGGCCAGCTATTTGCAAGAGGTAACAGACGATGCTGGAGAAAAAGAAAAAATCATGGATGATGGCAGTATGTTTGCGTCTATGGTCAATACGTTGTTAGGTGCTCCTGCCAATGGGTCAAAGAAATTGGCTTATCTCATTCTTGCGGAAATACTTGTCATGTGGTTTATAGGAAAATTCATAAGAGGTTTGACGTTCTCACTTGAAGATTCCTATACCTACGCTGGGGAATGGTTGAAATGGACTACTCCTGTTATCATGTTAGTGACAAGTGCTACGATTTTTTATTATGTAAAATCCATGGGAGCTAATTCTCTTTGGTTCCTGCAGCCTTCTGTGGTGAAGTCGTGGTGGTATGTTATTATCAACTTTATCATTTTCTTCTATGCCTTTTCCAATCTTATCTTGTTTTTCCTCAGAACGATTGGTGATTTGGCGGAGTGCTTTGAATGTGACAGTATCAATATCAAGGTTGGAGTCATCGGTTGGGGGCTTGGAATTATAGGTCTAGTCGTTTCTTTCTTGTCCTATGGGTTATTCGGAAAAAATTGGTTTGACTATATATTGTGGTTTGAACTAGTGGTGCAAGCCATTCAGGTTATTATAATAGTATGTAGCATAAAGAAAAACAAGGCAATAGGAATTGTGTTTAGCTCTGTCGTTTATCTTGTTGGCTCTGCTGCCATTGTTCTTTTGGCATTGCCATTGGCCGCTATTGCTACATGTGTTGCTATCGCTTTAGTCGTAATTTGCTTCCTTCCAAAAGGTGTTGACGTAGCAGTTAGTGCAAATGCAAGCGAAAACTCGGAAACAAGCCCACAGCAAGATGATGAGTATAATCAGGTGATTAAGAACGGTGGTGTATTTGGTTCAGATATAAAGGCCAAAGACAGTGGCTTTACATCTTTACAAGATGAAAATGGAAATATTTGGGATAGGAACGATGATGGAAGCTATTCCAAGAGGTGATATATAGCTCTTGGCTAAACATAAGAGGAGAATCATGCTCTCACGCTCCTCTCATGTTTTGTCAAGCACATTTGTTAAACAGCACAGAATAAGGAGAGTTTATAGGTAAAAAATATATAGTTATGGAACAAAGTAAGGTTACATTGTTGAAAGTAGTAAATGGTTTTTTATTGTTTTTTCTTTTAGGCTTGATAGTAGGTTGTAGTTCTAAACCAACAAAATCGAGCGGTGATGCGAATGATACCGTATCAATTACTAAGGACACTGTTGCAAAGCCAAGTGCCAAGGAAATAGTCGCAGAAACATTTGGCGTGGACTTGGGACTTAGTGTAAATTGGGCAGAATGTAATGTCGGAGCTTCAAAACCTCAGGAACTTGGATTGCTTACATCCTATGGTAATGTGGATGGACGCATTACTCCCGCTCCTCCTGCTGTCGACATTAGTGGAACTCCACATGATATTGCCAGGGTAAAACTTGGTAAACCATGGCGCATGCCTACTTATGACGAGCTGCTTGAACTTATGAGCCAATGTTCATGGGCGCATGAGAAATATAAAGGTGTACCAGGTATGAGAGTGACAGGTCCTAACGGCAATTCTATATTCTTACCAGAATGTGGCGGTTATGTTTTGGATGAATCATTGGCTAGGCAACTGTCTAAAATCAAAAACTTTGATCCTACGGATTGCCGTGGAAGCAATAGTGATGAATCATATTATTGGGTAGGTACGACCAAAGAAGGATTATTTCCTTTCTTGAAGATTGAGAATGGCGGCAATTCATATAAATGGATGCTTACTATTCAGGGGTGTGAAGCCTATGCTGTTCGCCCAGTGGCAGACAAATAAGAATGTCACTTCTTCCCTGTATGGATACTGTTAGAAAGATAAATCTGTTATAATGACAAGAACTGGAAAAATGAGAAAAATATTGTTTTTAATCATGTGTATGTTTGCCTTCTTGGCTAACATGCAAGCTGCGAAATATGACGACGTGACAGTGGATGGTGTGAAATATCGTGCCATCACGGATTCTACGGCAGATGCATCCATTGCAAAAGAGCAGCCAGTTATCACCATTGTGCCTTATGTGAAAATCAAAGGAAGAACATATAAGGTGGTGAACATAACTTATACTGAATTAAAATATAAGAAATGCGAAAGTATAATTGCTATCAATTTACCAAATACGTTAATAAGACTTGATAATTTAAGTGGTACAAGTATATCTTCAATAGACATACCAAATTCTGTTCAAGAAATAGGATCTAGTGCCTTTATGTTCTGCCATAAGTTAAAAGTAGTCAAAATTCCTTCTTCTGTAAAGAAAATGAACCAAAATGTTTTTTATGGATGTTCATTGGATGAAGTTATTATTCCTAATTCTGTAAATAAAATGGGAAGTGGGTGTTTTGAAAACTGCAAGATAAGCAAACTTACTCTTCCTGATACGGAACCAGTCTTTGAAAAACACTATGGTACTCTTGGAAAGGATACTGAAGGGTTGGGCATCGAATGCACGATGTCTACAGTGATACGAGGAAATAGCTCTGAAAAATGCCCACAATGGGTTATCAAAGATTTCTTGGCTATGAATTCAATAGCAAGTACAGCTACTAATTTCTACAAAAATGTTCTTGCCCCATACAAAAGTTCATTTAGTTGTTTTGCAAATAGTAAAGTCATAGCAGAAATAGAAAGCTGGCAGAAGAAGAAGGAATATGAGACCACGGCACAATGGCGTACTCGCGTTACCGAGGAAACCCGAAAGGCTAAGGTGAAGTCTTGTCTTGAAGAGTTGAAGAAAGCGTACATCAAGGAGCGAACCAGCAAGGGCATACAAGCCTTGATTGGTAAATACGATGCCGACTATACCACCTTCCCTGTTTATATGGCGGGACTGGATACTGTTTATGTGAAGGTGCCGCAGGGGCAAGCTCCTAATTTCAAGGAGCATTGGACGGATGTTCGACTTTATCCAAAATATGGTGTGGTCAATGACCAGCTGGCTTTGCTTTCTTGCTCGTTCAAGTTGAATGGTAATACCTATCAGACGCTGAAGAGTTATGCCGGTGACAACTCAGCCGACAAGACAAAGGAGTTGCTTGCCAACCTTTCGCCTCTGGAAATAGACTTCAGCGCAGGGCAAGACAAGAAGCCTGTCAACAAAGATACTAGTACCAACAACATGGCAGCAGCAACAATTAAGGTGGATGATACGCTGGACAAGAATGTCCCAGTAAATCCAACCACCAACAAGAACTCCTTTGTGGTGATTATCGGAAACGAAGACTACCAGCGAGTGAGCAAGGTGAACTATGCGCTCAACGATGCAAACACCTTTGCCAATTATTGTCAGAAGACATTGGGCATTCCACAACAGAACATCAGATGCTATCGTAACGCAACATACGGCACGATGCTTTCTGCCCTGGATGAAATCAAGGGAATAGCCAATGCCTATCATGGCAACCTGGATGTCATCTTCTATTATGCTGGTCATGGTGTGCCAAGCGAAGCAGACAAGAACGCTTACCTGCTTCCTGTGGACGCAGACGGTGTTAGAACTGAAGTTTGCCTCAGCACTAAGCGTCTCTACCAGACCCTTGGAGAACTGAATGCCAAGAACGTGGTGGTATTCATGGATGCTTGCTTCAGCGGAGCACAACGAGGTGAAGGCATGTTGGCATCTGCCAGAGGTGTAGCCCTAAAGGTTAAGGCAGACGTGCCACAAGGCAACACCGTGGTATTCAGCGCAGCCTCAGGTGAAGAGACAGCCTTCCCTTACAAGGAGAAAGGACATGGTATGTTCACCTACTTCCTCCTGAAGAAACTACAGGAGACCAAGGGCGACGCCACGCTGGGTGAAATCGGCGAATATGTGAGTGAAGAGGTGGCAAAGCAATCCATCGTCATCAATCACAAGAGCCAGACTCCTACCATCATCGCCTCAGAACAAATAGACAACTGGAAAGAAATCAAACTAAAGAAATAACGATTATGAAGAAACAACAAACTCAACTTGAAAGTAGCCACACACTCAATCGGTGTGTGGCAGCTTGCATTGCCCTGCTCATGGCAATCTCATTACACGCCCAATCGTTCTCCTTGCCTTGCAAGAAGTATCCTGCCACAGTGCCTTTCAAGACCGAGGCAGGCGTTGATAGATACTGGCATGTAACAAGTGTAAAATGCCTCGGTGCAGCCAACGGTGGCTACAAGTTCCGCATATCTGGCATAGCCAAGAAGACAAGCCACAAACAGAACGTAGACATTTTCTACATCATGCCTGGCAACAAGTTGCGTGTAGCTGGTGCTTACTTCTTCCCTGCCATCACAGAGGGAAGCAACTTTAGTTTCACCATTGACTCGGCTTTCAGAGGATATGCACCATCCAAATTCAATGGTTTCTTCATCTTGAACAAGTTTCTTGCAGCAGAGTTGAAACAAGAGCAAGAGGCAGCAGCAGAAGAAGAAGACCAAACGATACAAACTGAACAATCCGTCCAGGAGGATGAAGATGATGAAACATCAAGTATCACCCCAGTCACAGCCTCAACCACTGAAAACGAGGCTGCAACACAAACCATTGTCGCCTCTCCAAAGTCTTACAGTATCTCCAAGACAAGACCATCATGCAGCTATGCTTGGCCAGGTCTGTCCATCACTTCATTGAGCATCACAGAAAAGGCAACAACCTTGAACATGCAATTCAACAATCGTCTCTACCATGAAGGATGGATGAACATCAACAGCAATGCCTACCTCACCATACCTGGCACTAGCATCAAAGCGAAGCTCAAGGGAGCCTGGGGTGTTAGCACCAGTCCAGGTAAAACCAACATCACCTACAACGAGGTCAGAACATTCACTTTGATTTTTGAGCCATTGCCTGAAAATACCACCACCTTCAATTTCTATGAGACTCCAACAAGCAGATGGAAGATAGAGGGGGTAAGAGTGAGATAAAAACAAGAACTAGAAATAAGAAAAAAATGATAGCGATGATTAAAAGAATTTAAACTATAAAAAAGGACGATATGTACAAATCTATTTTGGAAAAGAATGTTACTAAGGCTTTTTTATGCCTAACACTACTCACTTGCTGCACAATGCCTAAGCAAGAGAAACTAGTAACTACCATAGATGGCAAGACTTACGTTGATAGTACTGAATCTACTATCAGGGAAGAGCCGGCAAAGGTAGAAGAAGTAAAGAAAACCAATCCAGAAGTGGACGGAGTGGATTTAGGACTCAGCGTAAACTGGGCTACCCATAATGTGGGGGCATCAGCCCCTCATAAAGTAGGCTACCTGATTCCACTCGGCAATGTCGTAGGTAACAAGAAGCCAGCCAAGCGACATTACGAAGAAGTGTCTGGTGCATCAGACATAGCTACCGTAAAAATGGGTAAAGAATGGCGCATGCCTACTGCCCAAGAGATGCTAGAACTGATAGACAAATGCACTTGGGAGAAAAAGACTATAAAGGGGGTAAAAGGAGCTAAAGTTACTGGTCCAAGCGGAGAGTCTATCTTCTTGCCTGCCCCAGGAGAGTGCATCAAGCTGAAAGAATATCTAGACTTAGATTATGACTGGGAGCCTAACGACGTAGGCACCATTGCTTGGTATTGGTGCGGTACACCTTTAGAATACCGCAATTGCCTCCACTTCCGTCTATCTAAAGGCAGCATGGTTGAAACCAGCATGATGATAGCAGACACAGAGACATTCTGCAATGCAGTGAGAGCAGTTAAAGAAAAGTAACTAAATATATTGATAACAAATAACTTAGCATAAAAAAATATGGAGAACAAGAAAATAACAACTAACAGCGTTTATGAAATGATATGCTCTCTGTGTATCATTGGCACTATGTTCATGCCATGGATGGACATTACTTTTATGGGAGAAACTATCTCAGAGAGTATGATTGATGCAGATAAGACACCGCCTATAGTGTACATTATCAGCACATTGTGCATCGTAAACTTCTTTGTCAAGTTCTTTAATCGTTCATTGTGGTTATCTTTAATCACCGCAGCCTTTCCTCTAGGATATGTCATAGAAATGGCAAATCAACTGCATGAGATTAGATCTAGAATGGGAAGTGATTTTACGATGGGACACGTTTCGTTAGGAGGCGGTGCCATCGTAGCTGCATTGTTGACTGTAAGCATATTAATTTCCGTGTTTATCAGTTGGATAATCTATATGCAAGAAAAGGCATCAAATAGTCCTCAGGAGAAATTCAAACGATATTTTGTGTTTGCAGGTATTGGTCTCAGCATACCTATTGTTGATTTCTTCTTCTTCTTCCATTATCTGACAGAAGTAATAAATAATGAAGATATCAGCAATAGTACAATGGGAATCCTCGCCTTAGCATCTCTAACAGCAGGAATCCTCGGAGTATTGATATTCATACAATATCTCCTTCTGGCATTCATGACTTTGGCATACAACAAAAAAGGGAAAAAGAATCAACATACCATAATCTCTACAGATGTACAGACAGTACACAACACCGAAATTAGTGAAGCACCAGAAAGTAAAATAGAGGAAGAAACGCAAGAAAAGCCAAATCGCACTCTCCTCTACTCCATCGGTGGCGTTATCGCGGTTGCCATCATTGGTATCGTCTGTTTCTTCGCTTTCGGGAAGAGCAAGAAGAGCGATAGCATCCTCGGTCTACAAAAGCCAAAGTGGGAGAAGTTCGTACACATGAAGGGTAAGGAGACGGCATTCTTCCAGACACCAGACATTAGCAGCCCCCGACTCATGCAGGCTTGCAATGACGAGGGGTGCGGTATCGACTATCAATATTTATGGACTGGGGACAAGCCGAGCACTGGATATAAAGACCTTCAAAACTTCAAGTATGAGGATGCGACTTCTGTATTCCCTGTCGTTGAGGAGCAGGACGGTTGGTATAAGGTTCAGATAACAGGTTTGGGAGATGTACGCGAAGCATACGTGGAGAAATCGCAATGCGAAGAGGTTAAGCCAGAGCCTATCACACAGGAAGTACTCAGCAACATCAGTTCAGACTACAACCTACAGGAGAAAGGTAAAAACAAGAATCTCTGCTTTGCCCTCAATACAGAAGAAGAAATTGCACGTCTGAGAGTAGGTGAACTGTTGGATGGTAACTGCCTAGCTTTTCCTTTTGCATACGAAGCAACTACGGAAGAGAGTGACACAACAGCCACATCTTATTTCGAAGTATCCGATTACACAAGCGATGATGGGAGCAAGTCATACTCTTTCAGCATTTATTACAACCCTAGCCGTATTGTTGCCAAGGATGATTACAAGACGTTCGACACCAAGTCGCTCACTGAGGAGGAAATGACCGACATCGTAACCAAGGTGACAAGCATCAAGCAGAAGCTCGACTGGATTACCTATGAGTATTACTTCCCATCGGTATCAACCGAACACCTCTTCTCTTTCCGTGTTTTCGATGAACCAAGCGATGAAGAAACATCCTCTGCTACGGAAGAAAAGAGCGTAACTGATTACAAGGTAGAAAACAAGAAACTGCTGGCTCTCGTCGGCAACGAATGGATGGAAACAGGTTTTTACACAGAAGATGGCAACATCGAAATCTATCATCAAGAAGATCTTGACAATGACGGCAATTATGAAATCATCTTGCAGATATTCGAGGGTAATGCCTACGACAATCCTTTCATAGTCTATTACGATAAGACATCCAGCACTTTCAAGCGAACCAAAAGCATGGAGTTGGAAGAAAATCCAAGCCTTGAAACGAGATATGATCCCCATACTCTCATGATACAAAAAGAAGGTTTGCGAACCATTAAGTATGTTTTTGCAGAAGGCAAGCTGAAAATAGAAAGCGACAATATGGAGAACGTGGGAAGAATACGTAGCACACTGAAAGTCGCTGACATCTACTCAGGCAGCGAGGAAGGTGAGAGAAACATGACTTTCGACTTCGATGGAGATGGAGAAGAAGAAAACATCACATTCCATCGTAGCATGACTCATGCCGAAGACTATGGCAAGCGCATTAACATAGTAATGGTAAAGTGGGCTGACGGAAGAGAGATTGGCAGCGAAAGCAACTCTTTGCTAAGGGCAGGAACCTTCAAGTTCCTGGTTTCCGAGACCAACGGAATGCCTGATGTCATCTGCGACAACTATCTCATGAAATGGAATGGTTCCAACTATGAGACAGCGGAATAAGATATTTCAATAATATAAAGAAAGACGAGAATCGGCTAACAGAGAGCTAACCAATTCTCGTCTTTCTTGTTTTGTTTTTATTCAATTATTTTATCTATCCTGTACCGCTTGCGCACATTGTTGTTAGAAATGCCCAGGATGAGTTTGTCTCCACAAGTTCCCTTATAAGCTAACCACTTGAAAAAATCAATGAATCAGTATGCCTAAAGGGCGAATAAATGCAAATATACAACTTTTTTTGAAAGAAAGGCGAGAATTACAAAAAAATAATGTATCTTTGCAACTGTTAGTGCCAAACTCGGCAATTTACTCAATTTATTCACAAATACACATTATTTAATAATATATATGGCAACAGTTGACGACAAGAAGATCATCTTCTCAATGGTGGGCGTATCTAAGATTATCCCACAAAACCAGAAACAGATTCTGAAGAACATCTACCTATCGTTCTTCTACGGAGCAAAAATCGGTATCATCGGTTTGAATGGTGCCGGTAAATCTACGTTGATGAAAATCATCG
>ERZ1026776.2104-NODE-2104-length-10294-cov-30.944038_pt1 | contig 10294 bp, 5 predicted proteins | sample MGYA00380125_ERZ1026776 | MGnify/ENA primary metagenome ERZ1026776 (study PRJEB33269, sample SAMEA4719761) | human gut metagenome | biome: human-associated habitat; feature: organic feature; material: feces | place: Cameroon | collected 2013-10 ... | reverse complement strand
TTCTTTGTAATTGTTGCTGTCCTGTTTGCTTTCAATATTAAGGTCTCCGCCTACGCTACCAGTTACTTTTTCACCGCTCAGCTTGCCGCCTTTAATGTTGGTGTCATTACCACTTGCAAAACTTAAATCTTTATTGGCGGTCACATTGCTTTCGTTATAGGTTGTGCCATTTGCAGACACTTCTCCCTTGGACATACTGCCAGAAATGCTGTAGCTTGGGCCTTTGCCAAGTTCTAGCCTTGCGCCAACACTTGCACTGCTGGATTTACTGTTTTGCTCCGTTTTATTAGTATTTTTAGACGCAGTTATATTAAGGTTTTCTTTAGCGTTTAAGGTAACGTCCTTGCCTTCAACATTGCTGCCAGTGATATTAATATCTTTCTTCGTAGAAGTAACATTAACATCTCCTCCCGCCTTTACTTCGCTGGCGTTAGCTACTGTTGTTGTGCTATTACTTTCACTCTTGCTCTTCGTTGTGCCAAGGCTGACATTAATAGACAAGTTTTCGGTTACCTTGCCACCGCCATTGCTTTTAATATTTTTGATAGCTTTATCAGCATCCTTGTATCCTTTGACAGCAACTAAAGCACCAAGGCGTTTATCTTCAACATCTGTTGCATGTTTTACGCTGTTCGCTGCGTTATTTACAACATCTACATAAGCGCCGCCCACCGAAACACTCAGACCTGTTCTTTTAAACTCATGCTTCTCCTGAGCATTATAAACGCTGTTGCTGTTTTCAATGCTGACATTTTCGCCAGTAATATTTATATCCTTACCCGCAACAACACTGCTGCCTTTAACGTTCGCAGCCTTATCTGCATCTAGTTTCACATTGCCTTTAACACTGCCAACTGTGCTTCCCACCTGCTCAGTGTTCTGGTTGGCGTACTGGTCCTTCTGCTTTTCCTTGCCAATGGTAAAGCCCAAGCCACCGCCAGCAAACACACCGCTCTTCTTTACAGATTTTCTGTATTCGCTTTCGCTTGTTTGCTCCGCACTGCCGATATTCATACTGCCGCCGGTTTTTACGCTTACGTCATTATCTGCAACTACGTTGCTGCCTGTAATATTCGTATCTTTTTTACTGCTAATCGCAAGCTCTCCGGCAGACACATTGCTGCCGACAACAGCATTCTGCTTACTATAATCGTAAATATCCGTTGTTTTGGACGAAAGCAATCCACTGACCTTGTTGTGCTCTTCGTGCAGGCGCTCGTGGTATTCTGTTTCATTAGCAATATTTATATTATTTTCGGCAGCCAAGTCTGCTTTTCCTGCTTCACTGGCTACGTTGCTGCCTTTAATATTTATATTGTTGCCGCTCGCAATACTGATATCGTTCTTCGCCGCAATAGTTGTGCCTTTTACAGCCTCATCCACCTGCTTGTTATGGTTGTAATAGCTGCCGCCACGGTTGCCCACTTCGCTTTCTTCGCTGTACAAATCTTTGACAGCAGTCAGGTTCACATCGCCTTTAGCATTCAAGTCCACATCATTTTTCGCACTCAAAATACCACCAGCAATGCTGATGTCCTTTTTCGCATTCAGGCGGATATTCTCGCCACTCAGCGCACTTTGCTGGTGCTGCACGTCATGGATTTCTGCTGAAGAACTGCCATAAGCTAAGGCAACATGCTTTTCATTTGCTACCGTTACGATATCAACATCGTTGGCGTTCAAAGTTAAATTTTTGCCTGCAGTCAGATTTGCTCCTTTGTTAGTGATGCTGTTGCCTGCATCCAGCGTCATATTCTGCCCAGTACTAATAGAACCAGTTGCTTCAAGCTTTTTCTGGTTCAGCTCCTTATATTGTTTTTGGCTAAAAGTTGCTTCGTTGGTGATGTTCTCCGCTTGCAGCAATGCATCCACTTTCGCACGCATTGTACCACTGTTAGTAATATTCTTTTCTGCTTTTATCTTCAGGTTTTCACCTGCGATATCACCTTTATTGCTAACATTTTCTGCGCGCAAAGCTATAGTACCATCGCTTCTGATGTTACCCATGTTCTTGATATCCTGCTTGGAGTACAGCTCTACCTCACCGCCTACGATGAGCGCACCATCAGGACGCAAATCTTCGCTGCGCACCTGTGCCAGGAACACCTCCGGTACAAGAACCTTTTCGCCGTTGACTACTTCTTCCACCAGCCAGACAATATCTGTGGTCAGGCTTGCCATCTGCTCTGCTGTCAGTGCTACGCCAACCTTCAAATCCATTGCTTCCGCAACTACTGCGCCTGCGTTCATCAGGGCAGCAAACTGCTCCATATCGCTGCCGTAATCGCCAAGATATTTCTTGCCCGTCAGCGTACCAATCTGCTGCAAAACTAGCTGCTGTTCAAAATAACCATCGCCAAGTCGATTGCCAACCTCCTTTTATTCATGATAGAACCTACTCCAAAATCTTATGATAATATTGTAACTAGTAAATTCAACATCACATAAATAATCTTTTTTCTTAAACCTCATTGTGAAGTTAAGAGGATTAGTTTCATGTATTGATCTGTACTCTCGCTGATAAACCCAATTGTTTTTTTCTAATTTTTCTTTTATCAACACCTTCATCTTATCTTTTTCAATCTTTTCTATTGGAGATTTATAAGAAATAATGTATACATTTTGCCTAAAAAAGTCCCTTTCAACTTCTTCCAGTTCGTTTATTTTTAATTGAGCACTTTCTTTGCAAAATACTTGCTTTAAATTGTATGATACCGGTATTTGTGAACCAGGAGTATTAGAAAATGGTTTCAACATCATGAATACAACAAAGACTGATACTATAATTTTCAATATTTTCATTGTATTACTCTCCACTGTATATATTACCAATAAACTTTGCATGACGCCTAGCATATATAGTCACACCAGCTGATGATTCCACTCCAATTTCTACTGTTATAATATTTTTATCATCTGTTACTGATACGCCAGAACTTATTATTGAAGATGCCCCAAAGCCACTACTATCTCCTGCTATAACATCAATAATATTTACTTTATATTTTTCTTTAAATCCATTTTCAATATATCCATTACCATATCCACCGTACACAGGCGTAGAAACTCCAAATCCTGATTGCTCTTGATCAAATACATATACATTTCCTTCCTTATCAATAACACCTCCTCCACTGCTAGCCAAACTTTTTGAAATCCCTACACCAACATATACGTAACTGTAATCTTGTTTCATTTCCTTCGGATTAGGTAATATACCATTTTTCACTAAACCATTGGTACCATCTAACAATGCTTTTTTAGCAACATCTGGTGGTAAAACTTTGTATAGCACATTTTTATCGCCTTCTAAACTAACCGCCCAAGTACTACCATCAGGTAAAGTATAAATATAATCATCATCAGATTTTGCCTTATCCAATATTGCGTTAACTTCAGGAATTTGGCATTCATAATTAGCTGTAGGAGCAAGCCTAACAATAGTCCCCTCTAAACTAAGACCAACTTCTACTAATTCACCATCATAGTTATGCATTAAGTACCACAATTGATTTTGAACTTCATCAATAATTTGGTACTTTTCAATTACTTTTTGTCGTTCAGCATCATTTTCACAAGCATCAAGTTCTTTCTGCATAGTAGCATATTGTTCATGAGTCAAATAATTATTCTTCGTACCACTAGAAGCAGTAGATGCTCCCACCTGCGCATCAGCAGCTACAACCTGAGCTACTACGCCACCAATTAGAGCACTTGACCATTGATGCATTGCAGGATTATCCTTGAACATATAGCTCAATTTATCCTGAATCATTTCGTTAATCATAGCACCAGATGCCCCTGCCAAGAATCCACTGTTAGTAAGTTCACTCATGATACCACCTACAAGAGCATGAAGAGCATTCTTTTCTGCACTGCCTTCTTGCCAGTCATTTTTTATAGCCAAATCGCCTACTACTTTATATGCAATCTCTCCAAAAAGTCCAGCGAGATCTTGACGTTCTTCAACCTTCGTCTTATCAAAGATTTCACCAAGCTTATTAAGACTATTGTGTGTATCACGATTCAAGTCTTTAAGATCCTGCTTCTGGTTCCCTTTATCCCTGATTTCAATCTCACCTTCAGAAACAGTTGCCTTGGTTACGCTTTCAGCATTATCTTTAGCACCTACACCAATGTTAGGCGTTACACCTGCATCTTTGTTCTTAGCATTCTTAGATGTATCGACATTGATACCAATACTTCCGGCTTTATAATCCGCTTTGTTCTGAATATCTTCATAGGTAAGTGTACCTGTGGAGATTTTATTTTTGTCTTTTTCGGCTTCACTAGAGATAATACCGCCTTTAAGGTCAGCATTAACTTCTACACGGATATCAAATCCTTCTTTAATTATAAATATAGTGCTAATTTATTATGATAAATATTTATGAATTATTAGCAATATTAATTATTAATTTTATGTATTCATCTATCTCCTCTTCATTCATTTCATTAATTCCGTTTACTTTATACAATTTTAAATTTGCACAGTATAAATATAATACCTTGTAATTATAATCTTTGTCAATGAAATCATTTAATGCTTCATACTCTAATTTCCAACCATTCATCATTAAAAAATAGGATATTTTTCGATATGCATCTCTATCTCCTGGACGTTTCTTTATATATAACATATAGAGACTCCAAGCAAATTTTTCATCATCAAAATTAAGTAGCCAATTTTTTTTTATTAACAAAGCAAAATCGTCAACTACTATTTCTTTAACCTCATTTACCTTTATACGCAATTCGTCTTCTAAATATGCTAATAACTCATATATAGGATGACTGTGCTTATAATTCATGGGTAAGCTAAGTAAATAATCATAAATTGAAACAATTTCCCTTATCGTCATCTTATCTACCTCCAATTACAGCTATTGGATAAAAATCAGATATCTCTATTCTTCCATTTGCTTTTCTTCCTATTGAAAATTCTATTTTAGTTAGTTCATTTCTTAATGTTTTAGGATTATATAAATACATATTGCATGATAAATACTCAGGTCTGCCTCTTCCAAAAACAGGATATTGAGTATTATTATATTTATGTTCAGCATAACCAATTATAGCTGCTGAAATAAGCGCCGACAATACATGTTTTCTATCAGTTGAACTAAAAGGTGGAACTATTCCTCTTGATTGACTTTTATGATCATCTCTATAGCCATGTCCAAATTTTATATCTAAATAGTCTCCATTACCAAAATCTAGTTTGATTATCTCTTGTTCCGTACCAGCATTATATACATCACAATGTGATAATGCATATTGTATCTCTGACAAATAGACAGTTACAATTTGTCTATTTGAAACACCTAATTTTTTAAATCAAATGTTCCATAGACATCTTCAAATCTATTATACTTTGTAGCACTAGCAGCAACACTCGCCCCAGCTTGCGTATTACCAGACACTAAGTCACTAATCACTGCTCCTAAGACAGCACTAACCCACTGCGCCTTATCAGGATCACCATCTGCAACTTTAACTATTTCTTCAATAACCAGCTTGTTTATTCCAGCAGCAGTTGCACCAGCAAGAAAATCTCCCCCAGTAAGCTTACTCATAATTCCACCAACAACTGCATGATAAAGAGCTTTCTGTTCGTTGCTGCCATCCATGTAGTGAATCTCATTATACGCCAATTCGCCAAACAAATTTGCTAATTCCTGGCGTTCTTCAACCTTCGTCTTGTCAAATATTTCACCAAGCTTATTAAGGCTGTTTGCAGTATCACGATTCAGCTTATTGATATCCTGCTTTTGGTTTTCCTTATCGCGAATCTCAATAGTGCCTTTACTGATAGTAGCTTTTATCGTACTTTCAGCTTCTCCGCTTGCAGGCATACCAATATCAAGCGTTACGCCTTTTTCGTTATAATCCGCATTGTTATATTTAGTTTTCAATCGCTAAAGAACTTATAATTGTTAATATTAGAGATATTAATATAATGCTATGTATTACTCTTATTAGTATTTTTTTAGAAGTACTACATTCTGCCTTTTTGTCTCCCCAATATGTCCAATCCCATTTTAAATTAACCCGTTCTGGAAACAAAATACAAAAAATTTCAAAGATAATCCACAACAAAATAAATATTATTTCCACAGTTAACCCTTCCTTTTATCTTAACTTTTTGTTTTATTAATTTTTCGATAGAGTTCAGACATGTTGATTTTACCTTTTATTTCACCACCACTAAACAAATATCCACCCGCTCCTGTTTCTAAAATAAAATCATAGTTTTCGGGAATATTCTCTATACCAATAACCCCTAATCCTGTTTTAACTCCTATAAAGTTTTCTATTCTTACGATTTTTGTTTTTGGATAATAAATATATTTATATTCCCCACCCACCTTTACTATATCTTTTGCATCCATATATAATGCTATTTCTGATATAATTTTTATTTCATCACTTCTGCTTCCTTCTATATGAATATCTACTAGAGCTTTTCCAGTGGTTCCCAATGCATTAATACTTCCACCTACTCCGACCCCCAAAGAAATACTACCATCAATAATTCCTTTTGTGTTAGCTAAAAAGCTAGCTGCATCAAAAGTTATATTCATTTGATTTGCTATTTCTTGTATAATACTTTGGCGTTGCGCACTAGATAATTCATAAAAATTATTCACGCCATATTTTTCTAGATATTCATTTTCATAATCGCTGTATGCTTCCAATTTACCTTCATTGATAACTTCTTCAGCAGTTCCATTTCCTTGAGCTTTCATTTCTTCATCCAACCCTTGCGCATTATTCTTCGTCCCGCTCGCAGCAGTACTTGCCCCCGCTTGTGCGTTACCAGAAGCCAATTGTGACACAACCCCACCAATAATCGCACTTGCCCATTGATGCTTATCTGGCTCGCCTTCAAATTGCTCAGACAACTTCTTTTGCACCATTTCATTAACAGTTGATGCACTTGCCCCTGATAGGAAACCATTACCAGTAAGTTCGCTCATGATACCGCCTACAAGCGCATGAAGAGCATTCTTTTCGGCACAGCCTTCTTGCCAATTATTTCGCTCTGCAAGCTTATGTATCTCATTATACGCCAATTCGCCAAACAAATTAGCTAATTCCTGGCGTTCTTCAATTTTTGTCTTGTCAAAAATCTCACCAAGCTTATTTAGGCTGTTGGCATTATCACGATTCAGCTTATTGATATCCTGCTTCTGATTCTCTTTATCACGGATTTCAATAGTTCCTTTGCTAATAGTAGCTTTCGTTGTGCTTTCAGCTTCTCCGCTTGCAGGCATGCCAATATCAGGTGTTATACCTTTTTCATTGTATTCTGCATCATTGTTTTTGTTTACTTTGATGCCAGCTCCACCTGCTTTGTAATCCGCCTTATTTTGAATATCTTCAAACGTCAACGTACCTGTCGAAAGCTTATTCTTGTCAGCATCAGCAGTACTTGAAATAATACCACCCTTAAGGTCAGTATTTTGGCCAACACCTATATCAAAGCCTTCTTTCCCTGCGTAAATTCCGCTCTGATCAGTAACGCTTTCGTATTTACTATCAATCTTACCAACACTTGCACTGCCACTGACAGCTTTATTGCTGCCAAGACCAACGCTCGCGCCAACAGATTTATTGCTTTCTTTGTAATTGTTGCTGTCCTGTTTGCTTTCAATATTAAGGTCTCCGCCTACGTTGCCGGTTACTTTTTCACCGCTCAGCTTGCCGCCTTTAATGTTAGTATCCTTGCCGCTGGTAAAGTCAAGATTCTTATCCGCCTTTACTGTACTTTCATTGTAAGTTGTGCCATTTGCAGACACTTCTCCCTTTGACATACTGCCAGAAATGCTGTAGCTTGGACCTTTGCCAAGTTCCAGGCTTGCGCCAACGCTTGCACTGCTTGATTTGCTGCTTTGCTCCGTTTTATTAGTATTTTTAGACGCAGTTATATTAAGGTTTTCTTTAGCGTTTAAGGTAACGTCCTTGCCTTCAACATTGCTGCCAGTGATATTAATATCTTTCTTCGTAGAAGTAACATTAACATCTCCTCCCGCCTTTACTTCGCTGGCGTTAGCTACTGTTGTTGTGCTATTACTTTCACTCTTGCTCTTCGTTGTGCCAAGGCTGACATTAATAGACAAGTTTTCGGTTACCTTGCCACCGCCATTGCTTTTAATATTTTTGATAGCTTTATCAGCATCCTTGTATCCTTTGACAGCAACTAAAGCACCAAGGCGTTTATCTTCAACATCTGTTGCATGTTTTACGCTGTTCGCTGCGTTATTTACAACATCTACATAAGCGCCGCCAACCGAAACACTCAGTCCTGTTCTTTTAAACTCATGCTTCTCATGCGCATTATAAACGCTGTTGCTGTTTTCAATTTTAACATTTTCGCCGGTGATATTAATATCCCTACCTGCGACAACACTGCTGCCTTTAATATTAGTGTCTTTTTGAGCTTCAAGGTCTACGCTGCCTTTAACACTGCCAACAGTGCTTCCCACCTGCTCAACGTTCTGATTAGCGTACTGGTCCTTCTGCTTTTCCTTGCCAATGGTAAAGCCTAAACCGCCTCCGCTAAGAATTCCGCTCTTCTTTACAGATTTTCTGTATTCTCTTTCGCTTGTCTGCTCCGCACTGCCGATATTCAGATTGCCGCCGGTTTTTACACTTACGTCATTATCTGCAACTACATTGCTGCCTGTAATATTCGTATCTTTTTTACTGCTAATTGCAATTTCTCCGGCAGAAACATTGCTGCCGACAACAGTATTCTGCTTACTGTAATCATAAATATCCGTTGTTTTGGATGAAAGCAATCCACTGACCTTATTATGCTCTTCATGCAGGCGCTCATGGTATTCTGTTGCATTAGTGATATTTATATTATTTTCGGCAATCAGGTCTGCTTTTCCTGCTTCACTGGCTACGTTGCTGCCTTTTATATTTATATCTTTGCCACTTGCAATGCTGATATCGTTCTTCGCTGCAATAGTAGTGCCTTTCACAGCTTCATCCACCTGCTTGTTATGGTTGTAATAGCTGCCGCCACGGTTGCCTACTTCGCTTTCCTCGCTGTACAAATCTTTCACAACAGTCAGGTTCACATCGCCTTTAGCATTCAACTCCACGACATTTTTCGCACTCAAAATACCACCTGCTATGCTGATGTCCTTTTTAGCATTCAGGCGGATGTTCTCGCCGCTCAGCGCACTTTGCTGGTGCTGCACGTCATGGATTTCTGCAGCAGAGCTGCCATAAGCTACGGCAACGTGCTTTTCATTTGCTACCGTTACGATATCAACATCGTCAGCGTTCAAAGTTAAATTTTTGCCTGCAGTCAGATTTGCTCCTCTGTTAGTGATGCTGTTACCTGCCTCCAGTGTCAGATTCTGCCCAGCACTAATAGAACCAGTTGCTTCAAGCTTTTTCTGGTTCAGCTCCTTATATTGTTTTTGGCTAAAAGTTGCTTCGTTGGTGATGTTCTCCGCTTGCAGCAATGCATCCACTTTCGCACGCATTGTACCACTGTTAGTAATATTCTTTTCTGCTTTTATCTTCAGGTTTTCACCTGCGATATCACCTTTATTGCTAACATTTTCTGCGCGCAAAGCTATAGTACCATCGCTTCTGATGTTACCCATGTTCTTGATATCCTGCTTGGAGTACAGCTCTACCTCACCGCCTACGATGAGCGCACCATCAGGACGCAAATCTTCGCTGCGCACCTGTGCCAGGAACACCTCCGGTACAAGAACCTTTTCGCCGTTGACTACTTCTTCCACCAGCCAGACAATATCTGTGGTCAGGCTTGCCATCTGCTCTGCTGTCAGTGCTACGCCAACCTTCAAATCCATTGCTTCCGCAACTACTGCGCCTGCGTTCATCAGGGCAGCAAACTGCTCCATATCGCTGCCGTAATCGCCAAGATATTTCTTGCCCGTCAGCGTACCTATCTGCTGCAAAACAAGCTGCTGCTCAAAATAACCATCGCCAAGTCGTTTGCCAACCTTTTCCGGATCTGCCTTTACACGCTCCAAAAGGTAGTCACTGGAAAGGAACTCGTGATAATCAGCAAATTTCTTGTTCGTCTCAATAAGGTATTTCGCCGTTGCATCATCCGTCAGCTTAAAGATCTTGCTGTTGATATGCAGACTGGAAATATCCGGCATTTTATCGCCTGTTTGGTTATCCTTGCCTGCTGCTGCCTTATCATCAGCCTTTCCATCTACGCTGGTAGATACATCCTGCTTTTCCTTATAAAGCTTTTCGTCCGTAAGATGATTTTCTGCATCCGTCTTGAAATAAT
>ERZ1026776.2099-NODE-2099-length-10309-cov-5.214453_pt1 | contig 10309 bp, 13 predicted proteins | sample MGYA00380125_ERZ1026776 | MGnify/ENA primary metagenome ERZ1026776 (study PRJEB33269, sample SAMEA4719761) | human gut metagenome | biome: human-associated habitat; feature: organic feature; material: feces | place: Cameroon | collected 2013-10 ... | reverse complement strand
GAATATATTTATAATGTCAAAGAAGAAGTTTTGTGCTAAGATAATAAAAGCTTTAAGAAGGTTAGTACAAAATGAATGGAGACATATATATGAAAAAAAGGACAGGAATAAAAATAGGACCGGGAATTACAGGCATAGCTGCAGCAGTTATTCTTCTAATGATTGTGGCAGGAGCAGTATTTATAAGAAAGTATTCACCATCAAAGGATATGATGAGCGGATATGAGTATTTCAATGTTGATAAGACATCGGATAGTGCTCTTGTTATAATCAATGGAACAAGATATGAAAACACAGGTAAAAGGATAGATGGAAACTGGTATCTTCCGGTTGAATTCGTTTCAGATAATATAAATATAAGATTTTATGATGATGCTGAAAGTGGTGCGGTGCTTTATACAAATGCTTCAAAGACGTATAGGTTTATGCCGGGCGAAAGCTATTATACAGACGATGAAGGAAATAGTTATAAGACAGAATACCCTGTTACAGCTAATATAGGAGACGGTACTTATGTGTTATGGGAGTTCGTGGCACAGTATACGAACTGCACATATGCATATGGAAATGAGCCTGAAAGAATCTGTATACATAATATAGCAGGAGAGGAAAAGGTTGTAACAGCTAACAGGGACTTATATGTAAGGTATCGTGGCGGTATAAAAAGCGATGTGCTTGAAAAACAAAAAAAGGGCAGCAGGCTATATTATGTTGAGGATCTGGAAGACTGGATAAAGGTGTCAACGAGCACAGGTTATACAGGTTATGTAAGAAGTTCTGATGTATCAGAGATGTATATAGATGTTCCAGAGGATACTTATATTGACAATTATTCCAGAATGTTACAAGATAAGAAGATACAGCTTGGATGGTTCCAGGTAGGTGGCACTGCTGGGAATAATAACGCCACCGCACTTGTAAGCCAGACAACCATTAATGTTATTTCACCAACATGGTATAGCATAAGCTCCTCACAGGGACAGGTATCAAGCTATGCACAGAGCTCCTGGGTGAACGATATGCATAATAGAGGAATAGATGTATGGCCTCTTATCAATGATTTTGATAAGAATATTGATTATAAAGAGCTGTATTCATCAGCAAGCAGCAGAAGGGCACTTATCAAACGGCTTGTAAATGATGCCCTTTCTTATGGCTATGATGGACTTAACCTTGATATGGAGAATGTCAGAAAAGAATATGCAAAGGATTTTCTCCAGTTTGTAAGGGAGCTTTCGGTAGAGTGCCATAAGAATAATATTGTATTATCAACAGATAATTACAAGCCTGAGGCATATAATAAGTTCTATAATTTAAAGGAACAGTCAGCTTATGTGGATTATGTCGTAATTATGGCCTATGATGAGCATTATGCAGGCTCTGAGGCAGGTTCAGTTGCTTCACTTCCATTTGTAAGAGAGGCTGTAAGCGATACGGTATCATTAGTTCCGTCAGAGCAGGTTATAGTAGGAATTCCATTTTATACAAGAATATGGACTATATCAGGTTCTAATACTACAAGTCAGGCGGTTGGCATGCAGGATGCCCTGAATGAATTAAACGCGGACAAACAGACAGCACCATGGAATGAAGAGGCTGGCCAGTATGTATGCTCCTATGAAAAGAACGGTGCTACCAGAAAAATATGGTTTGAAGAGGATAAGTCGATAGAAGCAAAGCTTAAGGTAATAGCTGAGTATGATACCGCTGGTGTAGCAGCGTGGAAGCTTGGACTTGAAAAGTCTTCTGTGTGGAATGTTATAAACAGGTATGTAAATGAATGATGTCAATGAATTATGTAAATGAATGATGGAATGAAATGATGGAATAAATAATGTAGACTGGCATACAATTTAAGTAAAAAAAGGTATAAGCAGCTTATGCGTTTCAGAATAAAAGTACTTATAATATCGTTATGTGCGTTAGCAGTAATTCTTACAGTTTATATATTACAGCCTGAGAGAGACGAAAAAAGCAATATAAAAAGTCAAATGGATATTGTGGATGTAGAAGATATTAATATATCTGATAAGGTGGTTGCAATAGATAGTGGTCATGGAGGAATCGATCCTGGTAAAATAGGTGTTGGTGGAATATATGAGAAGGATATCAATCTATCGATAGCATTGAAATTAAAAAAATTACTTGAACAGTCCGGTATAACTGTTATAATGACAAGGTCGGATGATAATGGTTTATACGATGATGGTGATACTAATAAAAAAGCAGCAGATATGAAACGCAGGTGCGCAATCATAAATGAAGGCAATGCAGCGGTTGCTGTCAGCATACATCAGAACAGCTATGTATCGCCAGAATCAAAGGGAGCACAGGTGTTTTATTATAAATCCTCCAAGGAAGCGAGGAAGCTGGCTGGTATAATTCAGAAGAATATGTTAAGGGAGGTCGATCCTGATAACAAGCGTGTTGAAAAAGCTGATTCGACATATTATATGCTGCTTCATACAAGTGTTCCTACGGTAATAGTCGAGTGTGGCTTTTTATCTAATCCGGATGAAGCATTAAGCCTGAAAAGTGATGCATACCAGCAGAAGGTGGCATATGGTATATATTGTGGATTGACAGAGTATCTGACAGATAATAATGAACAGAAGTAAATGGATAAAAGAGGTGTAAGTAACAGTGGAAACTATTGTTGCAAATATAACAGGTGATGATAAGGAAGATAGCAGAATATATGACCAGGCGGGTGAAATATTAAGAGCAGGTGGTCTTGTGGCATTTCCGACAGAAACTGTATATGGCTTAGGAGCAGATGCACTTGATGAGGAGGCCTCTGCCAAGATATATGCAGCTAAAGGAAGACCATCAGATAATCCGCTTATAGTTCATATAGCAGATATGGAGGCGGTATATAAGCTTGCGAGTGAGGTGCCGGATACAGCAGTCAGGCTGGCAGAACATTTCTGGCCGGGACCACTCACTATGATATTGAAAAAATCAGACATAGTTCCGGATTCTATAACAGGAGGACTAGGTACGGTAGCAATAAGAATGCCAAGTCATAAAGTGGCAGCACAGCTTATAAAAAGGTCAGGGGTATATATAGCAGCACCTAGTGCTAATACATCAGGAAAACCAAGTCCTACACTTGCAAGCCACGTAATAAAGGATCTTTCTGGAAAGATAGATATGATCATAGCAGATGATACTGTTGATATAGGTGTTGAATCTACTATCATAGATTTGAGCGAGGACATTCCAACTATATTGCGTCCGGGTTATATAACCAAAGAGATGTTTGAGAGAGTTATAGGCAGGGTTATGATAGATCCGGCTATAACTGATGGAGTGAAGGCCGGAGTGGTTCCTAAAGCACCCGGAATGAAGTATAAGCATTATGCACCAGATGCAGACCTTAAGATAGTCGAAGGCGATATGGATAAGGTTGTGGATTATATAAATGACAATACAAAAAGGCTTATAGCAAAGGGTTATAAGGTTGCGGTAATGGCAACTGATGAGACCAGACATTATTATACAGATGGAATTGTCATATCTATGGGACATAAGAGCGATGAGCTTAGTGTTGCAAGACATTTGTATGCGATATTAAGAGAATTTGACAATGAGCAGGTTGATTATGTTTTTTCAGAGAGCTTTGAAACAGAAAATGTAGGACGTGCAGTTATGAACAGATTGATTAAAGCAGCAGGTCATACTATAATACACGTATAGATAACAATATTGCAGCGCTAAACCGGGATGGTGATTCATTGTGAACAGATTTAATAAAGTAATATATGTATGTATGGGTAATACTTGTAGAAGTCCGATGGCAGCTACGATTATGGCGAATCTTATGCCGGAGTTAAGGAGCGAGTCCAGGGGAATGGTGGTTTTGTTTCCAGAACCATATAATCCTAAGGCAGTAGCGGTTGCTGCAAGGCACGGAATGATAATGCCGAGCAATGTTTCGGTACAGATAACTAATGATGATTTTAGTATAGATACACTTGTGCTTACTATGAATTCGTCTATGAAGCAGAAGATGTATGATACCTTTGACAGGGCGATAAATGTATTTACATTAGGAGAGCTTGCTGGTGAAAGTGATGTGGAGGTGCCTGATCCATATGGCAAAGGCCTTGAAGAGTATAATAAATGTTTCGAACAGTTATATAGTCTTGTAGCAAGGGTTGTAGATGTAATAACATCGCCACGTACACAGGAATAAGAGTTAAGAAAAGGAGAAAATAATGATAGCAATAGGATGTGACCACGGAGCAGTAGAACTTAAGAATCAGATGATAGAGCATTTGAAAAAAAGAGGAATAGAGTGCAAGGATGTAGGAACTTACACAAGTGAGTCCTGTGATTACCCTGTATATGCACATAAGGTAGCAGATCTTATAACAAGCGGAGAGTGTGAGCTTGGTATTCTTATGTGTGGAACAGGAATAGGCATGAGCATGGCGGCTAATAAGGTTAAGGGAATCAGGGCAGCTCTTTGTGGTGACTGCTTCAGCGCCCAGGCAACCAGAGAGCATAATAATGCTAATGTACTTTGCCTTGGTGCAAGGGTAATAGGACCTGAGCTGGCTTTTAGAATCGCAGATACATTTTTAGATGCCAGCTTCAGCAACGATGAGAGACATATCAGAAGAATTTCTATGTTTGAATAAGAAGGACTGTAAACATAGTATATTATAATGTGCTGGAATGGAGAGAATATGAGCGATAAGAGAAAGGATTATATATCCTGGGATGAATATTTTATGGGTGTTGCCAAGTTATCAGCGCTTCGTTCAAAGGATCCTAATACACAGGTGGGAGCCTGTATTGTAAGCAATGATAATAAAATATTATCAATGGGCTATAATGGACTTCCAAGAGGCTGCTCGGATGATGAATTTCCATGGTGCCGCGAAGGAGATCCACTTGATAATAAGTACTTTTATACAACGCATAGTGAACTTAATGCGATACTTAATTATCGTGGCGGAACACTTGATGGTGCAAAGATGTATGTGACGCTGTTTCCCTGCAATGAATGTGCTAAAGCAATTATTCAGGCAGGTATTAAAACAATTGTATATGATAGTGATAAGTATGCAGACACAGCATCGGTTATTGCTTCTAAAAGAATGCTCAATGCTGCAGGCGTAAGATATTATAAGTATGAGACAACAAAAAGAGAAATTACTATAGAATTATAATTATAATACAGGCTGTGAGCGTCAGGCTTCCAGCCTGTATTAATATATTACTGATTATATTGTGCTAATCATCTAAGCTTCATAGCTTTCAAGAATTTCTATATATTCCTTAAAGGTTCCGTTGTATATGGTGCTTAACAGATTGTTAAGCTTATGTAGTGCTTCTGCAAGCATATTGTCAGATATAAGTCCTGTTTTGCAGGCATCAGCAAGCTCGTCAAGATCAACCACGCGTACAAAACCTGAATTCTCGATAATGACATCAGCCAGAAGGTCTGTGAACACGTATGTATCAGTTGCTTTATCATAAGAGGTATCGATTATGTCACAATAAATGTAGGCAAGGGAGTTATCCTCTTTATAGAACTTGCTTATCTTAAAACCTTCATTAAGCACATAATATGAAATACCATGTGAGAATTCAGCCTTAGGACGGAGGGTTTTCCAGCTTGTTATTATTTTGCTGTTGTCAATATGAATAATATTATCACCTTTAAGGTTAATACATTCGCTGGGTATAAGACGTTTACGGAATAAAGTTGTCATACGCATTCCTCCTGGTTGTAAAGTGTTGTACATAGTGTCAGTTGTACACCATATTTTAATTATGAAAATTATAACAAGCATATATGTAAATTTCAATAAATAATGCTAAAGGATTATAGATTATTAGTATGCCTGATTGTGAAAAATTAGTCAATGTGTACATAATTATAATAAATTGTGTAAATAATTGGGAGAGAAAATATATAGACAACATTTGTTTAAAAGGTTATAATCGGTATGGTATTTTAATGTGAGTGAGTTATATAAAAGTATGGGAATGAGGAATCGGATTGAAGAATATAGTATTGATATCCCAGCTTAGTATATGTGTTATGGTTCCGACATTTGTATGTCTGGCACTCGGACTGTGGCTGGATAAAAGGTTAGGAACCTGTTTTACAATACCCCTGCTTATAATTGGAATAGCGGCAGGCTGCAGAAATGCGTATGTGCTGGCTATGAATTCCATAAAGCAGGAGGAGATTAAGAAAAAGAATACTATGGAAAAAGAGATAAAGCAGAAGGTGGAAAAGTACAATAACACCCATAAGGATAATGACTAAAGGAGTGGTATGGTGGATGCTTGAAAGAATCAAAGAGATTAATCCTTCTATCCCGGGGATGCTTATAGTACAGTTATTGTATCTTATTCTGGGAGAAAGCTTAATAATAGGTATAGCAGCTACGCCATTAAAGTATGCGGTTGGCTTTGCAGCCGGTGTTGCTTATGCTGTATTTAGTACGTTTCATATGGGATTCCGCATAAGAAAGGTCGTATATGGTGGAGCTGATACAAGAGCTACATTTGTTATTGGATATGTTATCAGATTTCTGGTAATGCTTGTATTGTTCGCAGTATTGTATTTTCTGGATACAGGAGATTTATTATGTGCAATACTGGGAATGTTTTCTATGAAGGTAGCGGCGTATTTGCAGCCGTTCACTGATAAATTAATAACTAAAACTAAAAAAGGAAGGTGAGAAGGTGGGAAGCTCTTATGTTAACACAATGGTGGCGTGTGATTCGAGTTTTATGATTAAAAGCCTTAAGGAATTCCATATTCCAGGCGTTGATTATACGTTCAGTATTAACACAACACACGTTGCTATGTTGCTGGTTTCAGTCTTCATACTTATTATGGCAGTTGTTGCCAGAGTGAAGATTAATAAGGCTAAGCCTGATGACACACCGGGGATGTTCCAGAATGCTGTTGAGATTATTGTGGAGATGCTTGGAACTATGGTTGATGGTATTATGGGAAAGAATGCAAACAGATTCGTCAACTATATTTCAACATTATTCTTATTTATTATAATTTCTAATATATCTGGTCTTTTCGGACTCAGGCCGCCAACAGCGGATTATGGTGTTACGTTATGCCTTGGTCTGATTACATTTATACTTGTTCAGTTCAATGGTATAAAGAAGAATAAGGTGGGACATTTTACTGCATTATTCCAACCAATATGGTTTCTATTCCCAATTAACCTCATAGGTGAATTTGCGGTTCCATTGTCTCTTTCTTTGCGTCTGTTTGGTAATGTTATGTCAGGAACAGTTCTTATGGGACTTATCTATGATTTGTTGAAGCCCTTTACTGTTGCTTATCCAGCATTGCTGCATGCATACTTTGATTTATTCTCAGGATGTATCCAGGCGTATGTATTCTGTATGCTGACTATGGTTTATGTTAATGACAAGATAGCAGATTAGGCAGGAAATGCCCATACAGACCAGAAATGCCATATGCTATGTGCATAAAGGCATATGTGTTATTACACATTAACAAGGCGCTTATTATAAGCTGGCGCTAAATTTTTATTAACGGAGGATTTTAAGATGAATATTAGTGGACAGGAATTTATTCAGGCTATGTCAGCCATTGGTGCAGGTATTGCGATGATCGCAGGTGTTGGTCCTGGTGTTGGACAGGGTATTGCAGCAGGTCACGGTGCAGCAGCAGTTGGACGTAATCCAGGTGCTAAGTCAGATATCACTTCAACTATGTTACTTGGACAGGCCGTTGCTGAAACAACAGGTCTTTATGGTTTCGCCGTAGCTATTATCTTAATGTTTGTTCAGCCATTCAAGGGTTAATAAGAACAGAATATTATATTCATAAGGGTGAAAGCCCGTTAAGATAATGGAAAGGAGGCCAACAATTGAATTTCGGAAGTACATTTGTGGCTCTTGAAACATCAGGAAGATTATTTGGACTTGATTATCAGCTCTTATTTGATGCAGCGATAACAGCCATTAACGTATTCATATTATTCCTGCTTTTGTCAGTTATTCTTTTCAATCCTGTTCGTAACATGTTAAAGAAAAGACAGGATAAGATAACAAGTGACAGAGAAACTGCCGAGAAGAACAGGGCAGATGCACTTGCCATGAAAGCAGAATATGAAGAAAAGTTAAAGGCTGCGAATAAAGAAGCAGAGCTTATATTAAGCGATGCAAGAAAAACAGCTATGCATAATGAGCAGAAGATCATAGATGAAGCTAAAGAGGAAGCTGCCAGAATTATTGAAAGAGCAGGTAAGGAAGCAGAACTTGAAAAGCAGAAGGTGGCAGATGAAGTTAAGCAGCAGATCGTTACTGTATCAGCAATGATAGCTTCTAAGCTTATTTCTAAATCTATTGATGAGAGCGAAAGTAATGCAATAATTGAACAGACTTTGAATGAAATGGGTGAGAACACATGGCGAAATTAGTAGAAAAAACTTACGGTGAAGCTTTATTTGAGCTTGCCATCCAGGAATCTAAGATCGACGAACTATGTGAAGAAGCACAGGTTGTGATAGATGTGTTCAAAGATAACGAAGAGCTTGTAAAGATATTAAGATCACCTAAGGTAGAAAAGGGTGATAAGGAGGAGCTTATTAAAAGTGTATTTGATAAGTTCGCATCAAAGGATATCACAGGATTACTGGTCGTTATGGTGTCTAAGGACAGGCAGGACAAGATAGTAAGTACGCTCCAGTACTTTATAAAGAGAGTATATGAGTACAAGAAGATAGGGGTTGCTTTCGTTACCACAGCCAGACCTCTCACAGATGATCAGAAGCTGTCGGTTGTAAGCAGACTGCAAGCAACAACTGATTATGTGGAGTTCAAGATGAATTATGCCATAGATGAATCGCTTATAGCGGGCATGGTTATAAGAATCGGAGACAGAGTCATAGACAGCAGCATAAAACATAAAATCGAGGAGCTTGCCAGGGATTTAAAGAATATCCAGTTGGCATAGAGCTTGAATCTAATAGAAAGTAGGTGCATAAAGCTAATGAATTTAAGACCGGAAGAAATCAGTTCAGTTATTAAAGAACAGATTAAAAGATATTCTGCCGAACTAGAAGTATCAGAAGTTGGTACAGTAATTCAGGTAGCAGATGGTATCGCTAGAATCCATGGACTTGAAAAGGCCATGCAGGGAGAACTTCTTGAATTCCCTGGTGAAGTATATGGTATGGTGCTTAACCTTGAAGAGGACAACGTAGGTGCCGTTCTTCTTGGTGATTCAAGAAATATAAGTGAAGGTGATACTGTTAAAACAACTGGACGAGTAGTTGAGGTTCCAGTTGGTGATGCATTAACAGGAAGAGTTGTTAATGCACTTGGACAGCCTATAGATGGCAAAGGTCCTATTAACACAGACAAGACAAGAAAGATAGAAAGAGTTGCCTCAGGCGTTATCACAAGAAAGTCAGTAAGTGTTCCACTTCAGACTGGTATTAAGGCTATTGATGCCATGGTGCCTATCGGAAGAGGACAAAGAGAGCTTATCATTGGTGACCGTCAGACAGGTAAGACAGCTATTGCCATAGATACGATTATTAACCAGAAAGGTCAGGGCGTACATTGTATATATGTTGCTATTGGCCAGAAGGCATCAACAGTTGCAAGTATCGTAAAGACACTTGAAGAATATGGTGCTATGAGCTATACAACAGTTGTAGCTTCAACAGCAAGTGAGCTTGCACCACTCCAGTATATCGCACCTTATTCAGGCTGCGCTATCGGTGAAGAGTGGATGGAAAATGGTGAGGATGTTCTTGTTGTATACGATGATTTAAGTAAGCATGCAGCAGCATATAGAACTCTTTCACTTCTGTTAAAGAGAGCACCAGGACGTGAGGCTTATCCAGGAGATGTATTCTATCTGCACTCAAGACTTCTTGAGAGAGCAGCACGTATGTCAGATGAGTATGGTGGAGGTTCACTTACAGCCCTTCCTATTATCGAGACACAGGCAGGTGACGTTTCAGCATATATTCCTACTAACGTAATATCTATTACAGATGGTCAGATATATCTTGAAACAGAGATGTTTAACTCAGGCTTCAGACCAGCTATTAATGCAGGTCTTTCAGTATCACGAGTTGGTGGTTCAGCACAGATTAAGGCTATTAAGAAGATTGCAGCACCTATCCGTACGGAGCTTGCACAGTACAGAGAGCTTGCTTCCTTCTCACAGTTTGGTTCTGAGCTTGATGCTGATACTAAGGAAAAGCTTGCACAGGGCGAACGTATCATGGAAATGTTAAAGCAGCCACAGTATAAGCCAATGCCTGTTGAATAT
>ERZ1026776.2082-NODE-2082-length-10356-cov-17.143675_pt1 | contig 10356 bp, 9 predicted proteins | sample MGYA00380125_ERZ1026776 | MGnify/ENA primary metagenome ERZ1026776 (study PRJEB33269, sample SAMEA4719761) | human gut metagenome | biome: human-associated habitat; feature: organic feature; material: feces | place: Cameroon | collected 2013-10 ... | reverse complement strand
GTTATTTCTATGGGAAAAAGAAAGCTTCCGTGCCTGCTCTTACACAGCTTTTAGAACAGCTTGCAAGAGTCGGCTGCGTCTTTCTCGTCACCGGAGCCGATCTGGCAGGAGGACGTACTCCCTCCATCAATGCCGCAGTTCTTGGTCTCACCGTGGGCGAGATCTTTTCCATGCTGATCGCTCTGGTCTGCCTATACATACATCTGTATCCGGGCAGTAGTATTCTTTCCCTGCGAAATATCTGGCCTTCTGTTCCGGTCTATCGGGATCTGCTTGGTATGGCACTGCCTCTGACCGCTAACCGTATCGTTCTGAACATTTTACAGAGTATCGAAGCCGTCTCCATTCCCCAGAAGCTTCTGCTCTATGGTTATGATACCACCACAGCCTTAAGTGTATACGGTGTCCTTACCGGCATGGCCATGCCCATGATCTTTTTCCCTAATGCCCTTACCGGCTCCGTGGCGGTGCTTCTCCTGCCCACCATCTCCGAAAATCATGCCAAAGGAGACCTTGGAGCCGTCTTATGTGACACACTGCGCACCGTAAAATATTGCAGTCTCATGGGTGCCTGCTGTCTGTGCGGTTTTCTGTTTCTGGGTGACTGGATGGGAACGGAACTGTTCCACAGTGAACTGGCCGGTCATTTTATCGTGACTCTGGGATTCATCTGTCCTTTTCTGTATCTGGATACCACTCTCTCCAGCATTTTGCAGGGTCTCGGTATGGCGGGACGGATCTTTGTCTCCAACGTGGTCTGTCTTCTGATCCGTCTCCTGTTCGTATTTTTTGCCATTCCCGTGATCGGTATGCAGGGGTATCTGTGGGGGATTCTGGTCAGCCAGCTGGTTCTTGCCGGAATCTATTTTTTCTGTCTGTATCACTTCTTCCGAAAAAATTAAAAAATACCTCCGGTGTCTTGCTTACGCCTGACAGACGGAGGTAACTGTTCTTCTATCTTATTCGTATCTTATTCGATCTTATGCGGAGCCTATTCTGTAAATACCGTCCTGCTTCCCACAAAGTACTGGTACTGCTGTAAGATCTGATCCTTACGCATATCGGAGATCGCCTTCTCCACATCCAGGAAACGAATATCACTGTCTCTGCCGATGTAGCCGAAATCGTCCTGCTTGTGGAACGTAATGGAGATGTCCTCTAACGGTGCATTGGGTTTCTGCTCCTGTAAAGAAGCCGATTCCTTCACCGCAGCGGGATTCCCGGAATTTATCTGTTTCGGAGATACTACATGGGATTCTGCCCCGGTCTCTTCCACGATCACTGTCTTCACCGGCTGCGGCATCTGTATGCTGTAATCCTGCATTCTGCCGATTCCGCTGATCCCGTTCACTCCGCTTATTCCGCCGATTCCCATGTATTCACCTCCTTGTCCTTTTTTTCTATATCGCACATGCCATGCGAAATTCTAGCTTTATCTGGCTGTATTTCCAGTTATAATATCGACTGTTTTTACGAAAACTTAAGTCTTCCGGAAATTAATTGTGATTCTTGTCATTCAGGACACTCTTTAATTCATCCATAAAGGTGTTCACGTCCTTGAACTCCCGGTATACGGAAGCAAATCTCACATAGGCTACCGCATCCAGATCCTTCAGCTTATTCATCACAAGCTCACCAATGGTTCCGCTGGGGATCTCACGTTCTTCCCGGTTGAAGATCTCGTTCTCCACCTCGTCCACCAACGTCGTGATCTGTTGTGCACTGACCGGACGTTTATGGCAGGCTCTGAGTACTCCTGCTTCGATCTTGGCACGGTCATAGGCCTCTCTGTTATTATCCTTTTTAATAATGATCAGCGGAATCGTTTCGATCTTCTCGTAAGTGGTAAATCGCTTGCCGCATTCATCACACACACGGCGACGGCGAATGGAATTGTTATCTTCCGCCGGTCTCGAATCGATCACTCTGGTATTTTCATGGCTGCAGAACGGACATTTCATAGGCATCCTCCTCTTAAAAACCACGTGTTATTTATACGGATATTATAAGAGAATCAGCAGTTAATGTCAACTAAAATTATGTCCGGACCGATCTGCCTGATGTCCTTGTACGGGATAACGATATTCGGTTCACAGCGCAGAAATCCCAGCCACTGGTTCCCTCCCGGCACCATGATCTTACAGATGCATCCGCTGCACTCATCGAACTCCAGATCACAGACATGCCCCAGCTTTTTACAGTCTCTGACATTGATCACATCTTTGCATTTTAATTCGGAAAAAAGCATATGCGTACTCCTGCTTTCTTTCTATATATATAATATATGCCTCTCCCATCCGTTCGTTCGGCAAATACTGGAAATTCTACCGGCAAAGTATATCCTCCCACAGTCCTGTGAATACTGTTGTTATCACAAAGTTCAGTAATCGGGAGGTCTCTATGGTACAGGGAAAAGTGGAAATCTGCGGCGTCAATACAGCAAAACTGCCTTTGTTAAAGGCGGAAGACAAGGATGCTTTATTTGCGAAGATCCGCGAAGGCGATACCGCTGCCCGGGAGACCTATATCGAAGGGAATTTACGTCTGGTCCTGAGTGTGATCAAACGTTTTTCAAGCAGTGCGGAGAACGTGGATGATCTGTTCCAGATCGGATGCATCGGTCTCATCAAAGCCATCGACAATTTCGACGCTACTCTGGGTGTGAAGTTCTCTACCTATGCGGTTCCCATGATCATCGGGGAGATCCGCAGATTCTTACGGGATAACAACAGCATTCGTGTATCACGCTCCCTGAAAGATACCGCCTATAAGGCAATCTACGCCAGAGATACACTGACGAGAAAAAATCTGAAGGAGCCCACCGTGGAAGAGATCGCCGCGGAGGTGGGTATCTCCAAGGAAGATATCGTCTATGCCTTAGATGCCATGCAGAACCCCATGAGTCTCTACGAACCGGTCTACACCGACGGCGGTGACACCCTCTATGTCATGGACCAGATCAGTGATAAAAAAAATAAGGAAGAGACGTGGGTGGAACATCTCTCCCTCAGTGAAGCCATGAAACGTCTGAACGACAGAGAGCGTCATATCATCTCTCTGCGCTTTTTCGAAGGAAAGACCCAGACCGAGGTCGCCGACATGATCGGCATCTCCCAGGCCCAGGTCTCCCGTCTCGAAAAAAATGCATTGAAAGCTATGCGGGGCTATCTTACCGCCTGAGATCAGGTCTGCGAAATCTCCGCAGTATTCCATGCAGTATCTGAAACATCAGATATCCGATCACTGCCCCCAGCACATTAGTCAGGATATCGTCCACCTGAAAATATCCCCTGCCGGTGATCAGCTGGATCGTCTCCACGCCGAAGCTGGTCACGAATGCTGCAAAGGCATTCCTAAAAAACCCCCGAAGCCACGGAAATGCCCAGGGACAGATAAATCCATAAGGAATAAACAGCAATACATTTTCCACGACATACGCATGATTCCTCGCATTCGTCCCCCAGGTCGAGAACAGTTCCAGATCCATGCCGATCCGGCTGCCATCCTCTCTGGAGAAAAAGGTAATCACCAGAATGATCATCAGATACAGAGAAAATGCCATGAGTCCCGCCATGGGAAAAGCATCCTTCCCCTTACGCTCACGTCTGGCATTCAGTCCGTTCAGGAGCAGTCCCACAACAGCCCCCGCCATGATCCCGTAGGGAAGATAGGCCAGGGTCTCCTTCAGATCCTTTATGATATATTTTAACATCATCTTATTATTTCCTTACATTTGATAGGTATCCCAATGGGAAGGTGCTTCCTCCCATATCTTCTTATCCTCGAATAAGCGGTCATTCATCCAGCTGACGGCATCCACCACGCCATCCTCGTCAAAAGAAAAATATGCTCTTTTCTTTTTTTCCTCCGGGGTCTTAAAATAATTAAAAGGCTCCGGCCATACCGTCACCATAAGCTTTTTACCGCCCTCGGGATCCTCCGGATCCTGTGTCTGTTCCAGGCGGTAGCGCATCCCCTGATGGCATCCGGTGAATTCCGTCTTTTTCAAATATTCCATCGATAATATATCATCACGCTGTATCATGTATCTTCATCCTTAAAATCTGTCATTCACAATCCGGAGAATGGGTCTTCTCCGTAATTTCTATAGTATCATGTATCCGTCCCGAATGCAAAGTCAAATATGCAGGCTGATCTCCTTTTTCAGCTGCCGCATGATCTTTTTTTCCAGCCTCGAAATATAGGACTGGGAGATTCCAAGAAAGCTTGCCACTTCCTTCTGTGTCATCTCCTGTCCGTCCGGTGTCCCCAGTCCGAACCTCAGACGTACAATGGTCTTCTCCCGGTTCGACAGCTTGCTTACGGCATTCATTAAAAGCTTGCGCTCCACTTCGTTCTCTATCCCTCTGTATATCACATCCTCATCCGTTCCCAGGATATCCGACAGGAGCAGTTCATTGCCGTCCCAGTCCACATTTAAGGGTTCATCGATGGACACTTCCATCTTCGTCTTATTATTCCGCCGCAGGTACATCAATATCTCATTTTCAATGCACCGTGAGGCATAGGTCGCCAGTTTGATATTTTTCTCCGGATTAAAGGTATTGATGGATTTGATCAGTCCGATGGTGCCGATGGAGATCAGATCCTCTACACCCACTCCCGTATTATCGAATTTTTTGGCTATGTAGACCACAAGACGCAGATTATGCTCAATGAGAATCGCCTTCGCCTCATCCTCATACTCCGTTCCCAGATCGCCGATGACCTGATTCTCCTGATCACTTTGGAGAGGAGGCGGTAATACTTCCGCTCCGCCGATATAGTGAAGATCACCTTTCCGATGTATGGGGAAAGGCTCCCTGCGTGTTATTTTCAATTTCATTTTTCCGGGTATTGCTATCTTTAAGATCATAATTGCTCCTTCCTGTCTCCCGGCTGCAGCAATGCAGGATGCAGCAGCATAGGAATTTCTTTTCCGGCAATTTCCTCTTCACTCACTGCCAGATATACATTTCTGTACACTTTTTCCACGCCCCGGTACCGGATCGTTATCTGCGGTACCGGATAACCCCTAAGGATGCCGCTGTTCTTCCCCACGCTGTGATAGGGGATGGCACGAAATCCCGAAGGTTCCTCTCTCCACAGACTCTTAAATACCCTGGCATCCACCACCGACACCGGTGCTCCACTGATGGGCTCCCTTAACGTATTGCCGGAATCGATCAGGGCGGGGACCCAGCATTCACCGTCCGTTCCCCGTAGGAACACCTGACAATACGCCGCGTGCTCTTCTTCCTTTTTTCTGTGTCTCAGAAAAATGATACAAAAAAGGGCTCCTACTCCAAGCACCATGCAGGTGCCCGGGAGAAATTTTCTGCCTGCGGGAAAGCTTCGAAACACTGCCGCCAGCGCCCCTCCCATTAAAAAAGTATAAAAGCATTGTTTTCTGAAATACAGCCAGAATCCCCTCATATTCCGTATGGGAAAAGCCACCCGCAGCATGAGTCCCGTCCCCGGCAGAAGACATAGGAAAAGCTTTAGAAGCGCCGTTCCCTTCCATAAAAAAGGGAGCAGATAACATACCGCTCCGATCGCCGCCCCGGCTGTCAGCCGGTACCACGTGGCAGTGTGGCAGGTACTGTGATCCACCAGGATCAGAAGTAACAGGTTCATGCCGAAGTTCAGGAGGAACAGGCTGTCAAAATACAGTTCATAATGCATCACACCCCTCCTTCAGAATCATTATAAGGGGTGTGGTCAGCAGATTTTGTCAAATTTTCACCCGCCGGAACCTTTTTCATTCAGTTATTTTCGACAGCAGTATCTTCTGTATCTTCTATCTTCTCCAACCCCAGATAAGGTAAAATATTTTCATACAACTGCCTTATGATAGGGGCTGCCACCTGTCCTCCGTAATAGACGCCCTGTGGATTATTAATGATGGCTATGGCAATGACCTCGGGATCATCTGCCGGAGCAAAACCGATAAAAGAAGAAATATAACGTCCGCTCCCACGGGGCAGGGTCTGACTGGTTGCAGTCTTCCCTCCTACCCGGAACCCCTGCACCTGCCCGTTCCTGCCGGATCCTTCCGCCACCACCATCTCCAGGATATAGCGCATGGTGGCAGAGGTCTCCTCGGATACGATTCCCTCCTTCACCGGATAGGAAAACACCTCTTCCACCTCTCCGTCACGGTTCAGCGCTTCGATCCCAAAATGTGGTGTGATGCGATTGCCGCCGTTGATAATGGAGGATGCCGTAGTCAGAAGCTGGATTGCCGTGATCTGAAAGGACTGCCCGAAAGCCACCGTCGCCAGTTCCACATTTCCCATATCTTCCTTCCTATGCATGATCGTTGCCGCCTCCCCCGGCAGATCCACCCCGGTGCGCTGTTTTAGACCAAACTGCTCAAAATACCGGTAATACTCATCCACACCGAGGCGGAGCCCCACGGTAATAAGTGCCGGATTACAGCTGTTTTCCATACACTGCACAAAGGTCTGGCTTCCATGTCCCACTGTCTTATGGCATCTGATCTTACGGTCATCCACAATGATAAATCCCGGGCAGGAGAATCTGCTGTCCGGGGTCACGACACCAGACTCCAATCCTGCAGCCGCTGTAATGATCTTAAAAGTGGATCCCGGTTCATAGGTATCATTAATGCAACCGTTTCTCCACATGGCATTTAATTTTTCCTGCTTCTGCTCGGCTGTAAGCTGTCCGGAGTCCACCGTAAGGAGACTGCCGTCTTCTGCCGTAACGGTCTCCACCGGTAGCGTATAGGGGTCATTGAGATCAAACTCCGGGAAATTAACCATCGAAAGGATCTCCCCGTTCTTCGGATTCATCGCAATGATATAGACACTGTCTGCCTCCTTGGCAGCACAGGCCTGTTCCGCCAGCTGCGTGGCATACTCCTGGATATTTCTGTCAATGCTGATGCGAAGGTCTCTCCCCGGCACCGGCTCCACCCGGCGTTCTCCCGCCGTATCTACCTCGATTCCCTTGGCATCTGTTACGGTTAATATCATACCGGGCTCTCCCTTAAGTACTTCCTCGTAGACCACTTCCAGTCCGATGATCCCCTGATTGTCACCTCCGGTAAATCCCAGCACCTTACTTGCCAGTTCTCCGTAAGGGTAATATCTCTTATAGTCTTCGTCCACTTTTACCCCTGCCAGATCATATTCCCGGATTCTGTCACCGACAGTCTTATCCACGTTACTTTTCACCCGCTCAATGGAGGAATATTTTTCCACCCGTTTCCTGGCCAGTTCCTCCGAGATACCCAGTTCCTTTACCAGCATGGCGATCACCTGCTCAGGTTCCTCGATCTGGTTATGGATCACGGATACGGTGCAGACCGTTTTATTATCCGCCAGCACGACACCGTTACGATCCAGGATCCTCCCTCTTGCTGCTTTGATGCTTCTCTCCCTCTCGTGCAGTCTGGTAGCTGCTTCTCCATAATAATCCGCCCTCCATACCATCAGGTACAAAAGTCGCCCAAGCAGGCCGCAGAACACTGCCGTACATAGGAAAAATATGGTCATGATCTTTTTGCGGTGAAAAAATCGGTTCTGATGATCTGCCATAAAAAACCTCACCCACGGAGCTTTTTACATTTTATGGCTCCAAAGGTGAGGCTATTCGTTCCATGAACGTCTATTTATTCATTTTGCTGATTCAACAGATTATTGTTCACCGGGCTGTCACCCAGGGTATCCGCTCCGCCGACATCCGCTCCCGTAACGGGATCGATCAGACCGCCATCGATCGGGCTTACCAGATATCCGGTAGCGGGATCCACAGGGTAATTTCTCCAGTCCTCAGAAGTCGTGGGAGACTCTTCTCCCTCTCCGGTTCCGGTGTTCTCTCCGCCCGTCTGGTCCGCAGGATCGGAAGTGGTACCTGTTCCGTCACCGTTATTCTGGGTATCCCCGTCTTCCGGTTTCTGTGTATACTGATTCGTAATCTCGATCTGTTTCTCTGCCAGTTCCTGAATCTCCTTCTCAGACAGTTCCTCCGTCATGAAGATATTCAGATAAGGCAGTACTTCCGTCAGAACATTTCGTACAATACCGGTTGCAAACTTTGCATCATCCTGAGGGGATGCATTGGCACGATCCACGACTACATAAATGGCGATCTGGGGATCATCCGCCGGTGCATATCCCATAAAGGATACAACATATTCACCGTTTTTACGGGGAATGGTCTCTGCGGTACCGGTCTTGCCGCCGATGGCGTAACCTGCGGGTCTTGCGGTTCTACCGGTTCTGCGGTCACCGCCTTCTTCCATAACGGTAGCTCTGCAATACTGTCTGATCTTCGCCGATGTACTCTCGGAGATGGTCTGTCGTAATACTCTCGGTTCAATGTTCTCCACCGTTGCTCCGCTTGCATTGGTGATCTTGTCCACCATGTGGGGTTCATAATAATATCCGCCGTTGATCAGGGAGCAGAAACCGGTGATCATCTGGATCATGGTCACATTGAAGTTCTGTCCGAAGCTGTTGGTCGCCAGATCAGCGCTTCCCATCTGGTCTACCGGGAACAAGAGGCTGGCGGTTCTCGCTTCTCCTGCCAGATCCACGTTGGTCTTTAATCCAAAGTTAAAGGTCTGCTGGAATTTGGCAAATTCCTCCTTGCCCATGGTGGCTGCGATCTTCATTAACGCTACGTTGCAGGACCAGGCAATGGAATCCTGTACTGACACATCGCCTTCACCGCCGGAACGGTAGCTGTGGCATTTGATCGTATGTCCGCCGACTTCCAGATATCCGTTACACTGATAGTGCTCATTGCCGGTGATGGCACCGCTCTCCAGTGCTGCCGCCACGGTAAAAGGCTTCGCCGTGGATCCCGGCTCGTAGGTGGTAGAGATACAGTAGTTCTTCCACAGGTAGTTCAGATTATCCAACAGTTCTTCATCCGTCAGGGCATCGATATCTTCCTGGGTAAAATAGGTATCTGTCTTCGTCAGTACCTGGTAACCGTTGGCATTGGTCACCATCTCGATCTTACGGGATCCCAAAAGGGCATCCGTATTCCTGGTATCGTTCAGGTCATAGGTAGGATAGCTTGCCATGGCCAAAATATTGCCGGTATTGACTTCCATGATGATGCAGCCCACATTTTCCGCGCCATTGCCGGGATGTGCCGCATCCTTATGCTCCTCGTTAAACTGCTTTAAGTATTTCTCCACAATACCCTGAATATTGGCATCAATGGTACTGTGTATCGTGTTGCCGTCCACTGCCGGCTTGATCGTACGTTCCAGGTTGGCATCATCATTCAGATAACCGTATTCTCTTCCGGTGGTTCCGTTCAGAACATCATTGTAATACTCTTCCAGTCCGTACTGTCCTTCATTGTCCGCTCTGGAAAAGCCGATCACATCTGCCGCCAGAGAACCGTTGGGATAGACTCTCTTATATTCCTCTTCAAACCAGACACCGCGGATCTTACTGTTCTCCAGAGCTGCCGCCTGGAATCCGCTGATCTGGTCATATGTCATCCTCCGAAGAGGCACATACCAGGAAGATTCTGGATGAGACGTTACATACTGCCGCACCGCCGTCATGTCCAGATCCGGGAAATTCGCAGCCAGCGCTTCCATGGTGGGTTCCAGATAATCCTCCCGGTCCAGCATTACCCTGGCATCGATGACCAGGTTATACACCTTTTCACTGACGGCAAGCTTTGTTCCCTTGGCATCCACGATGTCACCACGTCTAAACGGCAGGGTGATGGAATCGTATTTTTGCTGGGAGAGCACCTGCTTCTCATAGGCAGCTCCGTCCGCTCTCACGATCCATGACAGACGAAACGACAGCAGAATAAATGCCAATATGACCAATGCATACAGACATAACAGTTTCTTCTGCATTTTGATGCTGAATTTCTTGGGGTTCTTCTCCTTCACACGTTCTGCCTCCCGTGCTTAGTTCTGACTGTCGTCAGCCTGACGCATATAATCGTTGCTGATGCCGGCATAAGGAATTACCTGGCCTTCTGTTGCGTAGGTCATTCCCAGTTCACCAATGGCAATTTTCTTGATCTCTTCCAGATTCACACTGCTGGTGATACGGCTGTATTCTTCATCATTGGACAATTTCAGAGCGTTCAGTTCACTCTCCATTCTGGATACTTCCGTGATCTTGGTGGTCAGCTGTGACTGCATCTGAATATAATTCACCAGGAAAAATGCACATGCCACCAGTGCCACCATCAGAAAAGTCACATAGCTGATGCTCATATGCCTTGCTTTTTCTCTGTTTTTTCTCGTCTCATGAGACAGCTGTCTCCGGGGCTCTTCCATTTGTCTCCGGATCTGTAAGTCTCTTGCTGTATTATCATATATGTATGGGGTATTACTTCTTC
>ERZ1026776.2081-NODE-2081-length-10358-cov-6.553722_pt1 | contig 10358 bp, 3 predicted proteins | sample MGYA00380125_ERZ1026776 | MGnify/ENA primary metagenome ERZ1026776 (study PRJEB33269, sample SAMEA4719761) | human gut metagenome | biome: human-associated habitat; feature: organic feature; material: feces | place: Cameroon | collected 2013-10 ... | reverse complement strand
AGATATAATTATGGTAAAAGAATATAACTACATAAATATAAGAGAAGCTCTAAGTAGAGTATTAAGACATCCTCTTCTTCAAGATGTAACTCTTGAGCAAGCTGTACAATATACCATTGACTTCATTGGTATATTTGGTATGCCAAAGTTATATCAAGATAAGGAGGAAGTACTTCATATAGAGGACTTTAGAGCTAAATTGCCATGTGACCTAATATCTATCAATCAGATTAAGGAGTGTGAGACTGGTGTATGTCTTAGAAGTATGACAGATAATTTCATGCCAAGAGAGCACTATGATAGAAGTGCTGGTTACAAGATACCACAAGAATTGTCCTTCAAAACACAAGGACAAGTACTATATGTATCCTTTAAGACAGGAGATGTATCAGTATCCTATAAGGCAATCCCAGTAGATAAGGATGGATTTCCACTACTTATTGATAATCCTGTATTCCTGAAGGCACTTGAAGCATATATAAAGAGAGAGGCATTTACCATTTTATTTGATATGGGTAAGATTGCACCTGCTGTACTACAGAATACTCAGCAACAATATGCTTGGTTGGCTGGTCAATTGCAGAGTGAATTTACTATTCCATCACAATCTGAGATGGAAAGTATATCAAGAATGTGGAACACACTCATACAAAGAACAAGTGAGTTCAATAATGGATTCTCATCTCTTGGTAATAAGGAATACATTAAACTACAATAACTATGCAGAAGATAATACAATTCAAAACAAAAGGAATGCAGAGGGACTTATCAGCTTCTGCATTTAACCCTGAATATTCTTATGAAAATAAGAATGTTAGGGTGATGCCAACTGATGAGAGTACTCTGCTTAGTTTGATAAATGAGAAAGGTAATAAGAAGTCAAGCATAGCAGGTGTAGGGGACCACATCAAAGGTATTCCTATTGGGCAAGCTTTGGTTAATAATGAACTTATTATTTTTGCTGCTGGAGATGATGATTATAGATTAGCAGATATAACTCCTAATCTGTTTGAGGTACCTGATATATTCCCCTGTGATGTTCTTATTACTGACCTTACTGCTGGGGAAGACTCTGCAAGTGACATTACTCCTGACCTAAGTTCTGTCAAGGACATTACATTTATAGATTGTCCATACAAGCTAAACATAGATGTAGATTCTATGTTAGATGATAGAATCTATAAACTATGGTTTAATAATGGTGCATTAACTGGAAAGAGATTGTTTAGGGGAGACTTAGGGTTTAATTATAAGCATCCTATAGAAACTATCTCATTCTATGAGAATGCTGACATTAGGAAAGTATATTGGACTGATGGTCTGAACCAGCCAAGAGTAATCAATATAGCTGCTGCATCTGATATAGTAAGCAAATGGAATACTGATTCATTCAACTTTGTGAGGACACTTAGTCTGAATGAGGAAATCACTATTGAAAGGAATATTGTAGCTAATGGTAGTTTTGCTCCTGGGGTTATACAATATGCTTTTACTTACTTCAATAAGTATGGTCAGGAGAGTAACATCTTCTATACTTCTCCACTTTACTACATCTCATATAATAACAGAGGTGCAAGTCCTGAGGATAAAGTAAGTAACAGTTTCAATATTGAAGTTGTTAATGTTGATAGAAGATTTGACTATATTAGAATCTATTCAATACATAGAACAAGCATAAATGCAACTCCAGATGTTAGGAGAGTTGTAGACTTGGCTCCTCCTACAGGAAGGTCAAGTTACAAACTTAGCAGTTACGAGATTAATCTTCCAGCTAATAAGATGACTATGTATTTAAGGGATGGTTATAAGGCAGATAAAACACTTGACCAATATGAACCCTCTTACTCAGGGTCAAACTATAAGTCTTGGACATTTGATACTAATGAATATTATGGTATAAACTTTGGTGGGGACTACTTGACTTGGGGCACAGGCACATCATTCATTATTACTATTACCAATGGTAATAAGGCAAGTATGCAATTGGCTAATAGTGGTAATATGACTGGCACTCTTAGCATAGCCAAGGTTACTTATACTGACAATGGTTCATCAGGAGATTCAGTAGACCCTACTGAATTATTATATATTGGAGGTGAGGAAGTAGTATTTGGTACAATGGCTCAGAAGGATAATACTTTGTTCCTTGGAGATATTGAGACAAAGAGAAAAACTCTTGATTCAACTGTCAGGAATTATTTTAAGGGTAAAAGTATTACTTTCTCCTCTTATAATAAGAGCATAAGTTCCCCAGAGCCTAAAGGATATTATCCTTATAGTAACCAGCTTAAAATGAACTCCTATCAGTTCAAAACATTTAAGTATCTTGAATATTATAGGTTTGGTATTCAAGCACAGCACTATACAGGTAAATGGTCTGAGCCTATATGGATTAATGATGTTAGAAACACTGTACACATAGATACCACTTTCTATAGTTCTAATAATATTGGTCTGCCTGTAGCAGAGTTTACATTGAATGATAGTACTATTATTAATAGACTCCTCGATAATGGGTATGTTAGGATAAGACCTGTTGTAGTATATCCTACTATTAATGATAGAGAGGCTGTATGTCAGGGTATATTATGTCCTACTGTGTATAATATATCCGATAGATTTGGTAATTCACCATTTGCACAGTCATCTTGGTTTACAAGACCTAATGCACCATTTGATGAGTATAAGGCTTTTCATTATAGTCAAAGTAGTGAGGGCACTTGGGGTGGAGACTGGGTAGGATTAGGACAATTCTTAGGAAATCCGTCTGCATATTCAAGGGCAGGTATCATGTCCAATAATAGGACTATAGTTACTTCAGAAGAGACACAATACAATATTGATATAGTCAATAAGGGAGCTTGGGCTGAGTTTAGGCATAATAGACCTATCCCAGGCAATAGTAATAGAAATGCAGAAATTCAATGTATTTGGAATCCCCCTTCTGGTCCCTATGTTGATGATACTGCAACTGATTCAGATGTTGCAAGCTGGGTATCTAACAATGCAGAGAATTACTACATTGACCAATCAATACTTACTTTCCACTCTCCTGACATAGAGTTTGATAATGAAGTAAGAAGTATTGATACATCAGGATTGAAGTTAAGGATAGTAGGTATGGTTCCTCTAACTGCATTTGCCTCAGATATTGATATTCAGACTTCCACTCCTGTTAATAACTTCTATGATAGTTCAGAGTTGCCTGCTGGATTCTACAAGGAACCTATTGGTGCAGAAAATGATTTTAGTTATGATGGGCTTGGAGTACATCTTGGTGATTCTCATTTTGGATGGAGAGGATTAATCTCTGGAGCATTCTGGTTTGATGAACTGACTGCATATAAGAAAGATACAGGTAATACTCATCACTACACTACTGGCTTTGTGGTATATCCTTGGCATAGAAATGGTTCACTGAATAACACCAAGTATGCTACTGATGGCTATAGGTCTGCTATGCTTGACAAGAAGAAAATGTCTAATATGAGGTATTCATATAAGTCAGTCTACTTGGATTCAGGTAATATATGGAATGCTTATGCAAGTGGTAATAGTACAAGGACTGGTATATCAGGAGTTGCAGTGTTTGACTCTAATGAGGTATCACTTGTTAGATTACCTGCACAAGAGAACTCAGGTCTTACAGATATTAACTACTATGGCAATGTAGATAAGCTTCTTACTATCTCAAGAATTGGTGATAAAAAGGATGGCTATCCTATTATGACTACTGGAGTTCAAAGTGCAGAGACTAATGCACATACCCTGTTTAGTAGTGGCTATATGCAGGTAGATAGTAGATTTACTGACCAAATTACAGGTACTGACCCTGTTAGGATTAAGTATAAATCTACTCCTCATGCTGTGTTAGCCTTGAACTATACTACATCAGGTGCTCAAAGAATATTACCTAATATTAAGGATGGTGATTGGAATGATACTTGGTTTGTAAATGCACAGAACTCAGGTGCTCCAAGTGGTCAGCACATGTATTGGGATAAGTCAGGAAGTACCAAGAGTGTATCACAAGACACTATTATTGCTGGTGCCCCAAGAGGTCCTATATCTGCTGTATCAAGTATTCAGCATGGATGGCTATGGTTAGGAGAATTGTATAATGATAGTGTACAGAACAGGTTTGGTGGTCAGACAGAAGAAGCCTTTGAGAATAATACATGGTTGCCTTGTGGAGACCCAATTTCTCTTGTAGATACCAACAATGGAGTTAAGAGTAGTATTACTATCAGGTGGGAAGAAGGTGATACCTATTTCCAAAGATATGACCATATCAAGACTTATCCTTTTACTCTTGAAGACCAGAATGCAGTGACTGATATTGTATCATTCATGTGTGAAACAAGAGTGAACATTGATGGTAGGTACGATAGAAACAGAGGTCAAACAAGTAACTTCTCAATTACTCCTGAGAACTTTAACTTGATGAATGATGTATATTCTCAGCCTAATAACTTCTTCAACTATAGGACAATTAATCCAAACAAATTGAACTTGGATAACTTCCATAATTCAATCACTTGGACTAAAACTAAGACTGCTGGAGAGTTGGTAGATACTTGGACTAACATTACTCTTGCTTCTACTCTTGACCTTGATGGTGACAAGGGTACTGTAAGGGCATTGAGAAGGTTCAATAACAATATACTTGCCTTCCAAGATAGAGGTATTAGCCAAATCCTGTATAATGAGAATATGCAGATTTCTTCTACTGATGGGGTTCCTATTGAAATTGCAAACAGTGGAAAGGTTAATGGTAAGAGATATATCTCTGATAGAATAGGATGTACTAACAAATGGTCTATGTGTGAAACATCTAATGGTATTTACTTTATAGATGACATCACAAAGGGTATATTCCTATTCAATGGTCAGTTGGATAACCTATCAGATAGGTTAGGTTTTCACTCTTGGATTAACAAAGCCTCTGATAGTATAGATATATGGAATCCAGTAGACTTTGATGGGTTTGTTACTTACTATGATAAGGTTAATGGTGATGTATTCTTTATTAGCAAGGATGAGTGTTTAGCATTCTCTGAGCCATTAGGTCAGTTCAGCTCATTCTATAGCTATGAGAAAATGCCTTACTTTACTAACCTTGAAGACAGGGGAATTGCCTTTAATGTTGAAGGTACAGGTACACTATACAGACCTTGGCTACATAATGAGGGTGACTATAATATGTTCTTCGGAGTATATCAACCATTCTATACTACTGTAATAGCTAATCCAGATATGCCTGTAGATAAGATATTCAATAACCTTGAGTTTAGGTCAGATAGTTGGGATAAGAGTGATAATCTACTCAATACAACATTTGATACTTTAACTGTATGGAATGAATATCAACAAGGTACTTCTACTCTAAATAACATCTTAGGAAGACCTTCTGACCTAAAGAAGAAGTTTAGAATCTGGAGAGCTAATATACCAAGAGCCAGTGCTATTGGTTCTACTAAGAAAGGTAGGGATAGAATGAGGAATCCTTGGTTATATATTAAGCTGTCTATGGAAGAAGAAAATGTAAATAAGACTGTATTGCATGATATGATTGTGCATTACTTTGAGTAATAATAGGGGGAAGGTAAGTTTATTACTTATCTTCCCTTTACTTTTTGGATAATATCCTTGTGTAATTCAAATACTTTGTTTATCTTTGCAAACAAATTAGTATGATATGGCTAAAAGAAAAGTTATAAGAAAGTCTAACAGACCATTTACATACAACCCTCATTACTATAATTGGGGTGGTGATTTCAAGAATGCTTTAGGTGGAACTAAGCCTTTTGACTTGAAAGGCACTTTCAGTGGAGGCAATGTTGCTGGTATGCTGAAAGGAGGCTTGGCAAGTGGCATAGGTAGTGCAGTGGGTAATATTGCAGGTGGTGCTATTAGTGGAGGACTTGAATCAGGTGCAGGTAGTGCAATCAGTAATATTGGTGGCACTATAGGTGGTGCAGTAAGTGCAGTTAATCCTGTACTTGGAGGCATCATATCTGCTGGTACTGGTATTATTGGAGGTCTTACAAACAGGATGTTTGGCTCCAAGTTAAATAAAGAAAAGATTGCTGAAGTTGAAGGAAGCAACAAGGCTATAAATACTGTTATGGTAGATAGTAGCAGTGCTGATTCTATAGAAGACCAATGGGCTAATCAAGATTTTGGAGCAGACTTCTCCAAGTCAGATATTGGTAAAGATGGTTGGTTTAGCAATAAGGCTAAAAACAAATATAAGGAGCTAAAGAAGCAACAAGATATAGCAAGAAACAGAGCATTGACTTCTTATGAGAATGCAGCAGAAGCAGCAGATACTCAGGCTGACCTTAATGCTATGGCAAGTTTTGCAGCCTTTGGTGGTCCTCTTGGTATATGGGGAGGATATGGAAGTGGAGCAATAGGCTATGAATTAGCTAAAGAAAACTTGGGTATTAAGGCTCTTAATGCTGCAAATAAAGGTAGGCTAACTTCATTACCTAACTCATTTGAATCCTCAGAGCTAAATACCTTTGCTAAAGGTGGTAAGATACACATCAAGCCTGAGAATAGAGGTAAGTTCACTAAGTATTGTGGAGGTAAAGTTACTTCAGAATGTATTGCAAAGGGTAAGAGAAGCAGTGACCCTGCTGTAAGAAAGAGAGCTACTTTTGCTGCTAATGCAAGGAAGTGGCATCATGCCTTTGGAGGAGACTTACTTACTCATGGTGCTGAGTGGGATAATGGTTTTAGAGTAATTGGCAATGGTGGAACCCATGAGGAGAATCCAATGGAGGGTGTACCTATGGGAATGGATGCTGAGGGAAACCCAAATCTTGTAGAGCAAGGTGAGGTTATATTCAATGACTATGTATTCAGTAACAGGTTATTTGCTGATGGTGGTCTATTGGAAAGTTTTAATCTACCTAAGTCTTATGATGGACATTCTTTTGCTGCAATAGCAGAGAAATTAGGTGATGAATCAAAGGAGAGACCTAATGACCCAATAAGCAAGAGAGGACTTCTAAGTTCTATGTCCAGACTGCAACAAGCCCAAGAGACTGTAAGACAACAGGCTCAAGAGGGTCAAGAAGGAGTACAATATGCTCATGGTGGTAGAATGGGTACATTATTTGATGGTCTTGGTGATATGCCTAACTTCTTAGATGGTGTAGATTATGGAGATTGGCAAGACTATGGTACTTTATTGGAGCCTATCAGTGCAGAAGATGTATGGAATGAAGCTATGACAGGTACTGATGAAGGTGATAAAGGGGATAATAATAGCAAGCTAACTTGGCTAAGATATGCTCCTGTAGTAGGAGCTGCAATAGGATTAGGTCAGAACTTATTCAGTAGACCAGACTATACAAGTGCAGATACAATACTTGAAGCAGCTAATCAAGCAGGTAATTATACTCCAATAGGTTACACTCCAATAGGTAACTATCTACAATATAGACCTTTTGACAGGAACTTCTATCTAAATAAACTCAATGCACAAGCAGGTGCTACAAGAAGGGCTATTATGAATACTACAAGTCCTTCAAGGAATGCAGCCTTACTTGCAGCAGACTACAATGCCCAAGGCAGATTAGGGGACCTTGCAAGACAAGCTGAGGAATATAACTTAGCACAAAGACAAGCTGTTGAACAGTTTAATAGAGGTACTAATCAAGCCAATGCTGAGATGGGACTCAAGGCTGCAATGGCAAACCAAGAAGCTGCATTGAAGGCAAGAAGTTCAAGGCTAAGTGGTGTTGCACAGGCTATGGCAGTAAGAGATGCTGTTGATGCAAGAAGAGGTGCAAGTATGAGTGCTAACCTTACTAACTTCTTTAATTCTCTTGGAGATATTGGTAGAGAAGAGTATAGCAGAAATATGATTATGAGTAATCCTGCACTATACTACTCTATTGATAGCAAGGGTAATGTTACATATAAGAATGGATATGAAAGTCTTAGTGAAGCAGAGAAGAAAGAAGTAAGGGATGCTGCCAACAAAGCTAAGAAGAAAAAGAAAGCTAAGGGTGGTTATTTAACTATTAAGAAGAAGTAATATGGCTAATTATAGTTTAGTAATAAATTCACAATTCAAGCCATTTTCATACCAAGAAATGCTGGCTCCAACCTTGATGGCAACTCAAGCTCATCAAGAGTTGGAGAACCAGTATGGAGAGCTTGCTACTAAGGCAAGTGTATGGGAGGAAATGGCTAATGAACAGACTGACCCTTATGCTTACAAGATGTATAAAACCTATGCAAATGACCTTGAAGAGCAAGCTGGTCAGTTAGCAAGGGAAGGGCTTAATGCTGCAAGTAGAAGAGATATGCTCAATATGAGAGCAAGATATAGCAAGGAAATAACCCCTATTGAGCAAGCCTATACAGCAAGACAGAAACAAGCTGAACAACAGCAACAAGCACTCCTTCAAGACCCAACATTGATGTTGAGTAGAAGAGCCGCAACTACAAGTCTTGATGACTATATAAGGAATCCTCAATTAGCTTATGAGTCATATTCAGGTAAGTTAATTACTGCACAGGCTGCAAGTGCTGCATCTGCATTGGCTAAGGAAATGCAAGAGAAGCCAAGGAAGTGGAGAAGCATCTTAGGTAACTCATACTATGAGACTATGATGCAGAAAGGCTTTAGTTCTCAAGCAGTATTACAGGCTATACAGGATAATCCTAATGCTGCTCCTCAGCTTACAAGAATTGTTGAAGATGCCATTAATTCAAGTGGTGTCAGGAATTGGGGAGACCAAGCTACTATTGCAAGGGCTATTGACTATGCTAAACAAGGTCTATGGAGTGCAGTTGGTGAAACTCAATATCAGACTCTTGATAACTGGAGGGCTAAGATGGCTGAACAGGAGGCTATGCAGATTAGAGCAGAAAAGAGAGCTGCTGCAAGAAAAGCAGCAGAGCAGAGACAAGCTCAACTGAATAATCTTGCTATCAATCCTTTGAATATCTATAGTAGTAGAGAGTTGAGTAAGGATGAGAAGAAGTATAAGGATGATATGAAGAGATACTCTAAATACTTCTACAAAGATAATCATGGTCAGATGAGAATGACTTGGGCTGGTTGGCAAGAATATACCAGAAATGCTACCCCAAGAGTAACATCAGCAGGTTCTGGTAGTGGTACTGCAAGACTTATGAATGTAGAAACACAAATGCAGAATGGTAGTAAGAAATTCACTCCTACTGCATTCAGACAGTTCATGGACAGCATAGGTGCTTATAGTGTGACAAAAGGTAAGTGGCAGCCTGGCAATCTTGGTAATGTATGGAATAGATATGCTAATAATTCTCCAGCAGCAAGAACTTCAAGGTATGATGCTACAAGAGTTACTGAGTATGACTATCCTATTGCAAGTGCCCAACAGGGTGATATGAAAGATGCTATTATGACTGCTGGTAGAGGATTAAGTCTGAAAGAAGTAGATTATGATAGCAAGTCTAAGAAATTCAAGGATACAGGTGAGGAAATCACTATGGAAGACTTGAAGAGTGACAAGTACAAAGTAACTGCTACAAGATTTAGTCCTTATGGTACTACTGTAATGATACAAGATGATAAGGGTAATGTAAGAAGATACAGAATGCCTGCTGGTATCAATACAACTAATGAACAGAATAGGGATAGGGCAATGACTGCTGCAAATCAATGGCAACAGGTAGTTAGTACAGGTCAATATACTGATGCAAGAGGTAATGTACATCAGGCTACTCCAGATGAGATTACTTATGCACAGCAACAATATGCACAGGCTATACAGCAAGCCTACTTATTCCATTCTCAATTAGGAGTACAGAATAAGACAAAAGAACAAGAGTTTAATCCTTATGGATATTAAGATATGGCAAAAGAAACTAAAGTAAAGGATATAGATATTACTAAGAGTGGTCCAATGACTTTTAGAGATTTGCAAAAAGCAAATCAAGAGCCATACACTAACCTTAGTCCTGAGTTTCAGTCATTCAGTATGAATGTAGGAGCAAATACTGCTCCTACTTCACTGTATGATGCAAGGGCACATGGTGAGCAGATGGTACAATCATCCTTAGAGGGAACTGCTACACCTTGGGGTGAAAGTATGTTTGATGAACCTACTGCAACTGAGGCACAGTTTCAGGAATTAGGAGATATAAGAGCTGAGAATCAACCTTGGTATGCACAGATAGGAGCAGGTCTTGCTAAAGGTGCTATACTTGCAGGTACTACTTTCCTTGATGGTACTGTAGGTTTGATATTTGGAGCTGGTACTGCAATAGGTGAAGGTAGGTGGTCTGGTCTTTGGGATAATGATTTCTCTAAGGCTATGCAGTCTGTTAATGAATGGTCTGAGCAGGCA
>ERZ1026776.2079-NODE-2079-length-10366-cov-4.944719_pt1 | contig 10366 bp, 9 predicted proteins | sample MGYA00380125_ERZ1026776 | MGnify/ENA primary metagenome ERZ1026776 (study PRJEB33269, sample SAMEA4719761) | human gut metagenome | biome: human-associated habitat; feature: organic feature; material: feces | place: Cameroon | collected 2013-10 ... | reverse complement strand
GCTTCCTTTGCAGCCTGCTTTTCAGCGATCTGTGCAGCAAAGTCAACGGTTGCTTTTACGGTCTTGGTTTTGTTCTTGCTTCCTTTGGGACGGGGCATAGGTGACACCTCCAATGTTTTTTTGATGGCTTCAGTATAACACTTGCTCTGTTTATTCTCAAGGAGTTTTTATGAACATAAAGACATTCATTTTATAAAAGAACGATTCTTTTGTTTTACCTTTACAGTTTTTAAAACCATGCAAACCAGTTCTTCCCGAAGGAGAATCAGACACGCAGCATAAACTACACCCCCTACCGCGATATCGGCCACCGTCTGGAGAACTCCGGCCACTGGCAGAATCGCATTAACTCCTAGCAAAACCACCCCCATAACAAGTGCCGACACAATATACTTCCACATCGGCTTCCACAAAGGAATCGCATACTCACTCTTCGCAAAATAATAAAGCTGTATAAAGCAGGATCCTGCCTCTGCGATAATTGATGCGATCAGAGCTCCAACAGAGTACAACCGTGGAATCAATAACAGATTCAAGCAAAAGTTTACAGCAGCTGCTGTAAGATATGCTTTGGTCATCTTATTTTGCATTCCCATAGGACTAAGGTATTGGACACCAACAAAATTGCCGATGCACATAAAAAAAAGCAACGGGCACGACAGATCAAGCAGCGTCGCCACTTTTCCGTAATCTGCGCCAAAGAACCATGCTGTAAAGTTTTGAGAAATCACCAGCATTCCAACACACATTGGGAACAATAGCAGATAAATAAAACGAACAGACCTTTTATAATAATCGATGATTTGTTCTTTTTGATTATTGATGTACAAATTTGCCACACGAGAAAGCAAAACTGTATTGAGTGAGGTAACAATACTGACAACGATCGATGTAATTTTCCGTGCCTGCTCGTAATAGCCATTTTCCAAAGAACCGGTCGTTATAGCACCAAGCATGATTTTGTCCAGTTGGGAATAAATTTCGACCGCAATCAGCGGAATAAAGAATCCAAACATGCCGGACGTGTGCTTTTTTAGCTCTATTAACCGAAGCGGAACGCGACATACTTCATTTTTCAAGCTGAACACATAGATTGCATTGCTGAGGAATGTAGAAACGGAGTTGATCAGGATATACAATCCCAAGTCATTTTCTGTCTTCACAAATGAAAAAATGCAAACCAGTGTGACAATCTTTATAGCCGCATTGCGGATAACAACAATTTTGAAATTTTCGACTCCCTGAAAATACCATGAAATATCAAAAGCTACCGCAACAACAATAAACGCCTGTTCCAGTAGGAAATTTCGATACTCTTGATAAACACAGGAAAACACAAAATAGCCAATCAGTACAATCGTAGTTGTTATAAACCGGTAAGTCACCAGTTCCCAAAAAATTGTGCTTCTTTTTTCTTTATCTTGCTGATAATACGCGATTTCTCGTTGACCGTAGGTGTTAATTCCGAGCGCAGCGAGCAGTGAGAATGCCGTAGCAAGAGTGAATGTGTAACTATAGATACCAACGCCGTTTGGGTGAAGTACGCGAGAAATATAGGGTGCCGTCAATAACGGAACTATAATAATCAGAATTTTATAAGCCGTATTATAAATAAAATTATGAACTGTTTTTTTATCCATTCTCATTCCCCGGCAATTTGTTTTTATTTATAAATTCCAGCAGATGCTCCGTCATTTTTTCTTCATCAAAACGTTTGAGTTCTTTTCGCTGATTTTCTTTGATTTCCTGTTGTTTATTTAAGTCCGTCAAAATCCCATTCATGAGTTCTGCCGTTTGGGAGGAATCCGTTAAGGTATGAACGATACCTCCTGTTCCCAATGTTTCAGCAATTGCACTGCTGTTATAGGCAAGAACTGGAACGCCGAAAATCATGGATTCCACTAACGGAACTCCAAAGCCCTCATGCATACTTTCACATAAAAATAGATTCGCGACCGAATAATAGGCCAAAATTTCATTAAAGGAAATATGCCCAGTAAAAATCACATTTTTTATTTGATTTTTTGCAACAAACCTTTTTAGGCGAAGATAATACCGCTCCATTCCTTCGTAGTTTCCTACAAGTATCAAGCGACTTTTTGGATTATAGCACTCATGATAATAATAAAAGTCTTCGATGATTTTTTCCTGTCGCTTATTGGGCGCGATTCTTCCAACAAAAATAATATTGGTATAGCCATCCTTATATTTCTCAATCACTGAACCTGCCGGAGTTTGTTTGTAATCCTCAAAAGGAATGTTGATGGGAAGTACTGTCATCGGGCAGCAAAATCCATATTTTTTCAGTTCCTCATTATTATAAACAGAATCACCCACCACCATATCAAATTTATCAGCCATCACCTTTAAATCCTGGTATGCACTTGCACAGCGAAGCTCCGCCCTCCTGTTGTAGGGCGCAAAGAAGGACGATGGCGTGATATTGTGATAATACATGATTCGGGTACCGCAATATTCCGAAACTGCGCGATTCAGTTCAGAACCGGTAGACATATGATAGATGATGATATCATCTGCATGGTTTTGATACTCTTCCACAGGCTGGGCGTACTTTTTCAGGCGCTCTACGATGCGCTCTGCAAAGATTTCGCTTTCAATGCCTCTCTTCTGAAACTGAAAATGCAGAGATAAGGTATGGTTTCCAATCGCATCGCCATAAGAAAATGTCGGAAGTATTTGAACGATTTTCATCTTCTCACCAGCCTTTTTAGTTTCCTTTTGATTTTAAACATAAACACAACGGTTTTCCCCGGAATCTTCACCTTGTCAAAAGACACACGAATGTATGGTTGATTTTTCATATTATACATTTTCCTTAATTATACCCAGCCAGAACTCAGCGGCATTTTTCCATGTTTCTTTTTCCAGTACTTTGTCTGCCGGTTCCACAGGCTCCTGCAAAAGGGCATCCAGATTTGTATTGTAATCCATAGGATCCATATAGTGCACTGTGTCACCAAATGTCTCACGCAGAACCGGAATATCCGAAGCAATCACCGGCGTACCAAGTGCAAGTGCTTCCAGCGGGGGAATGCCAAACCCTTCATAAAAGGACGGGAACAGCAGTGCCTTGGCGTGCTGCATATACCACTTCATTTCCTCATCCGAAATATAACCCAGAAATTTCACATTTTGTGCTGCACTGAAGTCTGCCTGATAATTCCAGATTTTAGGGTCAACGCCGCCAGCAATCAGGAATTTACTCTCCGGATTATTCTTAGCAGTATTGATGACCCACTCAAAATTTTTATGTGGAGCCATGCTTCCAATCGTAAAATAAAAGTCCTGTTCTTTCGGAGGATCTGCCATGTCCGGAATCCGTTTCAGGTGCTCCCACCCCAGAGGTGTAATCCGAAATTTGCTCTCCGGAATATTGTAATACGCCGAAATCTCTTTTTTACAGAATGCAGAAACGGTTACAATCAATTTGGCGTTACGGGCAACCAATCCAAAATTGATTTTATAATTCAACTTTTTTGTTGCTCCATCGTGTTCAACATCCCAAGTCAACGGCCGGATGTCATGAAGGCACACAATTGTATTTTTGTATATACTCCCATGGCTGGCAAGCTCAATATACAATGCTTTTTTCTTTCTGGCATACGGCTCAGCATAAATAAAGTTCCAGCCTTTTGAAACTTTTCCCCCGAGTTTTTCAAATTTAATATTTTTTAGCTGCGGCAATTTTTCGTCATTGACGTCTGACGGATAACAAAGTGTAACATCTAGATTTTCTTCGCTTAACAATTCATCCAAACTTTTTACAACTTCGGCACAATATCTGGGAATTCCATTGATGGGAAACCTTAAAAAAAGGCCATCAATTACTACTTTCTTTTTTTTCACTGTTTTCATTTTTCGCTCCTTTTTCCGGCATTTCCAGCATCAAAAACAGAAAATTCAGTTTCATAAAATATCCAATTCCACCAAATAAAAAAGTAGAAGTAACAATCATTGTGAACGCAGCCGTTTCCTACCGACTATGCACATTGCGAAAGTCATACCATATTTTAAAGTAGGGTTACAGACATGTTCTGCGGTTATACGTTGGAATTTCAATTGCAAGTAATTTTATGGTAATACCCTAATTATATTTCTGACGTTTCACTCTCGTGAAAGCCGAATTTTATTTAATGCAGTTGAAAGCCCTAATACTATCCACACATAAGGAAATCTAGATCCATTATTGAATTGAAAATCAACTAACAGGCCAACCAATATCATTAAATATGCTAGTTGAATTGGATCTTGATTCTTTTTATAATCCAAGACCATTTCTTTAATTTGTAGAACAAAAAATATAATCAAGCAAAATGTTCCAAGAATTCCGACATCAAATAAATTTGTAACAATAATATTTGCGTTGCCTCTTCCTGCATTTATTTCGTACATATATCCAAGACTAGCCAGCAGGGTTTTATTGCTCGCGATTGCATTCATGCTTCCCACTCCATTTCCAGTAAACGGATGTTTCTGAAAATAATAAAGCATAACACCAATTGCAGTGCTTCTTGAACCTGCTGCTCCACCATCATTTGAAGCCCATTGCAAAACATTCATTCGCTGCATAAGTTTAAGAAAAGAAGGATTTCCCGATATATATAAGCCAATGCAGCCAACCAACACACATGGAACAACTAACAAAAGATATTTTTTAAATCTTTTTTTCAATATCTCCGACCGCTGCTTTTTTGTCCTAAGCATCAAAAAAGCGCAAATTGCAAAAAAAAGTCCAACCCATGCTGCTCTTGTCAAGCTTAGAATCATCATAACAAACGATAAAATTGCAACTGTTATATCTGCCTTTTTCCCAAAAAAGAAGGTGTTATTTAGAACATTGACAGCCATAAAGATAAATGCCATCATACATATAACACCATACCAATCCGGTTCTCGAGATAAACCTGACATTCTGGGCAGTCCAACGCCATGTGTTACATGTGAAATTCCCCATGTACTTCCTATTGCGTAATACATTGCCAACTGTACTGCTCCAATTGTCACCATCAAATACAAAGACTTTTGAAACCAATAATTGCATTTTTGAACAAATTTATAATTTCGAACGGACCCAAAGTAGAAATAAATCACAAAAAGTACAAGTTGGCCTATTAACACAACAAAAAAGTCAGCCCTACTAATAACGTGACCTACCGAAAGAAAATAGCTTAAATACCACAGTAACAGAAAACCATCTTTTCTTTCTAGCCTTATTTTTCTTCTTATTAATTCAATAGCAATTGGAATACAAAACACGTATACCATCTTGACTCCACTTACAAGATAGATATCTGTACAAGAAAACAGAATCAAGAAAAAAATGCTTAGTGGAATATCGATTTTTCGTATTTTCATAAGCACTTATTATCCTCTCTGCAGACCTGTCTCATCTCTAAAATTTCTTGTGTCTGCTTACTATACTTTTTCCAACCGAACTGCTCTGCGCACTTTTTTCCTTTTGCTTCGAAGTCACAACATTGCTCCACGCTTATCTTACTGCATTGCAGCATCTTTTTTGCAATGTTTTTCATTTTATGTTCTCTATCAACTTCCGGATGTGAAGAGTTTTGTGCAACAACTACAAGTCCTCCATATGAAGGAGTCTCTGAAACCGGAATGTACGTATTGCCATTATCTTCAAGATTTTTCAGAACCTCTAGCAGATATACAGCTATACTAGACGAAGTCTCTGAAATCAGCGTCCTTGCATCTACTCCAATGCGCACTTTTTACTCCTTTTTTACACAAACAGATTATTTTTTAATTTTCCAGTTTCTCTTTCCCAATTATATTTGGCAACCTGATTCACTTCTTCTCTTTTGATTGTCATATTATCCTCATCAGATAAATTCAAAGCTTCCGCAATCCGCTTCTCTAAATCGTCACAATTATTATTTTCAAAATAAAAAGCAGCCTTACCAAGCGCTTCGGGCAATGCCGTACTGTTTGATGATACAACTTTTGTACCACATGCCATTGCCTCTAACGGCGGTATTCCAAATCCTTCATACATAGATGTAAACACAAAAACATCGGCCGATCCGTATACGCTTGGCAGGTCTTCATCATCCACAAAACCAGTGAAAACAATTCTGTCCTTAACCATTGGGTCAATCGAATCAAGCAATTGATTCATTTTCCATCCAGTACGCCCTGCAAGCACCAACGGAATCGTAATATCTCCATTCTTAAGCATTTTCGAGTATGCTTTTATTAGAACAATCAGATTTTTTCTCGGTTCCAAAGTTGAAAGCGATAAAATATAATGATCTGGCAAGTTATACTTTTTCTTGATGCTCGAAAAGTCGTAATTCGAACTTTTGTAATTCAAGAATTTATTGTCAACGCCACAGTAGATTCGCCAAATTTTATTGGGGTCATAATGCAGCTTTTCTACAATTCTTCTTTCAGAAAATCTAGAAATCGTAATGATTCTTTTGCACTTCAACAATGCTACTCTATGTGAGATTCTAAAATAAATGCTGCTCATTCCATTCATGGTATCCGGGCAGTCCCAACAGCAAATATCATGGATTGTAGATACCATGTTTTTCTTAAAAAGTAAAACAGGAACCGGAAAAGCAAGAAACAAATACCAGTCTGCCGTTATTTTTCTTATAGCATTGGGCAGCACTATCTGATTAAAAAACAACTTGTTACGGCGAGGCAGCACAACTGTATTTACATTTTTTTGTTTTACTGTTTGTTCAAATATCGGATGAATAGATTCCTTAAATATCAAAATATAATCAACACTCATGTCTTTAATCATTTGCTCGGTAAGACACGCCGCATATCTTTCTATTCCCGAAAAATTATCTGCCAAGGATGTCAAATCTATCAATACCCTCATTATGATTTTCCTTTATACTTTTTTATGATTGGTAAAATTCTCATTGCATCATTCCAGTATCGTTTCGTTAATCTTTTTGGGTCCTGTGTGATTCGAAACAGCCATTCAAAACCAATCGCCGATATCCATTTGGGTGCACGTTTAATCTTTCCGGCTTCAAAATCAATTGTTGCTCCAATCGAGATACTTAAAGGGACGTCATATTCTTTAAGATGCCGGTAAATAAACTTTTCTCCTTTCGGTGATCCTAAAGATACCGCCAGTATATCCGGTTTTGCTTTTAGTATTTTTTCCTTAATCTTATGTAATTCACGATTGTCTTCTTCAAAACCAAACGCAGGTGAATATGTTCCAGCGATTTTTAAATCAGGATATTTATTTTTCAGATTCTCTGCCGCCTTTTTCCCAACACCTTCTGCTGCTCCTAATATATATATTGAATAGCCTTTGTACGCCGCAAGTTCGCAAATCTTAGGAAAAAAATCCGAACCTGATATTTTTTCCTTTATGGGCGTTTTTAGAATCTTTGAAATCCAAATCAAAGGTTTTCCATCTGCCACAATAAGATTCGCATTTTCATATATTTCTGCAAATTCAGAGTCTGTTTCAATCGTAACAATATGATCTAAATTCGGAGTTACCACATAAGAAGGTGTTCGTTGTGTGACCAGCTCATCAACTACATTTAACGCTTCATTCATCGTCAAATTGTCAACGTGTGTATTTAAAAACTTAATACGCGGCATACAAATTCCTCATTTACTTAAAAATTCTCTATAGATTTCCCGCAGTGTATCAAAAATACTGTATTGTGGCTTCCATCCCAGATCTTTCTCAATTTCACCATAGTCACAGCAGATCCGGGGCGTGTCGATCGGGCGCACACGGGCAGGGTCCACCTCGACTGTGATTTTCTGACTGCTCAAGGAAACAATGTACTCCAGAAGCTCTGTCAGGCTATAAGCCTTACCGGATCCCACATTGTAGATCTTTGCACAGTCGTTGCTTTCCACGATCATGCGATAGGCTCGCACTATATCACGCACATCACTGAAATCCCGCTCTGCTGCTAGATTGCCCACTTTGATAACACCCGGTTTGCCGGACTTTTCAATCTCTGCCACCTGCTTGCAGAAGCTGGGCAGAACAAAGCTGTCCCGCTGACCGACACCGGTATGATTGAACGGGCGGACGCAGTATATCTTCATCCCATAACGCTCCCGATAGACCTGTGCAAAGCGTTCCTGCGTCATTTTGGAAATGCCGTAAGGATTGTTTGCATTCAGCGGGGTCTTTTCCGTGATGGGTGCATCGGATGCCGCATATTCTTCGCTGGAACCAATGAACATGATTCTTGGCATTGTGGCACATTTCCGGGCTGCTTCCATAATATTCAGCGCGCCCACAACATTGACCGAGATCGTTGCCTGCGGAATATTCCAAGAGGCTCCCACGCTGCTGATTGCAGCCAAATTCACAACAATATCCGGAGAAACCTTCTGCATCAGATTCAAAACCTGTTCTGCATTCAGAAGATCCGCCTCCTGAAACTGCACTTCTACCGGAAGAAGGACACTTTTTACCTTATCGCTCCCCCAAACGGCATAGCCGCAATTTAAAAATTCCTGTGCCAGATAGCCGCCAACAAAGCCTCCGGCTCCAAAAATCAATACTCTTCTCATGTTAATCTCACTTTATAAAATTAGAAGAAACAGCACCGTACAGGTATCATTTCAATTATTGCACGGTGCCGTTTCTACTTTCATATCTTATTTATTTAGTTCAAACCGGCTTCTTTTTTTGCCAACTGCAGATCATGCTCTGCCATAATTGCGCAAAGCTGCTCATAGCTGGTCTTCTGCGGGTTCCACCCCAGCTTGGTCTTTGCCTTGGTAGGATCACCCCACAGGTTCACAACATCGGTCGGGCGATACCACTTGGGGTTCACACAAACCAGCATTTTGCCGGTCTTTTTATCGTAACCCTTTTCCTCCATGCCTTCGCCCTTCCACTCAAGCTCAATGCCATCATTGGCAAATGCAAGGGTGGTGAACTCGCGGACGGTATGCTGCACGCCAGTTGCAATCACATAATCATCCGGCTCATCCTGCTGGAGGATCAGCCACATGCATTCTACATAGTCTTTTGCATAACCCCAGTCACGCAGAGAATCCAGATTACCCAGTTCCAGATGGTCCTGCAGCCCACAGGCAATACGGCCAGCCGCCAGCGTGATCTTACGGGTAACAAAATTATCACCGCGACGCTCAGACTCATGGTTGAACAGAATGCCATTGCAGCAGTACATGCCATAAGCTTCACGGTACTCCTTCATCATCCAGAAACCGTACTGCTTAGCAACTGCATAGGGACTATAGGGGTGGAACGGAGTATTTTCATTCTGCGGAACCTCTTCAACCTTACCGTACAGTTCAGAGGTAGATGCCTGATAGATCCGGCAGGTCTTTTCCAGCCCGGCAGTATGGACCGCTTCCAGAATGCGCAGAACGCCCAAAGCGTCTACATCACCAGTATACTCTGCCGCATCAAAAGACACCTGCACATGAGACTGTGCTGCCAGATTATAGATTTCATCTGGCTTTACCTGCAACACAATGCGGATAATACTGGAAGAATCCGAAAGGTCACCCTCATGAATGATAAGTTTATCCATAATATGGTCAATGCGAGCAGTGGTAGAAACCGACGCCCGACGAACAATACCGTGAACCTCATAGCCCTTTTCCAGCAGGAACTCTGCCAGATAAGAACCATCCTGACCCGTAATACCAGTAATCAATGCTTTTTTCATTTTGTATGCTCCTTTTATCTTTATTATGTATATACATCTGCGTTTAGCAGCGTACCTTAAGTAATTCTGTTTCACCAATCACAAGACATCTACCCAGTCCTGCCGGCAAAAACAGTGTTTCACCTTTACTGAATCGCATTGGCTTCTGCTCTGCATCCATCGTCTGCACTTCACCATATCCATTCAGGCACATCAATACCTGAAAAGAGGTATCCATCACAGAAAAGGCGAAACCCTTTGTGACCTGAATCCGCTCTGTTTCAAAATATTTGCAGCGGCAAAGCAACTCACGAGAGCAGCCGGAATAGTATTTCACGATTCTCGGTTTCTGGTTCACGTCCGGTTCAACATTCATATCCATGACCTGAACAGCCTTGTCAAAGTGCAACTCACGCTTTTTGCCGTTCTTATCCACACGGTCATAGTCGTAGACACGGTAGGTCACGTTCGAGCTTTCCTGAATTTCAGCAACCAGGATGCCTTTTCCAATGCCGTGTACGGTCCCCGCCGGGACAAAATAAGTATCGCCCTTGTGAACCTCAACTTTTTGCAGATGCTTGTCCAACGTCCCAGTCTCAACAGCTTTCCGAAGAATTTCCTCGTTCACCTTGTGCTGAAAGCCATAGATTAAATGTGCACCTTCGTCAGCATCCACGACGTACCACATCTCGGTCTTACCG
>ERZ1026776.2075-NODE-2075-length-10371-cov-5.406553_pt1 | contig 10371 bp, 18 predicted proteins | sample MGYA00380125_ERZ1026776 | MGnify/ENA primary metagenome ERZ1026776 (study PRJEB33269, sample SAMEA4719761) | human gut metagenome | biome: human-associated habitat; feature: organic feature; material: feces | place: Cameroon | collected 2013-10 ... | reverse complement strand
TAATTTTTAAGATTCTAATTACCTTTACTATATATTAAAGTAGTAATAGTATCAGCACTATCACTTTGCAATAATTGCTGTAATTCCTACGCCCATAAATCTAAATCTGGAACCTAAACCATGTGCTATTCATCCACACTAGTTAAAGATTCTGCAGACCTTCTTAATTTACTTCTTTCTAAATTAATTATAGATTTATTATTTCTATTCTAGTCATAGTTCTTTACAAAGTTTGTGGCATAATCCCCAAAACTTCTCGCCATAGTTAAATATAACGGAGCCATGTTAGAGATGTAATCCTTAAATCCAGTAGCTTTCCAATTATCGAACTCTTCTCTTAAGGCTTTTAAATCGCTTTCTGGAACTTCCGAGAAAGGTTTCTTTTCTTTAACTTCCACATAATCTTTAAAGAATCCTTTAGTAAAGAATTGACTAAATACAGGAGACATACTCAATAGAGATTTACCAATGTAATCCATTGAATAATCTCCATTTATATATTTATCTTTCTAAAGCTTTAAATCGAGTAATTTCTAGTTTAGATTATTATAAATTTGCTACTATTCATCAGTTAATTTAGCATCAGTTGATTTAAGTGAGTTCATCTGATTCTTTACACCAATGATTTTAGCACATAAAGTATTAAAATCCTGTAAATAAGATGAGGTAACTGGAGATTGTGCTAAATGGGCTAGCCTGATATCATTAAAAGTCTAAGCACTTATAAATTGATTATCAGATAACTTAAGTCCTTCAGTTTTTACTATATTGTCTATTAACTATACCTAATTTCGTATAGTATTTTTTATATCCTAGTCAAGATTACTGCTTGTTTCTGTAGCGGGTTTTAATTTAAGCTGTCCATTTTCAGAATCATACTCTCCTTGAAGATATTTATTACCTAATGTTACTTTATCCAAAGCTTTATAAATATCCCCAAGTTCATTTTGTCTGGCTTTATATACTAATTCTTGAATAGCTTGTTCTGGAGTAATTTCAGATTGTCTAATATCAAAGTTAGTGCCTACTGCAGTTAATCCTCCACCAACAGCACCTCCGATAAACGACATTGCATATCTGTCATACATATTATCCCAAGCTTGCATTCTATTTTCATCACCTTGCAACCATTGTACGAGATTAAAACAAGACTTAGAAAAATCAGATAATAATTCTTCAGAAACTTCTTCAAAACCTTCACCTAGACCTCCAGATACTGCTTGTCCGACTACACCCTTTCCAGAAACAGATAGATCTCTAGCTAAATCCCTACCTTTATTAAACCAATGTTTAACAAAATTCTATTTAGCTTCCTTACTAGTTTTGTCAATAGCCTACTCCCTCATTTCTTTAGGAGTATTCTTAGTAAGAGCTTCTACGATTTTTCTGTTTTTTAATCCGGAATTTTTTAATTCTGGTAATATCCAATTACCTAATTCAGTATTTAATAAAGCAGCTTCTGCTGCAGCATATCCCAATGTAAGTAAAGTGGCTTCTGCATCAGTAGCACCACCATCAAATTTAGCATCTCCGTAAGTATCCCCAACAGTAATAGCTGTCATGTAACCTTTAGAAAGCAATTCCCCAATTTTGTAATAGGACTGCATAAATTTATCGGCTTCATTCTTTCCGATTAGTGAAGCATGCTACATAGCATCCTAAAACTATCTAAGAGTAGTAGCATTTGTTTTGCCTTGCTTAGTTAATTCAGTTAATGTTGAAGTATATTTATTTTGGTAAGTTTTAGCAAACTCTTCTGCTAATTTTGCCTGTTTACTAGCACTAACTCCATTAGCCCCTACTACTTTAGTTCCCTTTATAAGTGCTGGAGCATAGTCAAATAAGAATCTTTGTTCTTTTAACTGTCCTGCTACATCACCAATTAATGATATAAAGTTCTCCCAACACCAAGTGTTTTGTTGCGCATACATAGATTTAGCGGTCTATCTATTAACAGATTTAGACCACCCTTCTAAAGCTGAAAAAGTAGGAGAATCACTGCCAAGTAACATTTTTCCTAATGTTCCAGTTAGTCCAGCTACCTAAGAAGCTACGCTTAATCCAGCTACCCAAGGTCCTACATAAGGAATAAACATAGAACCTACTAAAGCTAGATTCTTCATTATAGAACCACCAATACTTTTCTATTCTAAATCATCAGAATCAAAGAAGTCATATTTATTCCATGTAGAGCCATCAGTAGTTAAAGTATTCATTTTGTTTAATACTCTTCTACCATATACATCTCTACCATCCAGATTTTCGTAATAGTAAGTACCATTATCATTGAGTTTTAATTCTCCTTTCTAATGTTTTACAGTTTGTCCTGTAATAGGATCAATATGTTCACCATCTTCATCCCACTATGCTAATACTCTAGTCTTCCAGAAATCAGTAAACCAAGAGTCATTAGGAGAATCATGCCATATTGCTTTAGAAGGATCTTTTTCTGCTTCTACTGGATTATCAAGAACTTTCTAAGTCTAAGCAATTTCCTCATCTGAAAATACTGGATTAGTAGTCTCACCTAATCTTATTAAACTAGTAGTTTGTCTATTAGGATTAGGTAATTGCCCATAAGCGACTGTATCATCAAAAGTTCTTCTTTGTTTCTTGGGTGCAAATATATCGTCTTTTCCATAAACTATTGCCTCTTCTGCCATTTTATCTAAATAAGTTTCATTAGATAGCATGTTATACATATATTCAGCAGTTTGATAGAATTTATGGAATTTAGAATTATCAAATTTTCCATCCTCTCCTTGGAAAAGGGGATTTTCTGTTATTTTCTAACTTCTTTTATAAGTTTCTTCTTCTAAGAGAGAGGTATTTTCTGCATTTAAACCAACATCTTTAAAATCGGCTGTAGAAAAGGTCTAATTACTTAGTAAGTTTAAGACCCAGTCGTGATTTTTTTGGTCTGTCATAGTCCTATTTCTCCTTCTTCTTTAAATGATTTTAATCTAGCTTGTCTCTACTCTTCTTGTAAGGCTTTCTAAATATCTTTATATTGTGAATTGGACATTCCCTAACCACTGCTAAGTGCTCCTAATGTAGGATCTGTACTAAGTAAAGGTAAGAATACTAAACTTTTTACTACAGAATTATAATCACCTTCAAAGATCCATTTATCATCTGGATCCCATTCAATATCATTCTTTCCATTAGATATTATAGATAATACATTATTAGCTTCATTCTTATCTGAAATTTCTTCAAATAAATCGGATTTAAGATTAGCATCCTTTTTAAAGGCTTCACTAAAGGCAGAAGCATTCATAATTCCAAACGGCTTGTAATATCTTTCATCCACTTTTCCGTTTTCATCAACAAACTTAGGAAGTCTAGCTTCTGCATAAATGGAATTTATTTCATCTGGAGTTTGGGCATTACGTTCTTTAATTTGATTTCTAACCCATTCAAGAGATTTTAAATAATTAAGATTTGGAGCTATAATACCATTTGCAGCTTTTTCTTCATCAATTGGTAAGTATGCTTTGTATAACTAATTAGCATTAACTACTATATTCTTAAGACTGCTCATATCGACTAACTAATCTCCGACACTAACTTGTCCGAAATTAAATAAACCTCCAAACTAACTATCATTAGCCACTTTATCTAGAGTAGTAACTCCTTGTAAGTCTCCAGTTCTTTTAGTAACAGGCATCATAGAAGCATGTACTACTAAAGCATCTGAAGTTCCTGCATTTAATACTAATTCAGTTCCAATACCTCTATCCAACTAGAACATCTATGCAGGAGTTAATTCCTCTTCTTTTCCAGTAGTTTTAGCGTCTTTTTTAGTACCATCTGGATTAACTCCTATTTGCAAATCAGATTCAAAATGTACTGTATTATCTAATCTAGAAGTAATTAGAGAAGTTAACATATTCATAATTCCTTCATTAGTACCATCTGATTTTATTTTTAATAGGGACTTGGCATTTTCAGGAAGAATTTGATATATATAATTTAAAGCTGCTTTAGCTTGTACTGTCTAGTCTTTTGTTAATAATTTGTTCTTATACATTCCATCTAAAGACACTACACTCATATCCTAATCGACAGTCCCTTTCATAGCAGCCTCTTCTAAGAGCTTAAGACCATTTAATATTTGTCCATTTTTTCTAGAAATATAGCCTTCTTTTACCATTTCAGAAGTGCCTAATTTACTAACAACAGACTCTATCATATCAGAAACAGCCTTAATGCCTATACCATTTTTAACTACTTTAAGCACTTCATTATTATTAGCCATCTCTGGGGACTGTGCTCTATAATATAATAATTCAGAGTTAGTAAGAGGTTGATAATCCGAATTTTCTTTTAACTACTCTGGAGACAGTAATTTAAAATCTCCATCTGCATTCATACAGAATAACTAACCTCTGTCAGTTAAAGCAAACTCATTTATGCCTCCGTTATCACTAACAGTTTTCAAAGCATCTTTATAAACCTCGTGATTAAAGTTTGCCATTTTCATCTGATTCAGTGCTTGTAAATATCTAGATGCTATATTAGAAGTACTAGGAAATGGACTATATTGCTAATCTATATAGAAATTCTATAAAGTCTACGTTAAAACAGCCATATCACTAGGAAGACCATCTAATTTTTCCAACATTTTTAACAGATCCTTGTCTGTTAAATCTGTTGTCTCATCGCTAGATGCCTACTATATAGGAACTCCAGCGGATGCCCCACCAGTAACGGTTACTGGCTGATAAGAAACAAGAGGGGGTAGGGCAATCCCCCCTTGTTGTAAAGTTAATATCATCGAAACCTTTTTATATATCCGTAAAATCCTTTAGATAATCTGTCTATAGCTTTTTCGTTTCTATCAATACACTCTTTAATAGATCTCTGAAAACGTTCAGCATCAGCAGTTCTTGCTTTTATTCCTGCTATTGCTATTTTAGAATCTGCAGAAATGGTTCCGCCCTTTTTGTTTATAACTATTCCATCAGATGCAATACCTCTAATTCCAGACCATCTATTATTAGGTACTTTATAATACTATCTTAACTAATCTTGCTCAATCTAAGAAACTTTTCTAGCTGCTTGTAAGTAAATATTTTGTTCTTCAGGAGTTAAACTAGATGGATTAGCTCCGGATAATACTTTATTCCAAGCAGCTAATTCCGATTCTGATAAGTTTGCTCCGTAATCATTAGGTTTATAAGTCACAGCATTGTGAATATCCTATCTAGCAAAATTATCATTTATATTCTTATTTTCAGCCTATTTACTCTTAGCTTCATATTCAAGCTATTGCGCAAATACATCCCAAATATTATATTTCTTAGATAGATAAGCTTGTTCCATAGCACTCTTGATTTTGTTAGTTTCCCAGAGCTGATTCCTATTAAACATAGCTGTATCATGTCTATTGGCAGCATTCTCTTTTTCTTGCTACCAAGCAAGTTCATCATATTGTCTTTGTACCTAATTACTCTTTTCCTTACCAGCAGTTCTAGCTTCTTGACCTTGTACTTCTGCTTGTAATTGAGTAGCTGTCTACAAACTGCCATCAGAAGTTAAAGGTTGACTAGCTAATCTTCTAAGATTTGCATAGTTTCTTTCTCCTTGCATTTCAGCATCAAGATCACTTCTGGTATAACGATGTACCTATAAAGGATCTTTAAGATAAGGAACTGTAGAGTCTTTAGCTAAGTCTGTCATTCTCCGATTCATCCTATCTGCATATAAAGCTCTAGGAAGTCCATAAGTAAGAGTAGGATTATTAAATAAATCCTAGAATACATTATTTATTATATTGGGTTTTGTGTTTTGTGTTGACGATTCTACGTCTGTATATGTTGTATTCTACTATTGCGTGTCTTGTGAAACAGTTTTGGGAGTTTCCGAGTTTTGGGGTAATATAGCAATATCACCATTAGCTTTCTTGTAAACTTGCCCGTAATTACCATTACCTAAGTCTATAGTGTGAATACGAGATTTTTTTTCTTCATCACTTAGCTAATCAAACTCCTTCTCGTATCTATCCATTCTTCTTAACCAAGTAGAAGAACCAACTACATCTTCTAGGTTTGTATCATAGCCTATATTCCAAGCATTATTAGAATCATTACTTCTATTATTGAACATATTTTTAAAGAGTCTATTATGTTCAGTAGCACCTTGCTAATTATAAGCCCTTTCTTCATCCCAATACCCTCTAATTTTAGCGGCATTAGAATTATATTCATTAACAAAAGTTTCTAATGGTTTACCATTAAATGATGAGTTATAATAAGATTGTAAATCCTAGCCGACTAAGTTTGAATTAGAAGTATAAGAATTATTCTTATTATAAGCTTCATTCAAATCACCTGCTCTGTAATGTCCAGCGTTTTCATTAGTAATAGATGGTCCAGCTAATGATTGATTTAATGTATTATTCCAACCTGTAAGATTCTAAAATTTATATAGATTTGAATACCATTGTGGGAATTTTCCGGCACTTTGGAATTTCCTTACTCTATCTAAAATACCTCCCTATTTTTTCTTACTAAGTTGTCTTTGTTCATTTATAATGTTAAGTATTTCTTCATCAGATTTGCCCTAAAATCTTTTAGGATATCTCTTCTTCCAATACTCTATTGTTCTTATTTGGTCTCTAGTCTAAATTCCCTTATCAACAGCTTTATCGAATCTTATTCTACTAAGTTGACTATTAACTCGAATTGGCTTTTCTGGACTAGGCTAAACTGCTGGTTCCTAAATGGGTTTCTAAACTGGAGCTGGCTTTTCTGGATTCCAACGTCTAAGTAAGTTAACATCCCTTCCACTAGCTTCTGGTAAGACCCATCGTTCGGTTCTTTTATTATAGTCAGGACCATCTCCTATAAGCCTAGAATTCCATACTTTCCATTTAAATTCAGGTCTCTTAAATTCTCTTTGTAATTGTTGTCCGTCAGCTATTTCTGAGAAGAACTTATTTTGAGAGTCTAGTCCTTTTATTTTTCTTAACTTATCAAAGTTTTCTCTGGAAATTGTAGTTGCTTTACCAGTATTAGTAGTTACATCTACTACATCTTTAGAACCTGTAACTCTCTTTACTGCTCTTTTACCTCCAAAATGTCTAGCACCTCCAGCTAACATCTACAAACCAGCACCAAGAGCTTTCCATTCATCAACAGTAAGAGTCTTTCCAGACATTAAATTATTTAATGCTTCTATTGGAGCTCCTCCATTCTAGTATGCTCCCCATGCGGCTATAGCGTAAGGGGCTAAATTTTTAAGAGTTTTAGCTATTTTTGAAGATTTTCCTGCAATTCCTAAACCCGGAATTAAACCTACAACATCCATAGCTAATCCTAATCCGGCATTTTTAGCAGCATCCCAACCAGATACACTATCATCAAGTAAATCATTACCAAGATTAACAACTGTACTTCCTAAGCCTAAACCAGCAGAAGCGACAGTTCCATAACCAGGAACAAAAGAAGCTATTATAGAACCAACATCTGCTACAGCACTAGCTAATCTAGCATATTCTGCGGCAGTAAAACCTGTTTCTCCCGGTTTTCTCTATCCTGCTTTAACCTGCTCGTCTGTTCTACCCTGTTCTTTAGCTTGTTGTTTTAAATCCTCTTCTTTCTATTTAGCTTCTCTAATTTTTTCTTTTTCTTCTGTTATTAATTTCGAAAGTCCTCCAAGTTGGTGTTTTAACACTCCTCCGTTTTCCTATTTAGATACTCGCCTGTCATATTCAGCATAAGCCATTCTTTCTCTAAGTGCTTTATTAAGTTCTTCACTTAAATCGCTATTATTAAGCATTGAATACTCTTGATACTATCTTGTACTAGGATTATATGCTAAATAAGACCAAGTATTATAATTTTCAGAATTAGGAACTACATAATAACCAGTATCTCCTAATTTATCAGTAAAAAGATTTGCTTGTGCTGCCCAATCTAAGTTATTAGAAATATGTTGCTGAGTTATATCTTTTCCACCAGACATAATTTTATTACCGTTTCCTCTCATTAAAGAAGCTAGTTGTGAAAAGTCTATATATGATTTTACAGCATTTTGCATAGCAACTTCGTCTTGAGGATCTAATCCATATTTATGAGCTAGTGCATCTCTCATACCTTTTAAATTATAAGTAGGAGCTATAGCAGTACCTTGAACTGGATTAAACTGTAAATTAGCTAACTAATCCTTAAAGTATTGATCCCTTTCTCTTTCATAGATCATTTGATCTCTCTAATCTACTGTAGCAGCATCTTCATCCTCTTTCTTCATTTTAGCGATGTCTTCTTCAGCTTTATCTGCTGCAGTTTTAGTGGATCCTGTAGCGAAGAACTGACTTAAAAAGTCATTACTTATTCCTGCCTAATTAAGAGCTATAGCAGCTTCTGGAGTATAACCATTAGTTAAACTTTCTGAAGCACTTCTTAATTTAGCTATATAAGAATCTTTGTCTTTAAATGCAGAATTGGAGAAATCGTAATCTCCTATATTATTTATGTAATCATCAATTTGCTACTTTAAATAAGCAGCCCTATTAGTAGTTCCGCGTACCCCAGTTTCTTCATCAATAGCGTCCTTTTCAATATAAGGATCTAAGTTAAATGTTCCACCAGCAGGGTTATTAGCTCTACGCCAAGTGCCAACAAATCCATTTTTTGCTAAGTCAAATGCATTAGAAGCACTTTGCACTGGTGCCATTCTCTTATTTCTTAACGCAGTTCCTACTTTATTTAAGAATGTTGCAACTTGTTTATTAGCTGAAAAAGTACTGTAGTTTTTCTACTTTCCCTTACTTAATAGATTGTAATCGTCAGTAGTAATACGATTACCTTTATTATCATAATAATACTATGATCCTACTGGATCAATATCATCATTGTCTGTATTACTTATCTATCCAGCAGTATCCGCTAATGTTCCAGCATAGTCTGTGCTAAATCTATTAGTATTGTTTTCAAGCTGGTCTTGTAATCCTTGCCTTATAGTATCATAAGCCTATTTAAATTCTGCTCTCTATCCATCACTCCAATTTCTGGAATCAACGTATGACTAATAATTACGGTCAAGATTACGAATATAATCCTTTAAGTCTAATTCATCACTTCCGAATTTGTACTTCACAGAAGTGGACTATTGATTGTTTGTAGCCATAATTGCATATATTATAATAAAAGGGATACACCTAAATATATTTTAGATATACCCCTTCGTGTTAAATTTATTAGGCGTTAATGCGTCTTACCAAACGACCTCCTCTGCGATACACGGGCTCTCCCTAAGTTTCTACAGGAGCATTTTCCTATGGGGTAGCTATCTATTGAGCAGCACCACCTAATGCTTCAATCAACATTTGACAAACCTGCATAGCCATTTCACAATCCTGTCCCTGAACTGCTTGCTGTGCAGCTTGTAACAACATAGCCGTTGGATCTTCGCCACCTTGAGGGGCAGCCATTTGACCACCAACCTAAAACTTTCTTCCTAATTTCATAATTAAAAAATTAAAACGTGTAATTAATGCATTAATTATCTATTCATCTTATATACCTCAATAGTACATATTATCATCTATATAACCAACAATTTTAAATATGATGTGTTTATTGTGAATTTTTGTCGTTCTATTTATATTATTAATAGGTTTAACAGTATTTATATAATAGTTATTTTGCTACCCTATCTTAATATTGGTACGAAATTTTTATCTTCTAGGTATCTTTGTATATTTTGTATAAGTTCTAAATAATCTTCTTCTGAATAAGCATATTTAACTCTGAATAGCTTGCACTTGTTTTTAATGCATTTATTATTTTTAAGCAAGTCTCGTTCTTGTACAATCTTAAAATTTTCCTCTCCTCCAAAATGTTCTACTGGCATGAAATGTTGTTCCCCATCGTACTCTACTGCAAAGTTATACTCTTCACAGAATATGTCAAAACGTTGTCTTTCCAACCATTTAGGACTAGCTTCCCAAGTAAATTTTAAATTTGGAAAACTTTCTACTAATTTATTACTCAAGATACTTTGATTTGTAAGAGTACATGCAGGACATCCATCTCCTGCTAAGTGAGATCCGGGAGTCTATTCGAAATCTCCATGTATAGGACATGTTATCGTAAGTTTTGTTTTATTATTATAGTAAACCGATTTACTATAATCGTATTTGTCCCCATGAATCTTTTTAGCATCTTCTATGAACTATTCTGTAGATTTACTATATTTAGAATGTCTCCATTCTCCAGCACACTTCGGACAACCTCCATTCCCTTTAATGTGATTACTAGGAGTCACTAAAAATTCTCCATGTTGTGGACATATAATTATCACATTCGTTTTATTATCTATATATTCAACCTTTGAATAATCAAACTTGTAATTATATAATGG
>ERZ1026776.2074-NODE-2074-length-10376-cov-5.920744_pt1 | contig 10376 bp, 8 predicted proteins | sample MGYA00380125_ERZ1026776 | MGnify/ENA primary metagenome ERZ1026776 (study PRJEB33269, sample SAMEA4719761) | human gut metagenome | biome: human-associated habitat; feature: organic feature; material: feces | place: Cameroon | collected 2013-10 ... | reverse complement strand
CAGTCTGTGCACGTCAACTATTGAAAGCGCCGTATACCGAACGGTACGTACGGTGCTGTGAGAGGACGGCGGTTAGTCACCGCCTCCTACTCGATTTATCCCAATTATATTCCATAATAAAATGAAGGTACTTTTTACTTGTATATAGCCTGCAGGGATGTTATTATACTGAGAGGATATTTAGATATTAAAGAAAGAAGGAAGCAAACTATCATGAATAATATAGACGATTTAGTTGAAATCTATGAGTGCCCGCTCTGTGGCGGTGCCGGTATTCTCGAGGAGGACTGTGGCAGCTCATATTATGTGACATGTCTTGAGTGCGGATGTCACTCAGTAAATATTGATTTTAAGTCGGACGAGGACAGGCTCGATGCTGCAAAGCGCACTGCTGATTTATGGAACTGTGGCAAGGTTATTTCAATGAGCCCGGGAGAATAATGTAAGCCATATAGTGTAGTGAATTGGTTATTGATTTATACCTATGATTATAGTATATTTGATTTAATCAATTAGTAGTTTGCTTTTTAGCAGGCATAGGGAGGTCACAATGCAAAGTACAACAAGGGTCGCACTCGATGCAATGGGTGGCGACAATGCACCCGCAGAGGTAGTAAAGGGTGCGGTAGACGCGGTTAACAAAAGAAATGATATAAAGATATTTCTTGTAGGACAGAAGATACCGGTAGAGAGGGAGCTTTCTTTGTATACATACCCTAAGGAGCAGATAGAGATAGTAGATGCGCCTGAGGTTATAGAGATGGCGGAGCCGCCGGTTGTGGCAATCAGGCGAAAGAAGCAGTCCTCAATCGTTGTCGGCATGAATATGGTCAAGAATAAAGAGGCTGATGCATTCGTTTCGGCAGGAAGCTCAGGCGCTGTGCTTGTCGGAGGACAGGTCATAGTCGGCAGGATAAAGGGCATACAAAGGCCACCGCTTGCACCGCTTATTCCGACTGAGAAGGGAGTCTCTCTGCTCATTGACTGTGGAGCCAATGTGGATGCCAGAGCCGAGCATCTGGTACAGTTTGCAAAGATGGGCTCAATCTATATGGAGCACGTTGTCGGCATAAAGAATCCAAAGGTTGCACTGGTCAATATCGGTGCAGAGGAGGAAAAGGGCAATGCACTGGTAAAGGAGACCATGCCGCTTCTTCGCGAGTGTACGGATATCAATTTTGTCGGAAGCATTGAGGCCAGGGATATTCCGAAGGGAGATGCTGATGTTATTGTCTGTGAGGCTTTCACCGGCAATGTTATATTAAAGCTCTACGAGGGTCTTAGCTCCACACTTATCGGAGTCATAAAGAAGGGGCTCATGAGCACACTAAAGAGCAAGATAGGAGCTGCACTTGCGCTTCCGGCTCTTAAAAATACGCTCAAGTCATTTGATGCGACTGAGTATGGCGGAGCACCGCTTTTAGGCCTTAACGGTCTTGTGGTAAAGACACACGGCAGCTCCAAGGCAAAGGAAATCACTAACTCTGTTTTCCAGTGTGTTACATTTAAGGAAAAAGAGATTAATGATAAAATCAAAGAATATATTATTAATAAGCCGGCTGATTAGATGGCAGTACTGCTGTATGATTAGTCACTATAAACAGAAATGAGAGGTATTAAAAATGGAATTTGAGAAGCTTAGAGACATTATTGTCGAGGTACTTAACGTGGATGAGACCGAGGTTACTATGGAGTCAACCTTCATTGATGATTTTGGAGCTGATTCTCTGGATGTATTCCAGATTATCATGGGTATCGAGGAAGAGTTCGATATCGAGATTCCTAATGAGGAAGCAGAGAAAATCGTCACTGTAGGCGATGCTGTTGAGCAGATTAAAAAAGCTGTAAGCGAGCAGTAGTATGTTTTACTAACGAAAAGCCCTTTATCATGAGGGCTTTTCGTTATACTCACGGAATATGCAGAAATGAATAGATATAAAATTAGGAGAAATTATGGCAGATTTAAATGAATTTCAAAGTAAAATAGGCTATACGTTCAAGAACCGACATCTGCTTGAGCAGGCGCTGACACACAGTTCGTATGCCAATGAAAAGCACATGAAAAAGCATTCTGATAACGAGCGTCTGGAGTTTTTGGGGGATGCTGTTTTGGAGATTGTTTCAAGTGAGTTTTTGTTTATCAATTATCCGCAAAAGCCTGAGGGTGAGCTTACCAAGCTGCGCGCAAGCATTGTTTGTGAGCCGACTCTTGCACTTTGTACAAAGCCGCTTGACCTTGGAAAGTACCTGCGTCTTGGCAGGGGCGAGGATCATACAGGCGGCAGAAAGAGAAAGTCGATCCTTTCTGATGCGCTTGAGGCAGTGATCGGAGCAATTTATTTAGATGGTGGTTTTACTAATGCAAAGGAGTTTGTGCTTAAGTTTATCATGACTGATATTGAGAATAAGCAGCTCTTTTATGATAGCAAGACTATCCTTCAGGAGCTCATACAGGGCAAGCATGAGCAGCTTTCCTATGAGCTTATTGATGAGAGCGGTCCGGACCATGACAAGCAGTTTACTGTTGCGGTGCTTGTGGACGGTGAGCGTATCAGTGAGGGAGAGGGCCACACAAAGAAGGCTGCAGAGCAGCAGGCTGCATATCAGGCACTTCTTTTGTACAGAAACAGGGAATAGGAGTTTTTAATGTATTTAAAGAGTTTGGAAGTACAGGGCTTTAAGTCCTTTGCCAACAAAATTGTTTTTGAGTTCCACAACGGCATCACAGGTATTGTCGGGCCAAACGGCAGTGGAAAGAGTAATGTCGCCGATGCGGTCAGATGGGTGCTCGGTGAGCAGAGCGCAAAGCAGCTTCGTGGTGCCAGCATGCAGGATGTTATTTTTGCGGGTACAGAGAACAGAAAGCCGCTTGGATATGCGTATGTTGCCATCACTTTGGACAATTCAGACCATTCGCTTGCGATTGATTTTAATGAGGTTACAGTTGCCAGACGTGTTTACCGCTCGGGAGAGAGTGAGTATCTCATCAATGGCAATCCGTGCAGGCTCAAGGAGGTTTCAGAGCTTTTCTATGATACCGGTATCGGTAAAGAGGGCTATTCCATCATTGGACAGGGCCAGATTGACAGGATTCTAAGTGGAAAGCCGGAGGAGAGACGAGAGCTGTTTGATGAGGCAGCCGGCATTGTGAAGTTTAAAAAGAGAAAGCTTACAGCACAAAAGAAGCTCGATAATGAGCGTGAGAACCTTGTGCGTGTCAATGATATACTGACAGAGCTTGAGAGGCAGGTTGGTCCATTACAGAGACAGTCTGAGAAGGCTCATACATATCTCAAAAAGAAAGAAGAGCTAAAGACCTACGATGTCAACATGTTTTTGCTCGAGTCAGCACGCATCGAGACTGAGCTTAAGGCAGCAGATGAGAAATACACTATTGCAGATGATGAGCTAAAGGAGACCAATGCCACCTACGAGAGCATCAAGGCAGAGTATGAGAGGCTTGGAAACGATATGCAGCAGATGGATGAGCATATCGAGTCTCTTCGTGAGAGCATCACAAGCACTTCATCCACCAGGCAGAAGCTTGAGAATCAGATAGAGCTTTTAAAGGAGCAGATACACACGGCTGAAATGACGGATGAGCATCTGCAGTCACGGCTTTTTTCTATCGAAAAGGAAAAGGCTGAGCGTCTTGAAAGCAGGAAAGAGTACGATGACAAAAAGGCCGCACTTGAAGCTGAGATAGAGCAGATGAAGCAGAACGAGCAGCTTGCTATTGATGAGCATGAGGCTGTGCTTGCAGAGGTCAATCGTTGCAATGACGGGCTTGAAAAGGGCAAGAATGAGCTTATCGCCCTGCTTCAGGAGAGAGGTGATATCCAGTCGAGACAGCAGCGCTTTGCCACTATGCTTGAGCAGATTAATATCAGAAAGGCAGAGCTTACAAAGCGTCTTTTAGATAGAAAGACAAGGGAAGCAGGGCTTGATGATATATTGGATGAGGCCAATAAGAAGCTTTCGGCTGTCAATGAAGAGATTTCTGGCTTGAAGGAAAAGGAGTCGGCTCTTTTGGCTAAAGCCAAAGAGTGGAGAGATAAGTCCAGGGAGAATGCCCGCCTGATGGAGGAGGCTTCCACAGAGTATCATAAGTCTGTTTCAAGGCTTGAGTCTCTTAAAAATATTGCTGAGCGTTATGACGGCTATGGCAACAGCATCAAGCGTGTTATGGAGCAGAAGGCTAAAAATCCGGGGCTTCTCGGCGTAGTTTCCGATCTTATCCAGGTGGATAAGCGCTATGAGATAGCGATAGAGACTGCTTTAAGCGGTAATATCCAGAATATCGTTACAGAGGATGAGGCCACAGCCAAAAAGATGATCGGTTTTTTGAAGACCAATCATTTTGGACGAGCTACGTTTTTACCTCTTACGAGTGTGCGTGCAAACAGGAATACTAAAAATGAGGCAGCTCTCGGCGAAAAGGGTGTGCTTGGCATTGCAAATAAGCTGGTGAAGTGTGATCCGAAGTTTGATGAGGTTGTTGCTTACCTGCTTGGCAGGGTGATTGTGGTGGACACAATTGACAATGCCATTGCGCTTGCAAAGAAAAATCACTATTCACTCCATATCGTGACTGTCGAGGGCGAGTATCTGGCACCGGGAGGATCTATGTCCGGTGGTGCGTTTAAAAATTCATCCAGTCTGCTTGCGAGAAACCGTGAGATTGAGGAGCTTGAAAAGAGAGTTGATCTGACAAAGACAAAGCTTAAAGAGCTTAGAGCCAGAAAGGATGATATCGCGACTGCTATTGCGCTTGGCGAGGAGGATATAGCAGCTGCAAAGACACTGCTGCAGGAGAAGTATATTGAGCAGAACACAGCACAGATTTCTGTTGACAGGGCAGACCAGCAGAAGAAGGAGAGTGCGAATGTCTACGAGGATCTGCGCACGGAAAATGCGGAGATTGAAAAACAGCTCGAAGAGATAAATCAGGGAAAGCTGGATATTGTAGCGCAGCTTGAGGCATCAAAGCAGCGTGAAAAGCAGCTTGAGAAGGAAAACAGCTCATACAGTGAGATACTTGAAAAGCAGGGAGTCCTTGAGCAGGAGGCTTCACACAAGGCCGCTGCCATTTCACTTGAGCTTGCAAATATTACAAAGACGGCAGAGTTTGCTATAGAAAATATCAATCGTATCAATTCAGAGATAGAAAAATTTGATGAGCAGAAGCAAAGTCTCGTGGAGGGTGCAGCTACTGCAAAGGATGATATTAAAAAGAGGCAGGCTGATATTGATGCAATCACACAGACCATTCTGGCATCAAAGGACAACAATTCAAAGCTTGACGAAGAGCTTAGGGAGAGTCTTGCCAAAAAGGAAAGGATGTCTGAGAATTACAGAGGCTTTTTTGCAAAGCAGGAGGAAGTTTCAAAGAAGCAGGCTGATCTGGATAAGGAGCTTTTCAGACTGAACAGCCAGAGAGAGAAGCTTAAGGAAGCTTCAGAGACGCAGACCAACTACATGTGGGATGAGTATGAGCTTACTCCGCATGCGGCAGCAGAGCTTAGAAATGATGCATACGATGATCTGCCTTCATTAAAGAAGCTGATTGCAGGCATAAAGGATGAAATCAGACGCCTCGGCGATGTAAATGTCAACGCGATTGAGGAGTACAGAGAGATTTCAACACGTTATGAGTTCTTAAAGGGACAGCATGACGACCTTATCGAGGCTGAAAAGACTCTGGTTGGCATCATAGATGAGCTTGACAGTGGCATGAGAAAGCAGTTTACGGAGAAGTTTGCCGAGATTCAGAGAGAGTTTGACAAATCCTTTAAGCAGCTTTTTGGTGGTGGACATGGTTCACTCGAGCTTGTGGAGGACGAGGATATACTTGAGTGCGGTATCAGAATCATCGCACAGCCACCCGGAAAGAAGCTGCAGAATATGATGCAGATGTCCGGTGGAGAAAAAGCGCTTACCGCCATTGCGCTTTTGTTTGCCATTCAGGCACTTAAGCCATCACCGTTTTGTCTGCTTGATGAGATTGAGGCGGCGCTTGATGACTCAAACGTTTCGCGCTATGCAAATTATCTGAACAAGCTTACAAAGAACACACAGTTTATCGTTATCACACACAGACGTGGTACGATGGCGGCAGCGGACAGACTCTACGGTATCACGATGCAGGAAAAGGGTGTTTCCACACTTGTTTCGGTAAATCTGATAGAGAATGATCTGACACAGTAGAATTTTATTTATGGAGAGTTAAAATGGAAGAAAAAGAAAAGAAGCAGGGCTTTTTTAAGAGGCTCGTTTCAGGATTGACAAAGACCAGAGACAACATCGTTTCCGGCATAGATTCACTTTTCAGTGGATTTTCACATATAGATGATGATTTTTATGAGGAGCTTGAGGAGATTCTCATCATGGGAGACCTCGGAGTGAGAGCCACGGAGAATATCATCGAGGATCTGCAGAGAAAGGTGAAGGAGCAGCATATCAAGGAGCCTGCAGAGTGCAAGGAACTCTTGATTGAGAGCATCAAGGAGCAGATGAAGGTGGAGGAGACCGCCTACAGATTTGAAAATGAAAAGTCTGTTGTGCTCATAATCGGTGTCAACGGAGTAGGAAAGACTACCACTGTCGGAAAGCTTGCAGGAAAGCTCAAGGAACAGGGCAAGAAGGTGGTCATTGCAGGTGCCGATACCTTCAGGGCGGCAGCAGGTGACCAGCTGAAGGAATGGGCAAACCGTGCCGGAGTTGATATGATTGGCGGTGCAGAGGGCGCAGACCCTGGAGCTGTTGTATATGATGCGGTTGCAGCTTCAAAGGCCAGAAACGCTGATGTGCTTCTTGTCGATACAGCGGGAAGATTACACAACAAAAAGAATCTGATGAATGAGCTTGGAAAAATCAATAAGATATTGGAGAGCGAGTATCCGGATGCATACAGAGAGACACTCGTGGTGCTGGATGCGACTACAGGCCAGAATGCACTTGTTCAGGCGAGAGAGTTTTCTGATGTTGCAAAGATTTCGGGCATCGTGCTCACCAAGATGGACGGTACGGCAAAGGGCGGTATCGCTGTAGCGATACAGTCGGAGCTTTCAGTGCCTGTCAAGTATATCGGAGTCGGTGAGACTATTGATGATCTGCAGAAATTTGATTCGGACGAGTTCGTTAATGCATTGTTTGACACTAAAACGGAATAAAGTTATATTGTTTATAATAATCTGGTATATCAAGGAAAGGAATAACAAATATGCTGACATTAGATAAATTTGAGGAAGCAAGTGAGAAGGTCAAGGAGGTCACCCTTGAGACAAAGCTCATTTACAGTGATTTTTTAAGTGACCAGACAGGCAATAAGGTGTATCTGAAGCCAGAAAATATGCAGTTTACCGGAGCTTACAAGGTCAGAGGCGCTTACTACAAGATAAGCACCCTCACAGACGAGGAGAGAGCAAAGGGACTCATCACTGCATCCGCAGGAAACCATGCGCAGGGTGTTGCATATGCGGCAAAATGCTATGGCTGCAAGGCTGTCATCGTGATGCCTACCACCACACCTCTTATCAAGGTAAACCGTACAAAGAGCTACGGCGCTGAGGTAGTGCTTTACGGAGATGTGTACGATGAGGCATGTGCCAAGGCATATGAGCTTGCAGAGAAAGAGGGCTACACATTCATCCATCCGTTTGATGATTTAGCTGTCGCAACAGGACAGGGAACTATCGCCATGGAGATATTCAAGGAGCTGCCTCTTGTTGAGTACATCCTTGTTCCAATCGGAGGAGGCGGACTGGCAACAGGTGTTTCTACACTTGCAAAGCTCTTAAATCCAAAGATTAAGGTTATCGGAGTGGAGCCGGCAGGCGCCAATTGTATGCAGGAGTCGTTTAAGAACGGCAAAGTGACCACTTTACCAAGTGTAAATACCATTGCAGACGGAACAGCTGTAAAGACACCGGGCTCAAATATTTTCCCATACATAAAGAAAAATCTTGATGATATCATCACAGTGGAGGATGATGAGCTTATCGTGGCTTTCCTTGATATGGTGGAGAATCACAAGATGATAGTCGAAAACTCAGGTCTTCTCACTGTAGCTGCGCTTAAGCATCTCGGGGTAAAGGACAAGAGAGTGGTTTCTATCCTAAGCGGTGGCAACATGGATGTTATCACCATGTCATCAGTTGTACAGCAGGGACTTATTTTCAGAGACAGGATTTTTACTGTTTCAGTGCTTCTGCCGGATAAGCCGGGCGAGCTTGCCAAGGTTTCACAGACTCTTGCCGATGTACAGGGCAATGTAATCAAGCTGGAGCATAACCAGTTTGTCACTACAAACAGAAGTGCGGCTGTCGAGCTTCGCATCACGCTTGAGTGTTTTGGTACAGAGCACAAGGAGCAGATTATAGCTGCGCTCGAGAAGAAGGGCTATAAGCCGAGAATTGTACGCACTATGATATAAAAATAAAAGTATCAAGTATTTTTACTTGACACCGGGCAAACTATGTGTTATTCTACCATAGGTTCGAGGGAAAAAGAGGATACTTGATATGGAAGAAAAACTTGAACAGGCATATTTATATGATTTCTACGGTGAGCTTTTGAATGAGCATCAGCGTCAGGTATATGAGGATTTTGTCTTCAATGATTTGTCACTTGGTGAGATTGCATCCGAGGAGGGGATTTCCCGTCAGGGTGTTGCCGATCTGATCAAGAGGTGCAATAAGAAGCTACTTGACTATGAGGCAAAGCTGCATCTTGTTGAAAAGTTCATGTCCATAAAGAGTGACATACGAAGGATTCATGAGCTGACAAATGATTTTAAGAAATCACATAATGAGCTATTAATGAATGAAATCGAAGCTATTTCGAATCAGATACTAGAGGAGCTGTAATATGGCATTTGACAGTTTATCAGAAAAACTGCAGAACGTTTTCAAGAATCTCCGCAGCAAGGGAAAGCTTACTGAGGATGATGTAAAGGCTGCTCTTAAAGAGGTTAAGATGGCACTCCTTGAGGCCGATGTTAACTTCAAGGTTGTTAAGCAGTTCACAAAGAGTGTCCAGGAGAGAGCAATCGGACAGGATGTCATGAATGGTCTCAATCCCGGTCAGATGGTCATCAAAATCGTAAACGAAGAGATGATTAAGCTTATGGGCTCTGAGACAACAGAGATTGCTTTCAGGCCAGGCAAGGAGCTTACCGTTATCATGATGGTAGGTCTTCAGGGAGCCGGTAAGACAACCACCACAGCAAAAATTGCCGGTAAGCTTAAGAGCAAGGGCAAGAAATCACTGCTTGTAGCCTGTGATGTGTATCGTCCGGCTGCGATTGAGCAGTTAAAGATAAATGGTGAAAAGCAGGGCGTTGAGGTTTTCTCAATGGGTGACAAAAACAAGCCTGCCGACATCGCAAAGGCTGCTGTGGAGCATGCTAGGAAAAACGATTTCAATGTTGTTATCATCGATACTGCCGGACGTCTTCATATTGATGAGGATATGATGGCAGAGCTTATTGAGATAAAAGAAGCTACTGATGTTTTCCAGACCATACTCGTGGTTGATGCCATGACAGGTCAGGATGCGGTAAATGTAGCAGGTACCTTTGATGAAAAGATAGGAATTGACGGAGTTGTCATCACAAAGCTTGATGGTGACACCAGAGGTGGAGCGGCACTTTCAATCAGAGCCGTTACAGGAAAGCCGATACTTTACGCCGGTATGGGCGAGAAGCTTTCAGACCTTGAGCAGTTCTATCCGGAGCGTATGGCTTCAAGAATCCTCGGCATGGGCGATGTGCTTTCAATGATTGAGAAGGCGCAGGAGAACATTGATGAGGAACAGGCCAAGAAGCTTGAGCAGAAGATGCGCAAAAATGAGTTTGACTTTGAGATGTACCTTGATTCGATGAGTCAGATGAAGAAGATGGGCGGTCTTTCAAGCGTGATGGGCATGATGCCGGGCATGGGTATCGGTGGAGGCAAGATGCCGGATATTGATACAGATGAAGCCGAAAAGGGCATGGCCCGCACAGAGGCAATCATCTATTCCATGACACCTGAGGAAAGACGAAATCCTAAGCTTCTAAATCCAAGCCGCAAGGCCCGTATTGCAAGAGGAGCAGGCGTTGATGTATCAGAGGTCAACAGACTTGTAAAGCAGTTTGAGCAGACAAAGAAGTTCATGAAGCAGATGCCCGGTATGATGGGCGGCAAGAAGGGACGCCGTGGTGGCGGTGGTCTGGGAGGCTTATTCAAAGGACTTCCGTTTTAATATGTTTTGTTAACAAAAGTATTTATTTTACTTTTGATATATATTATTCAATAAACCTATGAGGAGGTGAAACAAAATGGCAGTAAAGATCAGATTAAGAAGAATGGGACAGAAGAAAGCTCCTTTCTATA
>ERZ1026776.2067-NODE-2067-length-10419-cov-3.488904_pt1 | contig 10419 bp, 11 predicted proteins | sample MGYA00380125_ERZ1026776 | MGnify/ENA primary metagenome ERZ1026776 (study PRJEB33269, sample SAMEA4719761) | human gut metagenome | biome: human-associated habitat; feature: organic feature; material: feces | place: Cameroon | collected 2013-10 ... | reverse complement strand
CAAGTAAAAGTCAGTTTAAATTAACAGATGAATCCCCGGAAAGTATGAAGATGCAGACGGCAATCGGACAGGGAGAGACGCTGGTAACACCACTCCATATGTTATTGATTACCAGTGCAATTGCCAACGATGGTATTCTGATGAAGCCTTATGTGGTAGACCATACGGAAAATGAAAATGGTATAGAAGTAAAGAAATATGAGCCAGCTGCAAGCAAGCAGCTTCTTTCGGAAAAAGAAGCAAAGACCATGCAGGAATTTATGGCAGGTGTAGTTGCAGATGGTACTGCATCCAAGTTAAATGGACAGAGTTATACTGCATATGGCAAGACCGGCTCAGCAGAGTTTAATAACAATAAGGGAGAAAGCCATTCCTGGTTTGTAGGATATGCACACCGGGAGGATAAGGAAGATATTGCAGTTGTTGTAATTGCGGAAGGCGCAGGTGCAGGCAGTACCGTTGCAGTTCCGGCAGCAAAACAGGTTTTTGATGCTTATTACAGATAAATGAAACAGACAGGATGACATGTTGTGTCGGGGAATCATCCTGGACTTCTGAAATGGATTGTTGCATCCTTCTGAAAAAAGGGGTATACTGTTTGTTAAACAAAAGGTAGTGACCACATCAGGAGGTATTGCAATGATTGAAGCAACAAGTTGTGGTGGTGTGGTAATATTTCGGGGTAAGGTGCTTGTCCTTTATAAGAATTATAAGAATAAGTACGAAGGCTGGGTGCTTCCAAAGGGAACAGTAGAACCCGGGGAAGAATTCAAAGATACCGCAGCAAGAGAGGTATTGGAGGAAACGGGCGTAGATGCATCCATAATCAAATATGTCGGGAAGAGCCAGTATAGCTTTACTGTGCCAGAAGATACGGTGGAGAAACAGGTACATTGGTATCTGATGATGGCAGACAGTTATTACAGTAAGCCACAACGTGAAGAGTTCTTTGTAGATTCCGGATATTATAAATATCATGAAGCCTATCATCTTTTAAAATTTGCCAATGAGAAGCAGATTTTGGAAAAAGCTTATAATGAATATCTGGATTTGAAAAAGTGTAATCTGTGGGGAACCCACAAATATTATTAGAGCAGCCATCTGACTGCTTTTTTAAATCAGATATGAGGTGTAGCATGCATTGGTATTCTAATTTATATCTGGGAGAAAGGCTGAAAAATCAGGAAGCAAAGGTAAAAAGCAGAGTGGAGCGGAATGTGCCACAGCCGTCGCTTTATCTTCTGACCCTTCCGTCAAATGAAGAGAATCTTCTGGATATTATACCGGCAACAGATTTATTACAAAAGGCATATCCGAAGAAAGAACTTTTTATTATCGGTCTGGAAAAAGGATATGACGCAGCATTAGAGATGTCAGCAGCAATTGTGAATGATATTTATCATAAAACAGGAACATTTGAAGTGCGTAAATTTGTACTGAAACAGCAGACTCGTAAAAATACTGAAATGGAGACATGAGGATGACAGTGCTGTTATCTATTTTGAAAATCCTGGGCATAATATTATTATGCATATTAGGTTTACTGGTTTTACTTATCATGCTTTTGCTGTTTGCTCCGGTATCTTATCGGATTCGTGGAGAGACAAGGCAGGGACAGACTACGTTAAAAGTGCATGGAGCATGGTGTCTTATGGCTTTGCGTTTTTCCTTTCTAATGGAGCAGGGAAAGCGGCTTGCAGTTTTAAAGATTTTTGGCATAAAAGCATGGAAGTATAGAAAAAGCAGAAAAAGAAATCCGGGGAAAAATCCCATAAGGAACCGGAAAAAGACTTAGAGCAGAAGCGTCAGAAGCCGGAAGAACAAACAGAGCCGGCGATTGAAAAAAAGATAGATGTAACGGGGCTGGAAGAACAGCATGAACAGAAACGCCAGAAGAAGACATATAAGAAAAAGTTCGTTTCTGTATTTGGTAAAATCAGCAGGACAATACGCTCGACAGTAGAAAAGATAAAAGCAATTCCGCAGAAATTAAAAAATATCGGCAGTAAAATAAAAAAAGTGAATCAGTGGATACAGGATGAGCAGAATAGAAGTGCCGTCCGGTTTGCCCTGGGTAAAGTAATAGGGTTGTTAAAAAAATACGGACCAAAGCATATGAAGGCAGATGTTACTTATGGCATGGAAGATCCGGCAGCCACAGGACAGGTTTTAGCAGTGCTCAGCGTATTACCGTTTTTATATTATGATAAGGTATCTATTATGCCGGATTTTGAGGCAGAACGTTTTTATATCGAAGGCAGCTGGGATATAAAGGGACGGATACAGGTGATTCATTTATTAAAGGCAGCAATTCAAATCTGGAGAAATCCGGATGTGAAACACTTTATAAAGCAATTTTAACAGAATCAATATGAAGTAGAATCAGGAGGAATTATTATGTCAGACAGTAATAACACATTTCGCAATACGGTAGAATCTTTATTCAAAGGAATGGACAGCTTCATTACAACCAAGACGGTTGTAGGAGATGCCATTCATATCGGAGATACCATCATTCTTCCATTAGTGGATGTATCCTTTGGTGTAGGCGCAGGCGCATTTTCCCAGGAGAAGAAGAATAACGGAGCAGGAGGAATGGGTGGAAAGATTACACCGAGTGCAGTTCTTGTCATTCAGAATGGTACTACCAAGCTTGTAAATATTAAGAATCAGGATGGTGTGACCAAGATTCTTGATATGGTACCGGATTTTGTAAATAAGTTTGCATCCAGGGGAAAGAAGGATGAGGCAGCAACTGCAAAGTTAGATGAAGAATCAAAAAAAGCTGCAGAGTCTGAGATGAATGAAATTTTATCTGATGCAGTAAATAAGGATGAAGAATAAGAACAGTATAGAATAGTAACAGAAGGACGTACAGCGTGCTAAGTGAAAAAGAAGGGCATATACTATAATGGTATATGTCTTTTTGATTGGAGAAAAAACATGAAACGCTTGATGGGGTATTCCTCTTTCATGGTTGGATTTGGCATGTTTTTTATGTTTATTATTCCAAGTGACGTGATTGGGATTATTATTATATTGATATTGCTGCTGATAGGGTATAATCTTTTCTGCTGTAAGTAATTTCCTGTAAAGTAACTACGAGAAACACGCTTTGCGAGTTTCTCGTGTAAAAAAAGGACTGTCCAGAAGGACAGTCCAGATAGAAAATGCTAATTAAGCTCTTTCAACGGATCCGGATCTTAAACAGGAAGTACATACGTACATTCTTTTTGGAGTTCCGTTTACTTTACATTTTACAGATTTGATGTTTGATTTCCACATTCTATTAGATCTTCTATGAGAATGGCTCACATTGTTACCGAAATGAGCGCCTTTTCCACAAACTGCACATTTTGCCATGATAGCACCTCCTTTAAATTCTTCACTAAGCCTGTTATGACACAAGCTCACAACAAAGCTATCTTAACAGAAATACAGACAGAATGCAAGAAAAAAATTGCATTTTTTGAAAATAAAGAAAAATACTGTTTCTTTTTTCAGAAAAAGAGGTTATAATATAGTTCATGTTATGTATATACTGGCGGAAATGCGAGAAGATTAATTTTAATTGGAGGTTATAGAATGACAGGTAAAATGGAAAACGAATTAGGTAAAGTCGTAATTGATAATGAAGTAATTGCAACCTATGCCGGTTCTGTTGCAGTTGAGTGCTTTGGCATTGTTGGAATGGCTGCAGTTAATATGAAAGATGGCCTGGTTAAATTATTAAAGAGAGATTATCTGACACATGGTATAAATGTGGATGTGGATGAAAATAATAAAATTACAATTGATTTCCATGTAATTGTTGCCTATGGCGTAAGTATTGAGACAGTAGCAGACAATCTGATTCATACGGTAAAATATAAAGTGGAAGAGTTTACCGGAATGCAGATTAAGAAAGTCAACATTTTAGTTGAAGGCGTCAGAGTGATTGATTAAGGAGGAACTGTTGAAGTGGAAGTAAGTACAATAAACGCTGCGGTATTTGCTAAAATGTTTTTGGCCGGAGCAAAGAATCTCGAAGCAAAAAAAGAGTGGATTAACGAACTGAATGTTTTCCCTGTACCGGATGGAGATACAGGAACCAATATGTCTATGACAATTATGTCAGCAGCAAAGGCAGTAAGCGAGCTTGAAAATCCGACCATGAAGGAACTTGCAAAGGCAATTTCCTCGGGTTCATTAAGAGGAGCAAGAGGAAACTCAGGAGTTATCCTTTCCCAGTTATTCCGTGGATTTACCAAGGTGATTGCAGAATATGATGAGCTTGATGTAGTGATTCTGACAGAAGCTATGCAGAAGGCTGTTGAGACTGCATATAAGGCAGTTATGAAACCAAAGGAAGGAACGATTCTTACTGTTGCTAAGGGGGCAGCCAACAAAGCATTAGAACTTTGTGATGATACCGATGATATTGTATTCTTTGTAGATGAAGTTATTAAAGAAGCAGACCATGTGTTAAGCAAGACACCGGATATGCTTCCTGTATTAAAACAGGCTGGCGTAGTAGATTCCGGCGGACAGGGACTGGTTCAGGTATTAAAGGGCGGTTATGATTCCCTGATTGGCAAAGAAATTGATTACAGCATTGAAGGTTCTGCAGCATCTGCAGGTGTTATGAAGATTACTGCTGAGACAGAAGCTGATATTAAGTTTGGTTATTGTACCGAATTTATCATTGTATTAAATCAGCCATTAACAGAGAAGCAGGAGCATGAATATAAAAACTTCTTAGAGTCCATTGGTGATTCTATCGTTGTTGTGGCAGATGATGAGATTGTGAAAACCCATGTACATACCAATGACCCTGGTCTTGCCATCCAGGAAGCATTGAAACATGGTTCATTAAGCAAAATCAAGATTGATAATATGCGTGAAGAGCATCAGGAAAAATTAATCAAGGATGCTGAGAAACTCGCAAAAGAGCAGAAAGAGGAAGAAACCAAAAAAGAAGAAAAGGCAGAGGAACCAAGAAAAGAAATGGGCTTCATTTCCGTATCCATTGGTGCCGGTGTCAATGAAATCTTCAACGGACTTGGCGTGGATTATATCATTGAAGGTGGTCAGACCATGAACCCAAGTACCGAGGATATGTTAAATGCCATCGACCATGTGAATGCAGATAACATCTTTATTCTTCCGAATAATAAGAATATTGTACTGGCTGCAAATCAGGCAGCATCTTTAGTAGAAGATAAGAAGATTATTGTTATTCCAACCAAGACAATTCCACAGGGTATTACAGCACTGATTAACTTTATTCCGGATCAGTCGGCAGAGGAAAATGCAAAGCGTATGACCGAAGAATTAGAAAATGTAAAGACCGGTCAGGTGACTTATGCAGTCCGTGATACCGTAATCGATGACAAAGAGATTAAACAGGGCGATTATATGGGAATTGGTGACAAGAGCATCCTTGCTGTTGGTAAGGATATCAAGAGCACTACAGAAGATATGGTTGCTGAGATGATAGATGAAGAATCTGCGATTATCTGTATCTATTATGGCGAAGAAGTAACAGAAGAAGATGCCAATGCATTAGGTGCTTCTTTAGAAGAGAAGTATCCGGAGGTAGAAGTGGAGATTCACTTTGGCGGACAGCCAATTTACTATTATGTAATATCAGTAGAGTAACAGGAGTGTTTATGGACAGAAATGCACCCATTCAGGAATTGAATGGAGTTGGACCAAAAACTGAAAAAATATTGCAAAAACTTGGAGTATATACCGTTGGGGATATACTCCTTGCTTTTCCAAGGGATTATAAGCGGATGCCGGAGCCAGAGCATATCAGTGTGGCCGAGCCGGAGAAAGTCTATGCTTTTCATGTACGGCTTTGTTCTTCACCGGTAACGAGAAGTACCAGAGCCATGCAGATATCTACTGCACAGTTTAGCGATGGAACAGGGAAAGTAGAGGCGGTCTGGTTTCGGATGCCCTATATCTGCAATCAGCTGAACCGGGAACCGGAAGTAATATTATATGGAAAGCTGACCTTAAAAAATAAGAAATATGTCATGGAACAACCGGCAGTGTGGAAGCCGGATGAATACAGGAAAATGCAGATATCCCTGCAGCCGGTATATCCCCTGACTAAGGGAATATCCAGCAAGCAGTTTGGTAAACTTGTACGTACAGCCCTTGACAGTGTAAAAGAAGATGGTGAATATATTCCGGAAGAAATCTTAGCCCGCCATCAGTTTATGGGATTGAGAGAGGCATTGGAAAAAGTGCATTTTCCAACAGATTTAGAAGAACTGACCGGAGCAAGAAAACGTCTTGCTTTTGACGAATTTTTCTTATTTCTGCTGCAGATACAGCGGCTTAAGGAACATCATGAGCAGACGCCGAATGGATTTCCGGTAGTAAGGGATGAATTTATTGAAGTGGTGGCAGAACAGCTTCCGTTTCCACTGACAAATGCCCAGAAGAAAACATTGGAAGATCTGGAAAAAGATATATACAGTCCTTATGCCATGCAGCGGTTGATACAGGGGGATGTAGGCTCCGGTAAGACCATTCTTGCATTCCTTATTATGGCAAAATTTGCCCATGAAGGTTATCAGACTGCTATTATGGCACAAACTGAGGTTCTGGCAAGACAGCATTATGACACTTATCAGAAATGGATTGCCATGTTTGAACTGGACTTTCCGGTAATTCTTCTTACCGGATCATTGACCGCAAAGGAAAAACGTGAAGCATATGCGAGAATGGAAACAGAACAGAATGCCATGATAATTGGAACCCATGCATTGATACAGGAAAAGGCACTTTATCAGAGGCTGGCGCTGGTAGTAACGGATGAACAGCATCGTTTCGGGGTAAGGCAGAGGGAGACGCTGGCAGATAAGAGCAGCCGGCTGCCACATGTACTGGTTATGAGTGCGACGCCGATTCCGCGGACCCTTGCAATAATTCTTTACGGAGATCTGGACATTTCGGTAGTAGATGAGCTTCCGGCAGAACGTCTTCCGGTCAAAAACTGTGTAGTTGGACCGAAAATGCGGGAGAAATCCTGGAATTTTATTTTAGATGAAGTCCAAAAAGGACATCAGGCATATATTATCTGTCCTCTGGTAGAAGCCAATGAGGAATTGGAATTGCAGGATGTTACTTCATATGTAAAGAAATTAAAACAATATTATGGAGACAGAATCAGCGTAGGATTACTTCATGGAAAAATGCGCCCGGCAGAGAAGAATAAAGTAATGGAAGCCTTTGTCACTGGTGAAATCCAGGTTCTGGTTTCTACAACGGTAGTGGAAGTAGGCGTGAATGTGCCGAATGCCACTGTTATGATGATTGAGGATGCGCAGCGTTTCGGGCTGGCACAGCTCCATCAGCTGCGGGGACGTGTCGGAAGAGGAAACGCACAATCCTATTGTATTCTTATGAATTCTTCCAATGGAAAGAACGCCAAAGAGAGATTGAATATTCTGGCGGGCTCTAATGATGGATTCTATATTGCCGGTGAAGATTTGAAAATGCGTGGACCAGGAGATTTCTTCGGGGTACGTCAGAGTGGTTTGATGGAATTTAAAATTGCAGATGTCTTTTCGGATGCCGATATGCTTTCTATTGCATCCGAAGAAGCAAAAAAATATGTCGAAAAGTGCAACTTAAACGATTACGAAAAAGACATGAGACTCGAAATAACGCTGAAAAATGCGTACAAAATGACAGAATACAACATAAATATTTAGAAAGTTTCGAAAAATTAAGGAACGATTTGTGGAAACTTTACGAAAATTAACGTAAAATCCCTTGCTTTTATTGCTAAATTACCAAAATAAGTGCAGACATACAATTTAGGGAAAGCGGGGGATATATTTTTATGGCTAAGAAGAAAAAAGGGAAGAAAATTAGCACGAAAATGTTAAGTGCAATGCTCCCGGTACTGATTCTGGGTATGGCTGTATTAGGTGCAGTCAGTGTATTTTCCAGTAAGCAGATTATTGACGATGAGATTGGGAAGGAAATGTCGCTGAGTCTGGAAAACGAGAAGACAGAGGTCTGGTCACAGATGCAGTCTGCGGCAAGCCTTGCAAAGCATATGGCAGGAATCGTTGGGATTACTTATGAAAATGAGGAACTGCTGGCATATGTTAATTTCTTAAATACCATGATTTATGAGGAGGATTTTATTTATGGTGCCGGAATTTATTTTGCACCGAATAAGTATGACTCCAAACAACGTTTTGTAGGACCTTATGTATATAAGGATGGAGATACGCCGATTCTGACTTATGACAGGAGCCAGTCCTCTTATGATTATGTAAGCAGGGATTTCTACAAGATTGTTTCGAATGGTGAAACAGAACCGAAGTTTACAAAGGCATATCATGATGAGGTTTTAGACTGCGATATGGTAAACTGTTCTGCACCGATGTATAGTGCAGATGGAACTTATATGGGATGCGTAACTGTTGATATTACGCTGGATGAGATTCAGAATCTGGTCAGCCAGATGTCAGTAGGAAAAACAGGAAAAGCATTTCTGATTTCATCGGATGGAACCTATCTTTATACACAGGATTCCGGTAAAATCATGAATGAGAAAATAACGGATTCTAAAAATAGTTCCCTTGCTAAAGTGGGAACAAAAATGTTAGATTCTGATAGTGGAAAAGCCTGCTTTACAGAAGGAATTACCGGATATACGGTATATTATGAGACAATTCCGGATCTGGACTGGAAGCTTGGAATTGCAATTGAAAATTCAGAACTGAATGCGCCGGTTATCAGCCTTGGAATTAAGTTGGCAATCATTGCGGCAGTGATCCTTATTATTATGATACTTGTGATTTTATCACAGGTAAAATCAGTTTCCAGACAGATTAATAGAGTTAAGAACTTTGCTGTACAGCTGGCAGAGGGTAACTTTAAAGTACAGTCGCTGGAGAGCAGACGCAGTGATGAACTGGGAGCAATGGGACAGTCCTTAAATGAAATGTATGGAAACAATAAAGACATGATTTCAAAAATCAGTGGTCATGCAAAACTTCTGAGTGATTCCAGCATTGAACTGAAGCGTTCGGTAGAGGAATTAAAGAAAGATTATGAGATGATAGAGTCACTGATGAATCAGGTTAATTCTGATATGACATCTTCCAGTGCGGCGACGGAAGAAGTAAATGCTGCGGTAGAGGAAGTGAATTCCTCGGTTAATATGCTGGCTTCTGAGACAGAAAAGAGTCTGGAGCTGGCAGGAGAAATTAAGAAGCGTGCAAATGGAATTGAAGATACCAGCCGTAATGCTTATGAACTTGCCAATAAGCTTGCAGCGCAGAACAGAGTTGGTCTGGAGGAGAGTATTAAGAATGCAGATGTTGTAAAATCCATTGGTGCATTGGCAGAAGTGATTTCCGAAATCGCAGATCAGATTAACTTACTGTCCTTAAATGCTTCCATTGAGGCCGCCCGGGCAGGAGAACAGGGAAAGGGATTTGCAGTTGTTGCCGGAGAAATTGGCAATCTGGCAGGTGAGACTACAGCTGCAGTTAATAAGATTAAAGAAACAATTGGCGAAGTAGAACATGCCTTTAGCGGAATTGTGGAACAGTCACAGTCTATGTTAAACTTTGTGACAGATACGGTCGCACCGGACTACGATACTTTCGTCAATGTAGCACAGCAGTATGGAGATGATGCCCAGGCAATTGAAAAATTCTCCAATGATATTGCCCAGATGGCAGCAAACATCGAGACAATCATTCATGAAGTCAGCCAGGCGGTATCCAGTGTAGCGGAATCTTCCCAGAATACAGTGGATAACAGTGGACAGATTATGAAGTCTGTAAATTCAGTATCTGCAGTTGTTGGAGAAGTGTCTGACATGTCTTCCCAGCAGGAAAAGATTGCCGGAGAATTAAAAGAGGTTGTCGGAAAATTCGTATTGTAATAAGTATTACTGCATGTGTCATGATAGAAAAATGATATGGAAAGAAAAGGAAGAACCTGAGAAAGGGGCTGTTCACCGATTCCGGTGGACAGCCTCTTCTGACATCTAAGCGGGCAATGAAAAAGATGCGTTAACGTTCAGCCATCTGCTTTTCCTGCGCCTCAATCATTTTCTTTACCATATAACCGCCTACGGAACCATTCTGACGGGAAGTTAAATCCCCATTATATCCCTCAGACAGTGGTACACCTAACTCACTTGCAACTTCGAATTTGAAACGGTTTAATGCACTTTGTGCTTCTGGAACAGAAGATTTTTTCGAACGATTAGACATAGTAAATTTCCTCCTTAGCATTTGTATATAACCGAATGGTTACAATACTATTATCTACCGATAAAAAAGGATAATACTAATAAATATTCACTTTTTTGGAATAATCTTGAAAAACCTCTTGACACATACAAGTATAATTGTATACAATTATTCAAGAATATTTGTGAATCAAAGG
>ERZ1026776.2066-NODE-2066-length-10422-cov-20.083920_pt1 | contig 10422 bp, 9 predicted proteins | sample MGYA00380125_ERZ1026776 | MGnify/ENA primary metagenome ERZ1026776 (study PRJEB33269, sample SAMEA4719761) | human gut metagenome | biome: human-associated habitat; feature: organic feature; material: feces | place: Cameroon | collected 2013-10 ... | reverse complement strand
TTTAAAATATATTCGTTAAATTCTACATCCATATCCGAATCTATTTTTAGATCATAGTACTTTTTCATGTCTAGATATTCACAAAAATCTAAGGTATATGTCTCAAATTTTAAATATCTGCCTGTCAATTTTGTTGATATTTCATCACTGAGCAAATAAGAATTCGATCCCGTAAGGAATACAGAGTATCCTTCTTCTACATATGCCTGTACTACACTTTCAAATCCGATTACATTTTGAACCTCGTCTATAAACAAATAATGAAATCCATCCCCTTCTATCATTTCTTCAATTTTTTCTTCTAATTGTTCCGGCAATTTAATATTTTTAAATCCCCGCTTATCCAATGGAATATATATAATCTGTGATTCCTTCACCCCTTTTTGGTAAAGTTCGTTTATAATTCCCTTTAATATAAATGACTTACCACATCTTCTAATTCCTGTAATCACTTTAATAATATCGGATTCATAAAAAGGACGAATTCTTGTCAAATACTTTTCTCTTGGATACACATTATGGAACATATTCTCAACCCCTTTCTGACTATATTATATCATTAAATGCCTTTTCACGGTACTGTTTTTGCATTTTTTTCTTTTTTAGTACCTTTAAAAGGCATTAATTATGTCTGCTTATATTATTACAATTGTAAATAAAAAAATGCCGTAGACTTCGGCATTTTATGCCGAAATCTACGGATCAACTTATAGTAAGTTCATAGATGCTTTTTACAGCTTTACTTTTACAAAATCATGCTCCATGGCGGGAAGCACCTTTTCGATCAGATCCGCCGTCCGCATACGAAGGCTGGAGGTATTGATACAGGGATGGCACCCGAAATATTCACTGTCCAGCACCTCCTCATCGATCAACAGCTTCACCTGATGTTCCTTATCGTTCATCAGACCGAGCACACTGACAGAGCCGGGGGTGATATCCAGGAATTTCTCCATGTATTCCGGCTTGGCAAAAGAAAGTCTTGCCGAGCCGATCTGCGCCGACAGATCCTTGGTATGGAACACCTTGGTATCCGGGATCATCAGCAGATAGAATGCAGTCTCCTGACGGTTGCACAGAAACAGATTTTTACAAACCATGGATTCCAGGATCTCATCCACTTCCTTGCAGTCCTCCATAGTCATCGCCGGCGCGTGATCCACGCGGTCATATTCCACACCTAAGCCATCCAGCAGGTCATAGGTACGTATCTCTTTGTCCAGTCTGCCGGTGGTATCGACAGGTCTTCCCTTTTGTAATACTAATGTCATTGTCTTTTCCCCTTTGCTGTCTAATAACCGATGGTGTCGTTTACGAGGATCACATGGATCCGGTCCGTATGTCTGGAATATCTCGTGATCAGGAACTGGCAGCAGATGGTATCCGGAGATTTACAGTCGAAGCATTTTCCGGTCTCTTTGCAGGGAGTCTTGATGTCGAATCTCTGGGCGTTGATAGGTGCAGCCACGTTTCTCGCACGCTTCATGGCACTGTCTAAGTCTGCGCAGACCTTGTTCATGCCGACGATGAAGATTACTTTTCTCGGTCCCTGGGCTATGCAGGAGACACGGTTGGAATTGCCGTCGATATTGACCATGACACCGTCGCTGGTGATTGCATTGGCACTGGAGAGAAAGATATCCGCATCGTAAGCTGCCATAAGTCCGGCTCTGGCATCCATCTTAGAACGGTCGATATAGTGGTAATTGCCTGCTTCCAGAGCGGAGATCAGTCCGATCTCTCCTGCACTCATGCATCCGCCCATGGCGATGGTGCTTCCCTCCGGGATCAGCTCCAGCGCCTGCTTCAGTGCAGCTTCTTTATCCTCTGCGTAATAACCTGACATGTTACGGGACTGTAATCCCTTGATCACTGTTTTGGCCAGCTGTTCATTTCTTTTTCTGATCATTTCATTCATCTCTTAACCTTCCTGCCTTTCCGTAATCTGTTAACTTTATTCCTGAGAACCGATTTCTTTTTGATCCTATGATGTCGGGGTCAAAAGCCCCCGACTTTGATACCTACGGATTGCTTCGTGCTACGCACTCCCTCAATCCTACCCAATATTCGCATATCGTGGGATTATCATCCCACTTTTATGCTCATATCGGGGCGGGTCCTAAGGTCTTTCACCCACCTATGAGCAAGCTCATGTGGGCTTAGACCTTTTGACCCTGGTATCATCCTATTTTATCAAAAAAACATTTTCGTGTATAGCAACCAATAGAAATATTTGACAATACTTTTCGCATATGCTAGGATATTTCCAATATTAGGGAGTAGTTCACATCGGATAACCGATGTTGTGTTGGTCGTCATCACGTTAGCGAAGCCACAGGCAGTCGCTAACCGGGCAGTACACTTCTACAGAAATGGAACGAGACTTTTATTGTATGTTTATCGTGCAGTAAAAGTCTTTTTTTGCGTGATAAACAAAGGATCCGGGTACATTATTTAAAAAAGGAGGACTTGTATATGACACAAAAAAACATCTGGAATATTTCTGTAAAAGAGCTCATGGAAAAATATCCGGTGACAGAACAGGGGCTTACTACTGCCCGCGCGGAGGAAATTCGCCTGGAAAAAGGTGAAAACATCCTGCAAGAGAGCAGGCGCAAAAGTATACCGGAAGTATTTATCAGTCAGTTTGCTGATCTGCTGGTAGTAATCCTGATCATTGCGGCAGCGATCTCCATGTTTTCCGGCAATACGGAGAGTACCATTGTGATCCTGCTGGTACTGGTGATCAATGCCATCCTGGGTACCCTGCAGCATGTAAAGGCTCAGCGTTCTCTGGATAGTCTCAGGCAGTTATCTTCGCCCGGTGCAAAAGTTATAAGAGACGGTGTGAAACGGGAACTTCCATCGAAGGATATTGTGCCGGGAGACATTGTCGTATTGGAAGCGGGAGACATGATCGTGGCCGATGGCCGTATCCTGCACAGCTATTCGCTGCAGGTCAATGAAAGCTCTCTTACAGGCGAGTCTGCCAACGTAGAAAAAACAGATGCCGTTATAGAGGGTGATGTGGCACTTGCTGACCGGGCAAATATGGTCTATTCCGGAAGTCTGGTTACCTACGGACGCGCCGAGATGCTGGTGACTGCTACCGGCATGGAGACAGAGCTGGGTAAGATTGCAGGACTGATGAATGCAGCCAAAGAGCGCAAGACACCGCTGCAGGAGAGCCTGGACAAGTTCAGCAGCAGACTTGCCATACTGATCATGATCATATGTGCTGTCGTATTTTGCCTGTGTATCTATCGCCGGATGACGCTGTTGGACTCCATGATGTTTGCAGTGGCACTGGCTGTTGCTGCGATTCCTGAGGCACTAAGCTCCATTGTGACCATAGTGCAAGCCTTTGGTACGCAGAAAATGGCAAAGGAAAATGCAATTATCAAGAATCTGAAAGCTGTGGAAAGTCTGGGCTGTGTTTCTGTTATCTGCTCTGATAAGACCGGAACACTGACACAAAATAAAATGACGGTGCAGCAGATTTATATAGAAGACCGGTTATACGAGCCGGACCAGCTGGACCTTTTGAATCAGACACATCGCTACCTGCTCTACGACGCTGTCCTCAACAATGATTCCAGTATCGTCGATGACAAAGGCATCGGTGACCCTACAGAATATGCCCTTTTAGAGATGTTTCGAAGGATTGAAGCGGATACATCTTCTATTTTGAAAGAAGCAAATATGCATGAAGATATCCTCAGGCAAAACATGCAACGCCTTGAGGAAGTGCCTTTTGATTCCGACAGAAAGCTGATGAGTACGAAATATATGCTGCATGGTGTACCCACGATCCTTACCAAAGGTGCTGTGGACGTTCTCTTAGATCGCTGTGACTATGTGCGCTGCAGCGACGGTATCCGTCCTATGACGGAAGCTGAAAAAGACAAGATCCGTATGCAGAATCAGCTTTTTTCAGAAAATGGCCTGCGTGTATTGTCTTTTGCTTACAAGGAATCGGATGAAAATCTCAACATCCATGCGGAGTATGGCTATACCTTCCTGGGCCTGATCTCTATGGTAGATCCTCCCAGAGAAGAATCTGCGGCTGCCGTTGCAGCTTCCAAGAGAGCCGGCATCCGTCCGGTCATGATCACAGGTGATCATAAGGTAACGGCAGTGGCAATCGCCCGCCGGATCGGAATATTCGAAGATGGAGACCTTGCACTGACAGGTGCGGAGCTGGATGCCATGAGCGACAGCGAACTGGAGGAACAGATAGTAAAAATCTCCGTCTATGCCAGAGTATCTCCCGAGAACAAAATTCGGATTGTCGAGGCATGGCAGCGCAGAGGTAATATTGTCTCCATGACGGGAGACGGTGTGAATGATGCTCCTGCATTGAAAAAGGCGGACATCGGTGTCGCTATGGGAATTACCGGAACAGAAGTGTCCAAGGATGCCGCAGACATGATTCTGTCAGATGATAATTTTGCAACGATCATCAAGGCAGTGGCAAACGGGCGTAATGTATACAGAAATATCAAAAATGCCATTTTGTTTCTGCTGTCCGGTAATACCGCCGGTATCTTAGCAGTATTATACACATCCCTGATGGGACTTCCTGTGCCTTTTACACCCGTACATCTGCTGTTCATCAACCTGCTGACCGATTCTCTTCCGGCCCTGGCGATCGGCATGGAACCGGCAGATGACGACCTTCTGAAGGAAAAACCCAGAAATCCACGGGAAGGAATCCTCACCAGAGGCTTTATGATTACGATGATAACACAGGGTCTGCTGATCGCAGCAGCCTCCATGACAGCTTATCACATCGGACTGACAGTCAGTTCGGCTATGGCCTCTACTATGGCTTTTGCCACACTGACACTGACCAGATTGTTCCATGGTTTTAACTGCCGCGGCAGCGAATCCATCTTCCGGCTGGGACTGACCTCGAACCGATACAGCCTCTATGCTTTCGCTGCGGGAGTGTCTTTACTGGCATTGGTAATCTTCATCCCGGGACTGCACAGTGTATTCAGTGTAGCTGATCTGCCTATGACAGCACTCGGTCAGGTCATAGGTCTCGCCCTGCTGCCGACCGTGCTGATACAGATAATGAAAATTATCAGACACAAATAATTGATTTAATCAATGGCTTCCACAGACTGCAATCTTTCTTTTTTTACCTTCAGATATTCTTCCGCATAATGTGTCTCTTCGTTGGTTGTCAGAATGACCTCCTGCCCCTGCGGCATGTCAATATCCGTTGCCACAAGCAGGAGGGAATCCTCCTTCAGCCAGTTTTCCAGCCCTGTGAAAAACTGCGGGTCGTAATGCTCTGCCCCTTTCAGCTCGTTATGATATCTGTCAAAAGAATAGTCCCGGGGAGACAGTACATTATAGTCATAATAGCAGACACCCTGCCCTGTCCAGAAGCTTGTCACCACCAGATAATCGTAGCCGTCTTTTTCTGTAAGGAAGATCTGCGTGTTCCCGGCATGGGCAATGGCGAACTCCTGCGACCACAGAGGAATGATTGCGTATTGTCCGTCTCCCAGATACTCGTAAATCTCTACCGTTCCCCAGTTTCCTGCCTTATGCAATGCTTCCGTGAGATCCCCGTTTTCTTCCTCCAGATAGACCTTCGTTACGACCTTTTCCTTGTAGCCGTTATGGGTCAGATCATAATATCCGGTATAGACCTCTGTCATATCCGGTTCTTCTTTGTCGATATTCTCCTCTTCCAAATAACGAGAATATGTTTTTTGTACCGAAAAATCTCCCAGAGAAAAGTTACCATCTTTTTGCATGGATACCGGTGCCGTTATATTAAAGCCGGTCTCATAAGCCAGGTCCGCCATCTCGTTCATATTTATGCCAACCCCTACATTTGCAAAGGGCTGTCCTCCACGAAAGTCATACCGAATCTGCGCCCCCACACCGATACTTTTATAAGTATATCCTTCCAGTTTCTGCAGCAGACGGGTCTGATCCAGATCCATACTCTTCTGAGCATCTATCTCTCCGTTTTTATCCAGGAAATCCACATGAAGTGTATGGAACTGTTCATCCAGCTTATCCGCCGCAAGGATTCGTCTGTCAAAATCTTCGACCACCTGTGTATATTCAGAGACTTTCGGCGTTCCTTTCTGTACATCTACATAATACAGTCCTTCCACATAAATACCGGTTCCTGTCCCCTGTATGGTAGAAATGTAGTACTCCTTGTCGCCATCCCCATCATAATCTGCAGCTTCTACAGCAGGGGGTGTCGAATACACATTTTGCCAGGGGATCTCCACCCTGTATTCCCGGTCGCCATCATGGATCACCAGACATTCTTCTGCGCCGTTGCCCCAGACACTGACCGTCTCGTCATAGGAATAGGACAGCACGCCATATTCCCCTTCCGGCAGTTCCCGGACAGCATCCACCGAGACCTGATCTGCTAAGGTTTTCTCCTGATATAGTCCGGTCTGGTAGGTAAGTTTCTCCGGCTCAGGTTCCATTGTAGTCTCCGGGATTGTCTGTGAGGTGGCTAGAGTGGCTGTAGCGTTTTCCTGACCGACTTCCTCTGCCTGAGCAGATTCGGTATCAGATATTTCCAAAGCGTCCCTGCTGCCGCAGCCTGCCAGAGAAAGTGCCGCGGTCAATACCAGTAATCCACTGCATATTTTATTGTAAAGTTTTCTTTTGTGCATACGCCCTCCCCCTGTAGCCGGTAAATACATTTTCTATCTTTATCATATTCAGATATAGAAGAAACAAACTCCAACATTTTATTTGAGATCGTATATGGCGGTTCATATTTTCCCATTTATGTCACTCCATCTTGCTTATTATCTTGCTTACTATCTTACTCGTTTTGGATATCATTAGCAATCTTTTTATTTCAGGAATTGCATAAATAAAGTACTTCCGCAATATCCGCATCGATCCCTACGGATTTCTCCCGGATCTCACTGGGAATATCAGCCTCTCCTTTATTAATGCAGACGTAAAATGCATTCCGCCAGTTGTGCGCATACTGCCAGAAATTATATTTGATGATACCGGGTGTGTTGTAACCGACCCCCAGCTCCAGAAATACGACGTTTTGTCCTCTATGATCTTCCATGAACTTCTCATAACGCTTCGCTGCTGCTTCCCATCCGGCATCCTGCACGAAGGTGCTGTCTGAACGAAGGTTCATACTCATGGGTCTGCCACACTTCGGACATCTGGGCACCAGTTCGGTGGGCACGGTACACCTGATCTGTGTCCCTTCCGGTACTGTCAGTTTTCCATTCTCAACGCGGTAACCCTGACTTATTACCATCTTTTTCACGCTCTCTTCATTGTCATAGGTCTCATGATGGCAGGGCTTGCTGCACTGGAATAATCCATAATCTCCCTGGGTGTAAAACATTCTGTTTTTATCGAATCCCGCCTTTTGAAAACAATGATCTACATTTGTGGTCAGGACGAAATAGTCCTTGTTTTCCACCAGCTGAAAGAGTTGCTTATATAAATCTGTGGGCGGATCCATGTAGCGGTTCACGTAAATATATCTGCTCCAGTAAGCCCAGTATTCTTCCAACGTGTCATAATTGTAAAAGCCGCCGGAGTACATATCGGAAAACCCGTATTTTTCTCCAAAATCAGCAAAGTACTTTTCAAAACGCTCCCCGCTGTAAGTAAATCCCGCTGCTGTGGAAAGTCCTGCTCCCGCCCCGATCACAACAGCATCCGCCTGCTGTATTTTCTCCCTGATCAGATCTATTTTATCGGAGCAATCCCCTGTAAATTCGTTCATCTTCTTCTTTAAAAACATTAAATATCACCTTTATCTTCGACTTTGTTCTATCTTTATACTGTTTCACGGTCTGTACTGCCAGCTCTGCTGCTCTCTCATTGGGGAACATAAACACCCCTGTGGAAATACAGCAGAAAGCGATGCTTTCTATATTGTTTTCTTCCGCAATACGCAGGCAGGCTTCATAACAGGACACCAGCAGGCGTTCATGCTCTACCGTAAGCCTTCCCCGTACAATGGGGCCCACGGTATGTATCACATAATCGCAGGGCAGATTAAATGCCGGTGTGATCTTCGCCTGTCCCGTGGGCTCCTCGTGGCCCTGGCGCAGCATCAGTTCATTACAATAGTTCCGCAGCTCTATTCCGGCGTAGGTATGAATACAATTATCGATGCAGTTGTGACAAGGTTGGTAGCATCCGGTCATACCGCTGTTGGCAGCATTTACGATAGCTCCCACCTGCAGTCTGGTGATATCTCCCTTCCAAAGATAGAGATCTGTTGATAACTCCTGTATCTCTGCCAATGTGACAATACCTCTTCTAGCATTTTCCTCTGAAAGATAGGCATCCTGGATCTGCTGGAATTCTTTGTTTATTTTCCCGGGCATACGGATATTCATAAGAGATCTCAGAAGCATCTTCTGCTCCTCACATCTCCCCGGAATCTGCATTTTGGCATACTGTGGCTGCTCTTCCAACAGCTTTTGGATTAAATAGTTTCTTCTTTCACTCTGGTTCATTCTCTTACGATCGCTTTCACAGGACAGTTTTCATAACAGTTGCCGCAATGCAGGCAATGGTTTTGCTGTATCCGGTACGGTTTTCCTTCCTCGATACACCGTTGTGGACATTTCGTACGACATTTTCCACAGCCAATGCATTTTTCGGTAATGTTATAACCCTTTTTTGTTATTGTACCACCACCCAGTGTATAAGTATCCCGGAAAATAGGGTTCACACCGAGATTAAAATATTCCACCTCCGCACGGTCAATGCAGAAAATGATGCCGATACTTCTTGTATCACCGGGATAGACATTGGCCAGATACGGCTGTTCCTCGAAAATAATATCCCGCCATTTCGCCTGTTCCTCCTCCGGTACAGCATACGCCCTGGCAGACATACGGATCATCTCTTTATATTTTGTATAACAGAGAATCTGCACTCTGTCGTCTTCTAACAGTTCCCTACAAAAGTTTTTGCCCCTTGCAGTGAAAAAATAAATGACATCGGGTTCATAATGAATCGCACTGATATTTCGGATCTGCGGTGCACCGTCACTGTCCACTGTGGCAAATGCCAGCACTCCCACCAGTTCCATTTTTTTCAAACATGTTGCTAAGTCCATCTTACAACTCCTCTCCCGTGATCTCGTTTCTCGTCTTCCAGCACTGGGGATCCGCACCGTAGAAGTCTCCGGTGGTGCCGTTTGCCACGGCGGGACATCCTCTGCACCATGCTTTTAGTTCACATTTGCTGCATTTCTTGAATTTATCGTAATCTCTGTATTTTTCCATCTGGCAGACCCAGACGTCCGCCAGCCGGTCTTCCCAGATATTCGCCACTCTGCTGTCGGTGACTCTGCGGCACGCCATAATATCTCCGTTGGAGGAAATGGTAATATGGCAGTTTCCACAGTTACAGCCCCCATAGATCATGCCGTCGCATGCGTTCTCCGGCAGCTTAAACTGGCCTGTCTCGTATTCGTACAACGTCCACAGGTGGTCTTTTCTATTAAAATAGGTTTCGCATCCCGCTGCTTCGTATGCCTTGAATTTTGCATCGCAGACCTCCAGAAGTCTGCGATATTCCTGCGGCGTCATACCGGTATCCACCTCACCGCCGGTGGGCACATACCGCGAAAACGCAAACACCTTAACTTTCGCTTTGACTACTTCATCAATAATATCCGGTATCTCATTCATATTTGTCTTCGACACCGTACTCATGATAATACTTTTGATTCCCGCCCGGTTGAGACAGCCGACCTTTTCCAGCGTCAGGTCGAAGCTGCCGGGCTTGCGGAACCAGTCATGGGTTTCACGCATACCGTCCAGAGACATCGGGTATTTCTCACAGCCGCAGGCTTTCAGCATCCGGCAGATCTGATCATCCAGATGGAACGGATTGCCCATCAGGGTAAACGGAATGTCCTTGCTTTTCAGCAGAACCATCAGTTTCCAGAAATCGGGATGAAGGATAGGATCGCCGCCGGTGATATAGAAATACGGAACTCTGTTGTATACCTTGCAGAAGTCCTCGCAGTTCGCCACGACCTCCTGCATCTGCTGCCAGGTCATGCTCTTCAACTCCTTACAGCCTTCCCCGGAAAAAATATAGCAGTGCTTGCAGCGCTGGTCACATTCATCTGTAATATGCCATTGAAAAGAAAAATAACTTCTCATCCTATCCCTCTCCTTCTTTCTCTTTTGGATTTACTTACTTATCGGAAGCGCCACATGCCGTGCCACAAGCTGCGGGTTTTTCTTCAGGCTTGTCTGCTGCTCCACATGCTGTTCCGCAGGCTGCGGGCTTCTCTTCTGGCTTGTCTGCCGCTCCGCAAGCTGTTCCGCAGGCTGCACTTGTCTGTGCCTTGTCCTGTCTGCTCCATCCAAAAATGTTTGCTAATGCCATTTTACTTACCTCCTGTAATATGTGTAT
>ERZ1026776.2064-NODE-2064-length-10427-cov-13.809198_pt1 | contig 10427 bp, 9 predicted proteins | sample MGYA00380125_ERZ1026776 | MGnify/ENA primary metagenome ERZ1026776 (study PRJEB33269, sample SAMEA4719761) | human gut metagenome | biome: human-associated habitat; feature: organic feature; material: feces | place: Cameroon | collected 2013-10 ... | reverse complement strand
TGGAGCTACTGATCCGATTCGAACGGACGACCTGCTCATTACGAGTGAGCTGCTCTACCGGCTGAGCCACAGTAGCAGATTTGATTGAGTTCTGCAACGTGGATTAGTTTATCACAAAAGCCGGGAACTGTCAAGATATGTTTTTGCATTTTCTGCAAATTTATTCAAAAAATTTCAGCTGACTACACAGATACAGCATTCCGGTTGCGGCCCCGCAGAGCGGAAGCAGCAAAAACAATGCCCGCACAAACTGTCCGACCAGAGTTTCTGCTCCTGCGGAGACACCGGTCCTGCCAAACGAAGCCGCACGGATCTTCTCGCTGATCTGCAAAGCCGCTGCGCCGAACATACAGAAGCACCCGGCGGCCAGCGCATTCGGGATGCCGGAAGCCATTGCGTAGGCCAGCAATGCCCGCAGTTTCAGGTCCGCGAGAAGCTGGAACGAGAGCAGCCCCGTCCCCGCTCCATAGAGCATCATGAAGCAGAAAATTGGAAGTGCGCCAAGCGCGGACAGGCCGAGGAGCAATAAGACAAGAAGTGCGCCGGATGCGGTCAGAAATTCTGTCCGAAACAATCCGGCAATTTCTGCGGTGCTGCCGACCGAAAACAACTCCCGCCAATATCCAAGATAGGCTCCCAGTGTTTCGGTCTCTCCGGCGCTGCACAGGGCGGACAGGACCCCAGAAAGGAACGTCCCGAACAGATACGCTGCGGCCAGCAGGATGCAGTCTCTGCTGGCGTGAAAGCTTTTCTTCTGCCGCTTTGGGGCCGAAGGAACATCCTGCACCACCGGAATGGCGAACGTCTCCTTTGGGGGTTCTGCTTCGGTGGAAACAATGGGCGTTTCATCTGCAACCGGCAATGCTGGGACCGTGGCTTCCGCTGGGACGGGAACTTGTACTGCTTCCTGATAGACCCACATCTTCTTTGCTCCTCCTGCATCCGTTTTATTTCAAAGGCTCAATGATGACGCCGCTCTGTGCGCAGCATTCCGAAAATGCCGCCCATGCATCCGAACAGAAACACCAATGCAAACCGCAAAACCTGCTGCTCCGCCGGGGCGAAGCCCGCGTACAGGCCAAAGCCGAGCAGCAATAAAATAAATAGTGTGCCTTGCATCGCACCGCAGAGCAGTCCCCTGCTGCGCTGGAACACCGCTGTCAGCCAGCCGCTCAGCAAACTGCCCGCGCAGACGGCTGCACTTGCCATCGGCCACGCGGCACTCTGCGAAAGCCCCTGTTTTGCCATCAGATACGCCAGCCCTGCCATGCAGACACCGGCGAACGCGCCGCCGATGCCGAACGCAAGCAGCGCTGACCCTACGGAAAACTTCTTTTGTTCAGACATAAAAACGCGCCTCCCTGCACTTACTGTATGCAGGAAGGCGCGTGAAAAAGTACTGGGTTCAGAAATTACTTTTTAGCGGGAGCATTGTCCATGTTCAGCTTCTCCACAGAGCTGATGGCATTTTTGGTGAAGCGAATCTTCACACGGTCAGCGCCAGTCTCCAGAACGAAGGTGTCGTCCTTGATGGCAACCACACGACCGATCACACCGCCGATGGTAGTGACCTGATCGCCGATCTCCAGAGCAGAACGCATGGCAGCGTCCTTCTTCTCCTGCTTCTTCTGGGGACGATAGATCATGAAATAGAGCAGAACCAGCATCAGAGCCAGCGTGAAGAACAGGCTGATGTAGCTTTCGGTCGTAGTCGTCAGAAATTGCATGGGGCAAAATCTCCTCTCAAAATTCAGATAAACTTATTATAATCGCTTCTTCTGCAGCTTTCAAGGCCAAAGTGTGAAAAACTCAAATTCTTGTATCAAGAAGTTTCACATAGCGGTCATGGAACGCCGTAAAGGTCCCGGCATCCAACTCGTCGCGGATGCGCTCCATCAGGTGGTTATAGAACCACAGGTTATGCATGACGGCCAGACGCATTCCCAGAAGCTCTTCCGCCTTGAACAGGTGGCGGATATAGGCGCGGGAATAATTCCGGCACGCCGGACAGCCGCAGGTGGGGTCGATGGGGCGCTCGTCGCGCTCATACTTGGCGTTCTTGATGTTGATGATGCCGCCCCAAGTGTTCAGATGACCATGACGCGCGTTGCGGCTGGGCATGACGCAGTCGAACAGGTCCACGCCGCGATAGACGGCCTCGATGATGTTGCCGGGAGTGCCGACGCCCATCAGGTAGCGGATCTTGTCCTTGGGCATATACGGCTCGACTTCGCTGATCATTTCGTACATCACTTCGGTGGGTTCGCCGACAGCCAGACCGCCGATGGCATACCCGTCAAGGTCCATCTCGGCGATCTGCTTCATGTGCTCCACGCGCAGGTCCGCATAGGTGCAGCCCTGATTGATGCCAAACAGCAGCTGGTCCGGATTGACCGCTTTGCCCTCGTGCTTCAGGCGGGCCATTTCAGCCTTGCAGCGGGCCAGCCAGCGGACCGTGCGGTCACAGCTGGCCTTGGAATAGTCGTGCTGGGCGGGGTTCTCCACGCACTCGTCGAATGCCATTGCAATGGTGGAACCGAGGTTTGCCTGAATCTGCATGCTCTCTTCCGGTCCCATGAAAATGCGGTGGCCGTCCAGATGAGACGCAAAGGTCACACCCTCTTCGGTGATCTTGCGCAGCTTGGACAGGCTGAACACCTGAAATCCGCCGCTGTCGGTCAGGATGGGACCATTCCAACGGGTGAATTTGTGCAGACCGCCCATGTCAGCCACCAGCTTGTCGCCCGGACGCAGATGCAGATGATAGGTGTTGCAGAGCATGACCTGCGTGCCGATGTCTTTCAGGTCCTGTGCGGAAAGTCCGCCCTTGATCGCACCTGCGGTCGCGACGTTTTGGAATGCCGGGGTCTGGACCGTACCATGCACGGTCTTGAACTCGCCCCGCCGAGCGTTGTGCTCCTGCTTGAGGAGCTTGTAAGTTGTCAAAGAAGGCATATCGTTTTCCTTTCTGTGCACGGAGAACAGCCGTGCATCCTGTGCCGCAGGATCTGCGGCGTCGTCAGAAATAGTGTATCAAAGAACACGCGCGTTTTCAACTTTGGAGAGTGGAAACGGCGGCATTCGAACTCCTTGAAAAATCGCTTTCACATTATAAAATCAACATCGCATCGCCAAAACTGAAAAAGCGATACTTTTCCTGAACAGCGACCTTATACGCTGCCATGGTCTTTTCGTAGCCGTACAGCGCGGACACCAGCATGATGAGGGTGCTTTCGGGCAGGTGGAAGTTGGTGATCAGGCCGTCGATGCAGTTGAACTTGACGCCCGGATACAGGAAAATAGACGTGTTGCCGCTGCAAGCCTTGATCTCGCCGTACTTCGCGGCGACAGCTTCCAGCGTGCGGCAGCTCGTCGTGCCGACGGCAATGACGCGGTGGCCGGCAGCCTTGGTCTCGCGGATGCGCTGGGCTGTCTCCTCGCTGATGGAGTACCACTCGCTGTGCATCTTGTGGTCGGTGATCTCGTCCTCCATGACGGGGCGGAAGGTTCCCAGACCAACATGCAGCGTCACCTCGGCGATGCCAACGCCCTTGGCGCGGATGGTGTCCATCAGCTCCGGGGTGAAGTGCAGTCCTGCCGTGGGAGCGGCCGCGCTGCCCAGTTCCTTGGCGTAAACGGTCTGGTACTGGCTCTGGTCCTCCAGCTGCTTGGTGATATAGGGCGGCAGCGGCATCTTGCCAAATTCGTCCAGCTTTTCATAAAGCGTCTCGGTGTCATAATAGAATGTAACGAACTTGTTGCCGTCCTCCAGCGTTTCGTCCACAACCGCCGTCAGCGTGCCGTCGCCGAAGCTGACCTTCGTTCCCGGCTGCATCCGCTTGCCGGGCTTTGCCAGACACTCCCACTGGTCGCCCTTGACCTGACGGAGCAGCAGCAGCTCACAGACTGCGCCAGTGGGCTGCTTGATGCCCACGATGCGGGCGGGCAGGACCTTGGAGTTGTTGACCACCAGCAGGTCGCCGGGTTCCAGATATTCCGGAAGATCGCGGAAGATCCGGTGTTCGATGCTGTCGTCTTTCTGGCTCAAAACCATCAGGCGCGCCGCGTCGCGGGGGTCTGCCGGCTCCTGTGCGATCAGCTCTTTGGGTAAATCATACCAAAAATCTTTTTTTAACATGCTCTGCATTTGCCTTTCCGATGATTGACACGAGGGCCGTATCAATGTTATCATAAATTCTGTGTAAACAGTATCTATTATATTGCATAGACGTCTGGTTTGCAAGCCGTGTTCTGTGTGAATTTGTTTTTTTGAAAGGAAAGGTGCTGGAAATGGAAAAACAGTATAAAGTTGGCGTCGTCGGTGCAACGGGTATGGTCGGTCAGCGTTTCATTACGCTGCTGGAGAATCACCCTTGGTTCAAGCTGACCACTCTGGCCGCATCCGGCCGGAGTGCGGGCAAGACCTATGAGGAAGCTGTCGGCTCCCGCTGGGCCATGACCACCCCGATGCCTGAGAGCGTGAAGAAGATGGTCGTTCTGGACGCTTCCAACGTGGAGGAAGTTGCTTCGCAGGTCGATTTCATCTTCTGCGCAGTCAACATGCCCAAGGCTGAGATCAAGGCGCTGGAAGAGGCTTACGCAAAGGCCGAGTGCCCCGTCGTCTCCAACAACAGCGCAAACCGCGGCACGCCGGACGTCCCGATGGTCGTGCCTGAGATCAACGCAGACCACATCGAGATCATCCCCGCACAGCGCAAGCGTCTGGGCACGAAGCGCGGCTTCATCGCCGTCAAGTCCAACTGCAGTCTGCAGAGCTATGTTCCCGCCCTGCATCCCCTGATGAAGGAGTTCGGCGTCAGCAAGGCGCTGGTCTGCACCTATCAGGCCATTTCCGGCGCAGGCAAGACCTTCGACCGGATGCCGGAGATTGTGGACAACGTGATCCCCTACATCGGCGGCGAGGAAGAGAAGAGCGAGCAGGAGCCGCTGAAGCTGTGGGGCCACATCGAAGGCGACAAGATCGTCAACGCCGAGAAGCCCGTCATCACGGCTCAGTGCTTCCGTGTTCCCGTTTCTGACGGCCACACCGCTGCTGTATTCGTGAGCTTTGACAAGAAACCCACCAAGGAGCAGATCCTCGAGGCATGGGCAAACTTCCGCGGCCCCGCACAGGAGCTGGAGCTGCCCAGCGCACCCAAGCAGTTCCTCCACTACTTCACCGAGAACGACCGTCCCCAGCCCAAGCTCGACCGCAACACCGAGCACGGCATGGCCGTCTGCCTGGGCCGTCTGCGGGAAGATACCCTGTTTGACTACAAGTTTGCCTGCATGAGCCACAACACCCTGCGCGGTGCTGCGGGCGGCGCGGTCCTGCTGGCAGAGCTGCTGGCCGCAAAGGGCTATTTTGACTGATTTGCGTTTGAAAAACAAACGCAGCAAAGGAGATTTTACGTTATGAAGAATCCTGTCTTTACCGGCGCGGGCGTGGCGATCATCACCCCGATGTACGAGGATGGCAGCGTCAATTTTGACGAACTGGGCCGCATCATCGAGGACCAGATCGCACGCGGGACCGATGCCATCGTCATCTGCGGGACCACCGGCGAGTGCTCCACCATGACCGACGAAGAGCAGCTGGCCGCGATCAAGTTCACCGTCGATACCGTCAACCACCGCGTGCCTGTCATCGCAGGTGCTGGCTCCAACGACACCGACCACGGCTGTGCACTGGCCGCAAAGTCTGCCGCATGCGGTGCAGACGCTCTGCTGCTGGTGACCCCGTACTACAACAAGACCACTCAGGCAGGTCTGGTGGCACACTTCACCGCCATGGCTGACGCCGCCGGCATTCCGGTCATCGTCTACAACGTCCCGTCCCGCACCGGCCTGAACATCGCTCCCGAGACGGCTTTGGAGCTGAGCAAGCACCCGCTCATCAACGGCATCAAGGAAGCTTCTGGCAATATTTCGCAGGTCGCCAAGATCGCACAGCTGTGCGGCGACGAGTTGAACATCTACTCCGGCAACGACGATCAGGTGGTTCCCCTGCTGTCTCTGGGCGGCAAGGGCGTCATCAGCGTCGTTTCCAACGTCAAGCCGGAGCTGGTCCACAACTGCTGCAAGGCATGGTTCGACGGCGACACCAAGAAGGCTTGCGAACTGCAGCTGGAGATGCTGCCGCTGGCCGATGCACTGTTCTGCGAGGTCAACCCTATCCCGGTCAAGTACGCGATGAACGTACTGGGCTGGAATGCCGGTGAGTGCCGTCTGCCGCTGGTCGAGCCGAGCGACGAGCACAAGGCCAAGATCGAACAGGCGCTGGCTGCAGAGGGTCTGATCAAAGAATAAACGTATCTGCGTACCAATGCCCGGTGGAGCTGTTCTCCCGGGCATTTGGTCGTTTGGGAAAGTTATCAGAAAAGACGAGGTAAAACCAATGACGGATATTATCATTCAGGGCATCGGCGGCCGGATGGGCCATGCACTCTGCGAGATGATTGCAAAGCGGGACGACTGCCGCGTGGTCGCCGGTATCGACGTGAAGGACGGCGAGCAGAACGGAATCCCCGTGTACGACAGCCTCGAAAAGCTGGACGGTAAGGGCGATGTCGTCATCGACTTCAGCTCCCCCGCTGCGGTGGAAAAGGCTCTGCCCTACTGCGAGGCTCACAAGCTGCCCATCGTGGTCTGCACTACCGGCCTGTCCGAAGAGCTACAGCTGAAGGTCGTTCAGCTGTCCCGCACGGTCCCCGTGTTCAAGAGCGCGAACATGTCCATGGGCATCAATGTCCTGTCCGAACTGTGCAAGCGCGCTTCGGCTATCCTCGGCGTGGATTATGACATCGAGATCGTGGAGCAGCACCATCACAACAAGCTGGACGCTCCCAGCGGAACGGCACTGATGCTGGCAGACGCCATCAACGAGGAGAACAACGGCGAGTACCACTATGTGTATGACCGTTCCTCCGTCCGTCAGAAGCGCGACCCGAAGGAGATCGGCATCAGCTCGGTGCGCGGCGGCAGCATCGTGGGCGACCACGAAGTGCTGTTCTGCGGTCAGGATGAGGTCATCACCCTCAAGCACACCGCCTATTCCCGCAGTATTTTTGCAAACGGCGCTGTAAATGCAGCGGTTTATCTTGCAAAAAAGGAGCCGGGACTGTACAATATGGGTAACATGATTGCAGAAATGTGATCCTGCCGGATCTTGCAGCCCTTACGGGCAGAATGGAGTGTTTAGTATGTACGGTGTATCGAAGATCAACATCGAACCGAGCCTTATGATGATCAGCGTTCAGGATGTCGAGTTCAAGGGCAACAGTCTGGCACGTTATCTGCAGATCTTTGCCGATACCGGCGTCGTGGTGGACATGATCAGCCAGAGCGCTCCCCACGGGACCAGCATCGATTTCAGCTTTACGGCTTCTTCCGGCGACCTGCCGCTGGTGATGAAGGCCATCTCCGCCGCCAACCTCGACAAGGACGCCAAGGCTTCCCCGCTGATCAGCGTCGGCTACTCCAAGCTGAACCTGTTCGGCGAAGAGATGGTCACCAGCTGCGGTGTGGCTGCCCGCGCTCTGAATGCGCTGGCCATTGCGGACATCGAAGTGCTGCTCATCACCACCAGCGATCTGGATATCTCCCTGCTGGTGCGTGCGGAGAACGAAGATGCCGCCTATGATGTGCTGAAGAAGGCTTTCGAGCTGTAAGAAGCACGGTATCATTTCTCCATTTTCTAAAAGACGCAAAAGAGCCGCTTTCCTCTCGTATTTGAGAAGGAAGCGGCTCTTATCTTATGCGGTTTTCAGAGGGTTACAGGGTGACCTTGTGGTAGACCTTTTTGCCCTTCTTGATGACGATGCCCTTGGACAGCTGGTCTGCGGTGAAGCTTGCCGTCGGTGCAGCGACCTTCTCGCCATCGACGAGGACACCGCCCTGCGTGACCAGACGGCGGGCTTCGCCGTTGGAAGCAGCCAAACCAGCTTTGACCATCAGGGTCAGGATGCCGATAGAACCATCGGTCAGGTCGGCCTCAGTCAGCTGAGTTGTGGGCATGTGCTCGGTGTCGGCAGCGCCGCTGAACAGCGCACGGGCTGCATTCTGAGCTTTCTCGGCCTCTTCCTTGCCGTGGACCATGCTGGTCAGCTCGTAGGCGAGGATCTCTTTTGCTTCGTTGAGACGCTGATCTTTCCAAGTGCTCATCTCGTCGATCTGCTCCAGCGGCAGGAAGGTCAGCATCCGGATGCACTTCATGACATCGGCGTCGCCGACGTTGCGCCAGTACTGGTAGAACTCGAAGGGGCTGGTCTTGTTGGGGTCGAGCCAGACGGCGTTGCCGGCGGTCTTGCCCATCTTCTTGCCCTGCGAGTCGGTCAGCAGCGTGATGGTCATGGCGTAGGCATCCTTGCCCAGCTTGCGGCGGATCAGCTCGGTGCCGCCCAGCATATTGCTCCACTGGTCATCGCCGCCGAACTGCATGTTGCAGCCGTAGTGCTGGAACATGTAGTAGAAGTCGTAGCTCTGCATGATCATGTAGTTGAACTCGAGGAAGGACAGGCCTTTCTCCATGCGCTGCTCATAGCACTTGGCGCGGAGCATGTTGTTGACCGAGAAGCATGCGCCGACATCACGCAACAATTCGACATAATTCAAGTTCAGAAGCCAGTCGGCGTTGTTCAACATCAGCGCCTTGCCCTCAGAGAAGTCGATGAACTTTTCCATCTGCTTCTTGAAACATGCCGCGTTGTGGGCGATGTCCTCTTTGGTCAGCATCTTGCGCATGTCGGTTCGGCCGGAGGGGTCGCCGATCATGGTCGTGCCGCCGCCGATCAGGGCGATGGGCTTGTTGCCGGCCATCTGCAGACGCTTCATCAGGGTCAGGGCCATAAAGTGGCCGGCGGTCAGGCTGTCGGCGGTGCAGTCAAAGCCGATGTAGAAGGTGGCTTTGCCGTTGTTGATGAGGTCGATGATCTCCTCATCGGTGATCTGAGCGACCAGATCGCGGGCTTTGAGTTCTTCGTAGAGAGTCATTGGGTTTTCCTCCTGTTTTGTGGGCAGAGGGAAACAAAAACGCCCTCTGCCAAAATAAATTTGGCAGAGGGCGAGAAGATCGCGGTACCACCTCTGTTTGCTGTTCCTTCACAGAAACAGCCTCACGAGTGCATGCCCCAGAGTAGGACGACACTCCTGCGTTTGTAACGCTCGCACGCGGCACAGCCTACTAGAGGAGACCCCATTCAGCCTACAGCTCCGGGAGGTATTTCCCCTGCTGCTCTGCATACCCCTTTCACCAACCGGAGTCTCTCTGGGCAGAGCGCTTCAAGGTACTTGTTCCCTTCAACGCTTTTCACAACTATTACTTTAACACACCGGCCCGGGATTGTCAAGCTTGAAACGTCTCTTTTTCGGCAAGTCCCAGCATCTCCCGCGCATTGGCACGGGACAGCTCGGTGACGTGGTCGCCGGAAATGATGTGCGCCAAGGCATCCACACGGCCCTCGGTATCCAGCGGATGGATCTCGGTATAGGTGCGCTCGTTTGCAACATTTTTCTGGATGAGCAAGTGGCAGTCCGCCAGCGCGGCGATCTGCGCGGTGTGGGTGATGCAGAGGATCTGGTGGTCCCTTGCGCTCTGTTTGAGCACCTCGCCGATGCGGCTCGCCGCCTTGCCCGAAACGCCGCTGTCGATCTCATCGTAGATGACGGTCGGCACGGCATCCTTATCGGCCATCGCATTTTTGATGGCCAGCGTGATGCGGCTCAGCTCACCGCCGGAAGCAATTTTTGCCAGCGGCTTGGGGGCTTCACCGGGGTTGGTGGAGATATAAAATTCCACGCTGTCCTGTCCGTGGCTCGCCAGCGGGCCGCGGGCATGACGAAGCGTCATCCGGACTCCCGGCATATTCAGAAAATCCAGCGTGCCGGAAATGCGCTTGTTCAATTCCTCGAACGCTTTCAGGCGCGTCTGGGTCAGAGCCTCCGCTTTTTCGCGGGCAAGAACGTAGAGACGATGCTTTTCCGCTTGCAGATGCTCGGCGCGCTCCTGCGAAAACTGGATGCGGTCCAGCTCTTCCCGCGCGTTCTGTCCAAAGGCGATGATATCCTCGACCGTGTCCCCATACTTGCGCTTGAGCTTATAGATCAGGTCGATACGCTGTTCGATCTCGTCCAATTCCGCGTCGTTGGCATCGTAGGAATCCAATCGGCCGATCAGGTCCGCCGAAAGGTCTTTCGCCGTATAATAAAGGTCGAGCAGCTGGCCCGCCGCCGTGGAAAGGCCCTCGTCGAGCTGGGCCACCACGTCCATCGCATTGGAAGCTTCGCCCAGAAGGTCCACCGCACCAGGGGCATCGTCCCCGCCCGACAAAAGCGCGTAGCTCTGCGAGATCCGCTCCCGGATGGTGGACGCATTCGCCAGCACTTTGCGGCGGGCGTCGAGCGTTTCCTCCTCACCGGGAGTCAGCGCG
>ERZ1026776.2063-NODE-2063-length-10428-cov-3.220958_pt1 | contig 10428 bp, 12 predicted proteins | sample MGYA00380125_ERZ1026776 | MGnify/ENA primary metagenome ERZ1026776 (study PRJEB33269, sample SAMEA4719761) | human gut metagenome | biome: human-associated habitat; feature: organic feature; material: feces | place: Cameroon | collected 2013-10 ... | reverse complement strand
AGATCTACACTAGATCGCTCGTCGGCAGCGTCAGATGTGTATAAGAGACATGTTTAAATCCGGCTGCTCTTTGGCGAACATATGAAGATAGTATTTATCACTGTCTGGCACCTTCTCCCATGTACTTCCGCCAAAATAAGAACGGTAATTACTTGGAGCCTTGCCATCTTTTCCTTTCACAAAATAGAAATAATCTGCATACTCTCCATCCGGGTCTGCCAGTGCTTTCTGGAACCACTGATGCTGGTCGGAGCAATGATTTACCACCAGATCCATTACGATGTACATATCACGTTTCTTTGCTTCCGCAAGCAGCTCATCAAACTCTTCCATGGTTCCGAATTCTTCAGCAATATTATAATAATCCGAAATATCATATCCCTGGTCTACAAACGGAGATTTATAAATCGGTGAAAGCCATACGATATCGATACCCAGTTCCTTTAAATAATCCAGTCTGGATATGATTCCTCTCAAATCACCGATTCCATCTCCGTTGCTGTCCTGAAAGCTCTTTGGATAAATCTGGTATGCCACCTTGTCATGCCACCATTTTTTCTTCATGTTCCCATCCTCCATATTTCCATTATTCCTGTATTTACACTTCGTTCTTTGTATGATACTGTTATTATATACGAAGTTTCAGGAAGTTTCTTCCGTGATATTTGCGTTTTTATTGCACAATCCTGCTCTTTTATGTAAAACAAAATAAACGATATGATTATGGATTCCAGATGCAGACGATGGAAGGTAGGTCTGATGCAAAACAGCGCATTTCTAAAATACATTTTTTCTTTCTATGATAAAAACAGTCTTTCCAATGTTTGACAAGATATCTGTACCGTTCGTCGAAGTATGGATGCATGATAAGGATTGTTAGGAGCACTTAGAATTTCATACAGCAATAGCCAACGCCGGCACAGGGACGTGCCGGCGAGGCGCATATGAACATGGATGTGAATTTGCGCCGGTTGGCAGATAAAATAATATTAATACTGAAATTCTTAGTGCTCCTTACTATCTTTATGCAGCATCCACACTCGACGGACGGTGCAGATATCCTCGTCAAAGCAAGCGGAAAGACAGTTTATAATCAAGAAAAAAATGTATCTAAGAAATGCTGCTATTTTGTATCCTATAACCTACCCTTCCACCGTCTGCATCCAAAATTCCATTTCTTTCATTTTGTTTGTATAAAAAATCAGGATAAATGCTATTTAAATAAGCAACATTAAAAGGAGGTTCCCATGAAAGATAAAAAGCAACTCCCTCTGGAGCAAAAAGAAAAGGCCGTTCATGGCGAACGCATTTTCCCATTAAAAAAATATCTTACTACGTTGCAGGAACGGTATCCCATTGTTACGCCCCACTGGCATGAAGAGGCTGAATTTACCATGATTACCAGCGGTGTCTGTACGTATCAGGTTGACCTTGAAAGCTTTCAGGCTATGCCTGGAGATTTCGTTTTCATTCCTCCACTGGCTCTGCATTCCATTGCCATATTACCTGCCGGGCATATGCATTCGGAAACATATGTCTTTCACCTTGATTTCCTTGGTGCATCCTCTGCAGATATCTGCGCCATGCGGTATCTGATGCCCCTTGCCAAGCAGCAGCTGATTCCCCCTTTTCATATAGCAAAAGAGCACCCGGTCTACCCGGATGCCCTCGCATTGTTCTATGAAATCAGCAGCTGTTATTCCGCTGCCCAGCCGGGATATGAACTGATGTTAAAATCCCTGCTGTTAAAGCTTCTTACCCTTCTACTTCCGTACTGCAGCAAAAGTTCTGAGCAGCCACAGCTTCAAAGCGAACATACCCAGAAGATTAAGGGTGTCTTAGAATATATCGGATTACATTATACTGAAAATATTTCTATTGAAAGCCTTGCATCCTCCTGCTATTTCAGCGAATACCATTTCATGCGCTTTTTTAAGAAATATGTCGGAATGTCATGCTTAGATTATATCAAAAGCCTGCGCCTGCAAAAGGCTGCCGACCTCTTAGAACAGCAGGAGCTATCCATTACAGATGCTGCCATGACTGCCGGTTTCAGCAGCCTTTCCTACTTCTACCGGGAATTCAAAAAACGCTATGGCATGACACCACGCCAGTTTATCCACTCCCTTCCGGAACGTCAGCATACGAATCGTACCTCTACTCCAGGCAGTCCTTTTTCTCCACTTTGATTTCCCAGTGGATTAAGAAAGTCAGGGCTGCCCGGAGTGCAATATATAGGGGTTCTTTTTCATATTGTATCCTGCCTTTTATTTATTATCCACGAAAATCTACATTCCAGCCAACCTGTTTTTCCTGTGGTGTAAATACATAATCGCTCATGCTGTCATATAACATATCCTGGATTTTCTTTTCCAGTTCTTCCAACGAACCGGCAGTAACCGTTACCAGATCTTCACTCTTACCAGTTTTATCCGTGCTGTCAGTCTTGTCCGATTTCTTAACGGAAGATGTATCTTCATCCTCCTGATTCATTCGTTTCTCATAAGCTTCCTTCTGAGCTTTCTTACGTTCTGCACGGTTTTCTTCCTGTTTCTTTTCGATACGTTTCTTCTGAAGAGATAAAGACTTATCTACAACTGCAAAAAAAGATGCATTGCCGCCATCATTTACCTGAATGCCGTATGCTTTTACGCCACTTTGTCCATTGGCAAATTTGCTCTGCATGGTTGCCAGCTGACTGGATGCGTTGGCAATGATTCCCTCGTACTGCTTCCGGTAGGACTCATCTTCCGCCATCCGCTCAATCTTCTCTTCGTCAATTAGAACCACCATTTTGTTGGCATTGGCATACTGTCCTGCATTGGCTTTTGCTGTCTCTTTCATATCCTTGGATACCAGAATGAAATCCATCGTGCCAAATTTCTTTTTCAGCTTCTCATAATACTCTTTCGCCTTATCCGAAAGCTTTGGCTCTCCAATGGTTTTTCCGGAGACTTTGCTGCTCTTTTCCGTTTCCTTATAACCAGAAACAGTTTCTGCTACCTGATTTACTGCGTTTGTGTTCATAAAAATTCCTCCTTGAAAATATCTATAAGCAAATCCTTTTGCTTAAAACAATCTGTTCCATTCTTTATATCGGAAGAATCTCTCATTTTCTTAAGCGGTTACTACAGTGCAAAATAACCTAAAACAATGGCTCCAAGAATAATCCGGTACCAGCCAAATACTTTAAAATCGTGTTTTTTGATATAGCCCATCAGAAAACGGATGACTACTACAGATACCGCAAATGCTACCACGCAGCCTAAGCCTAAGGCACAAAGTTCCTGAGCGGAAAACGCAAAGCCGAACTTAATAAGTTTGATCAGGCTCCAGCCAAACATAACCGGCACAGCCAGAAAAAATGTAAACTCTGCCGCAGCCACACGGGATACTCCGATTAAAAGTGCTCCGATAATGGTTGCACCGGAACGGGAGGTTCCCGGAATAATTGCAAGTACCTGAAACAATCCGATAAGAAATGCTGTCTGATAAGTAATATCATTTAAGCTTTCTACTCTTACTTTCCGCTTCTTATTCCAGTTTTCAATCAGAATAAAAGCAAAACCATAGAAAATCAATGCAATTGCAATCACAAGCGGTGTATGAAAATGTGCATCCACATAATCATCAAACAAAAGCGTTACCACTGCTCCCGGTATACAGGCAGCTACAACCTTAAACCATAAAGAAAAAATATCTTTTCTGACTACCGGCTGTGTCTTATCTTTAAACTGGAACGGGAACATTTTCTTCCAGAACAAAAGCACTACCGCAAGAATAGCTCCCAACTGTATCACCACGAAAAACATCTCTTTGAATGAATCTGTCATATCAAGCCTGATAAATTCATCCACTAAAAGCATATGTCCTGTGCTGCTGATTGGAAGCCATTCTGTAATTCCTTCTACAATTCCAAGAAAAATAACCTTCAGCATTTCTACAAAATCCAATAACATTTCGTTACCCTCTTTTCCTATTATTTCCGATTTCTCATTTTAACATACTATGCCGATAATATATATATTATTTTTCTTAAGATATTCTGTTTATTTGCGGAATGCTGAAAATAATCCCTTTTTCTCATATGGTTCTTTTGTTACTTCTAACGCATCATATCCGCTGTTTTTAATCACTTCTTTGATTTTTCCCTCCGGAATATCGGTATCGGTAATAATTACGGTCTCTTTTTTACTGTGGGATGAAGTTACTTTCTTTACCGGAAATGCTGCCCGCACTGCATCATTTACATGTGCTTCACACATTCCACACTGCATACCATCTACTTTTACTGTTATCTTCTGCATAAATCCTTCCTCCTTCATTTCCTTCCATCACATTATAATCTCTTTTTTTCTAAAAAAATATAGGATTAACGATATTTTTTTCTCACCACTTTGCCACTATTTTCGCTCTTCCTTTTCTGAAAAAATTATTGTAAAATATTTTCTTGGGATTAAATTTTAAAAAGAAAGGATTTTATATATGAAGAAACCATTCCGTCTTCTTCTATGTCTTGCACTGCTTTTTGTGAGTGGATGCAGTGGTTATCAGAAAACCATCCGCTTTGGTGCCGCTGACATAGGTGGAATCTACTATACCTTTGCCAATACCTTTACCGGGCTTGCCTCCTCGGAGGATGATACCTATCAGTTTGAAGTTAAGACAACCGCAGGCTCTGCTGCCAATCTAAGGCTGCTCTCCGGTGGATATATCGAACTTGGATTAGCCCAGTCTGACCTGATTGCCTCCGCCTATGAAGGCAGTGGAATTTTTGAGGGAGATCCTTGTCAGGGATATTCCGCTATTGCCGGGCTATATACGGAAGCCTGTCAGATTGTCGTCCGTGCAGACTCCAATATTCAGACGCTGGATGATTTACAGGGCAAAACCGTCAGCATCGGTGCGGAGGATTCCGGTACCGAACAGAACGCTAACCAGATTCTGACCATGAGCGGACTTACCACTGAACTGGTGAAAACAGTAAACCTCGATTATACCGATGCTGCTGACCAGCTTATCAATGGAAAAATCGATGCATTTTTCTGTACTGCCGGTATCCAGACAACTGTAATCGAAGAATTAGCCAAAGAATGCGATATCCGTCTTTTGGATATTGATGAGAAATGCAGGAATAAATTGCTGTCTGCTTATCCATCCTATAGTGAATATACCATTCCAGCCAATACTTACACCGGACAGACGGAAGATATCCATACCCTTGGTGTCAAAGCTGTTCTCCTTGCTTCCGACAGGCTCTCTTCCGATACGGTAGAACACTTGACGGAATGGCTTTTTTCCCATGCGAAGGATTTACAGTATGCAACTTCTTTAAACCTGCAATTAGATGAATCTTATGCTACTGATGGCATACCGATTCCATTCCATCCGGGAGCTGTTGCCTATTATGAGAGACAGGGCATTACGCTTTCTTCCGAAAGCAATACATCAAACTAGAAAGGAACACTATGAATATACATTTAGATATGTACCAGACCTTAGCTGTTGCTGTGCTGGTACTCATGCTGGGGAGTTTTTTACGAAAAAAAATACATTTTCTGGAAAAATTCTGTATTCCGGCACCCGTTATCGGCGGTCTGCTCTTTGCGATTTTCACCTGTATCTGTTACAGCACCGGAGTTGCAGAATTTTCCTTTGATGATACCCTGCGGGAAGTATGTATGGTATTCTTTTTTACTTCCGTAGGATTTCAGGCTAACTTAAAAGTCTTAAAAAGTGGGGGGAAATCCATGGCAGTATTTTTAGGACTGGTCATTACCCTTATTATTGCCCAGAACTTTCTTGCCGTTGGATTATCCAAACTATTAGGATTAAATCCATTAATCGGTATGTGTACCGGTTCCATTCCAATGGTGGGCGGACATGGTACAGCAGGTGCTTTTGGACCGGTACTGGAGGATTTCAATATCCATGGTGCCACTACCATCTGTACCGCTGCTGCTACCTTCGGTCTGATTACTGGAAGCCTGATTGGCGGTCCTTTAGGAAAACGCCTGGTAGAAAAGAAAAATCTTCTCTCTACTGTTGCTTCCGAAGATGACAGCCTCTTGGTGGAAGATGAGAAAAAACACGAACGCCATACCAACATGTATGCTTCCGCTGTTTTCCAGCTTATCCTTGCCATTGGACTTGGTACTATTTTCTCCTATTTTCTGACAAAAACAGGACTGACTTTTCCAATTTATATTGGTGCCATGTTAGCAGCCGCACTGATTCGTAATATTGTGGAATACTCCCATGGCAATGCCACAATCCATATGGGAGAAATTAATGACCTGGGTGGTATTTCTCTGTCATTATTTCTTGGTATGGCTATGATTACTTTAAAATTATGGGAACTGGCTTCTCTGGCACTTCCGCTTATCATATTATTGAGCTCACAAGTCATTCTGATTGCTGTATTTACTTACTTTATTGAGTTCAATATTATGGGGCGGGATTATGATGCAGCAGTCCTTGTTGCAGGTACCTGCGGATTCGGTATGGGTGCCACACCAAATGCCATGGCAAATATGCAGGCAATCTGTGACCGCTATGTTCCATCCGTCAAAGCATACCTTCTGATTCCACTGGTGGGAAGTCTCTTTGCCGATTTCATCAACAGTCTTGTAATTACATTTTTTATTAATATTTTGTAAAAAAAGGAGCACCTTATGTTTCATTTTAAAAATAAAATCAAGAATGCAAGAAAAGAACGTGAAAAGAAAAATTATGATCTGACTTATGATAATGTTGCCATTCCGGAAGTACACAAAGCTGCTTCTGATGCCACTACTCATACAGCTGAGGAGCAGAACTCCTCCGAGGACGAACATGCTTCCAGCGTCAGCTTTGATAATGTCGCTATTCCGGAAGTACATATCCGAAGAAAGCACTGATTGTTCTACTGGAAACTAACTTCCATTAAAATGAATTTTTTACCAAAACAGCCTGCCCTATCCGGCACTTCTGATGATTCAGAGTGTCCGGTAAGGCAGGCTGTTTTGGTTTTTCTAATATATAGATGTCCTTCCATCATTCATAACTTAATCCAGATATGTAGTTTGTAATACCTGCTTGATGTCTTCCGGTTTTGTTCCACGAATTTTTAAATTCTTCAATTCACTTTCCGTAACATCAAACTGCTCTATAAATTTTTCCATATCCTTTCGCACTTCGTCCGGAAGGATACACTTCTGTAAAACCATATCAGATACAATTCGGATGATATCATTTCGATGTTTTTTTATATCCGATGAATCCACATCTTTTTTCTCTCTTAGGTCCAGCCATGCTTTTGCCTTAAATGGGATAATCCATTCCGGCTTATCAAATCTATAGAACTGTGGTTCCCCATTACTTTTTGCCCTGATTCTATATTTTCCATCTTTGATAAATTTCCAGAAACGTTCTCCAAATTCTTTTGTTTGTGCCTCCACAATCAGAACAATATCGAGATCTTTTGTTGTTCGTCCAAAATTGATATCCTGTTCTTCAAAAGACACACTGCATGCTGCCCCACCAATCAACACATACTGATCTGTATATTCGTTAAAATACTCTTGAAAAATATCGATTCCTTTTACCATACAAATTCCTCCAACATTTCATTTACCGAACTTTCTACACGAGGATCTTTCATTTCCTCTTCGGACAGTATCAGTGTCAACGAAAGTGGATCTATCACATTGCCCTTCTCGAAGGGCAAAATATATCCCATTTCCTGCACTATACAGACTGGTTCTTCATTCTTTGGGATTTCCCGAATAGATTTTAACCCCAATACTCCAACCTGAGCTTTACTTATAGCATATGTGACATAGTTATCCTCACCCAACATGGAGTACTCTGCCAAGGCAGATATGCCACTTAAAACCATATCTGCATCAGGTTTTCTTTCTGGTCTGAATTCATGTATAATAGGATTTCGCAAAAACGGACGTATCTCCTCCCACATTACTTTCTTATCATTTCTGGCAAAGAAACGTCTTGATCTTCCATTTATTTTTAAAAAAGGCATTCCCAAAGCATCAATTTCATCAAAGCATCTGGTTATTGACATTCTGGATACTTCCAATTTCTCCGCTGCCCGTACCGCAGATACATCCTGCCAATTTTCATATAAGGCTTTCAGCAACATTTTCTGCGTCAAAAATGAAATAACAGAACAGTTCTTTGGTATTCTCTGCTCATTATTTTTCAAAAGCATTCCCATAAACGGTAGATAAATCTGATGATTTTCCCATATAAAAGGAATTCCCTCTTCCACCATTTTAGGAATTGAATACCAATTTGCTTTTTTTAAATAGAACACACTTCGATACCCTGTATACCGCTCCAGTTGAATTCGCATTTTTCGAAGTTCTGTCAGATTCATCGTATCTACCGGTGTTGCTAAAAGAATTTCCTGGTTTTGAATTTCTATGATTGTTAATTCAAATGCATTTCTGCATCCCAATGGTAATTTCTCCACAGAGTCATAAGGACGTTCCGTGATACTTTGATGCATTATTTGTTCTAAATACTCTCTCAAAGTTCCATCTCCTTTATATATTTGAATTGTAACTCTTTTTATGTTACAAGTCAAATATTTTCATTTGCACAAGTAGAATGCAAAGTGTGTTTCCTGTAGTTTTATCCCATCACCCTATTTTTGATTCATGATTTCCTGATAAATCTCTTCTGTCTCGGTATCGTCAATACCACTCATATAGTAATTTTTTCCATTTGCAGTAAAATACAGGAACTTTTTATTCTGTGGATTTAAGAATACCTGGCATTCCCCTTCACCACTGATTTTAAAGGTTCCTTTTTCCAAGGTTTCCATGCCGGTTCCATTTACCTTTGACCAGTTTGGCAGCTCTATCAGTATTTCCACATCATCCAGGTCATCCAGTGATATCTCATAATCTGTGCGGATATGTTCTGCACAAAGGGACTGATTTTCAATCTCCAAATGAATCGGGGTAAATTCCACTGCAATCACCCATACACAGACAAGTGGAAGCATCAGTAATGCTATTACAGTAAACAATATCGTGCCTTTTCCTGCTTTGGTTGCCATATTGACCGTAGTTCCGATTCCAACCCTTTTGTCCACGATGGTATGTGAATCCTTCGGATTATAATAAAACATGCCACCGATCCAGTTTCTGTCGTCTTCAACTCCACTGTTTAAATCATGATTATCTTCATACGCCTTTTCTACTCTTCCTAATATCACAATGGCCGGAATGCACATAGCCGTCAGAAGAATTGCAAATACAATCATGCCTGCAAGGTAAATCATTCCCACCTGCTTTTGCAAAAAAGATACCAGAATTAAAAACAGGATTAATGCGGTATTCAGCCAGATAGCACACAGCCACATGTTCTTCCAGATTCTTTTCTTGGCTCTGGTATAATTAATATTGATATCACTGTTGCTGCTTATTACCTGTACCGGCTGACGATCCGTCCAGATTGCCACCAGCAGAAAAATATATCCACTTGCGGCACCAATGAGACAAGATATTCCCATTACCTTAGCAAAAGGAATAACAGCAATTGCAGCTACTGTTCCTACGGCAAGCGGTATCAAAAATGGAAGGAAATGCATGCAGCGGACAGTTCCTGCATTTTTTAATTCCACATAGCGTTCTGCTGACTGCTCTTCATAGTAGCCCATTTTCCGTTTCCATTGTTTCAGACGGTTATTGGCAAATATGGTTGGCAGTGTCAGCAAAATAATTGCTCCAATCAGCCACACCATCCAGATTGTTATCTGTATGGAAAAGTATGGAATAAAAAGGCAGCTAAACGGAATAATTGCAAGAATAAGACTATACCATATCATTTCTTTTTTAAAGCGCTTCTGGATTGCTTTTACATTCTCATCCTCTACCCATTCACGTTTCATATTTACAGCAAAAAGCATGCCATCTTTATAGGAATTCTGTAATGCAAATACAATGCATATGATAAATAAAACAGGATACAATGTTGCAAAAAATATAATATTTAGAAACATTCTTCTCACCCCTTATACATATTCTCACATATCTTTAAGAATTCTTCCTGTGTCATACCACAGATTTTTGCTTCAGAAATAATCTGCCGCAACAGTTCTTTGGATTTCTCCGATAATTCCTTTGCTTCGGAAAATTCCTTCCGCACATGGGCTCCATTCCGCCGGTCTGTATAGATATAGCCTTCCTGCTTTAAAAGTGCATAGGCTTTATTGACCGTCATGGAATTGATTCCGATTTCTCCGGCCAATGCCCGTACAGTGGGAAGCTGCTCTCCCGGCTTTAATCTTCCGTCAGATATTCCAAGTACAATCTGGTTTCGAATCTGCTGATAAATTGGCACTTCCGACGTTTCATTTATGGATATAACCACCCAAGGTCCCTCCTTTCTGATTTTTTGATATTCTCTTTCGGAATATTC
>ERZ1026776.2062-NODE-2062-length-10429-cov-3.564488_pt1 | contig 10429 bp, 9 predicted proteins | sample MGYA00380125_ERZ1026776 | MGnify/ENA primary metagenome ERZ1026776 (study PRJEB33269, sample SAMEA4719761) | human gut metagenome | biome: human-associated habitat; feature: organic feature; material: feces | place: Cameroon | collected 2013-10 ... | reverse complement strand
CATTTAAATTTGTGATTGCACTGATCACGTTTTTACTGATCAATGCCAACATTGCATTTATGGCTGCGATCAGCACATTTCCGGTAGCTCTGATCCTGGCACTCGTATGCTGTCTGCTTCCACAGAATGGAACGATCTGGATCGCAGCATTCGTGATCATCGCAGATATGTATGCATTATCACCGGAGGTTGCACTGACAGCCGTAGTACTTTTTGCAGTAATTTACTTTATATATTTCCGTTTTGCACCGAAGGATTGTATGGGCGCACTGTTTACTCCGATTGCCTTCAAATTGAACATTCCTTATATCATGCCGGTCGGCACAGGACTTTTCGGGGAACTGTATTCAGTGATCTCCGTTGTATGCGGAACGGTGGTATATTATTTTCTGGATGGGATCCACAGAAATAGTACAACACTTGCAGCAGTTGTTACGGAAGATAAGACTGGAAGCACATCCAAGCTCAGCGTTTCCGTTGGACAGCTTCTTGGAAATAAAGAGATGTTCCTTATGATCGGTATTTTTGTTGTGACATCGATCGTTGTATATTTTATCCGCAGAACCACGATGGATCATGCATGGCTGATCGCTATCGTGTCCGGAGTACTGATTCAGGCACTGGGACTTTTTGCCGGATACCTGATCCTTGGCATTACAGGCAAGACGGTTACCTTGCTCATCGGTGTAGTCCTGTCTCTTGTGATCAGTTTTATCCTGCAGTTCTTTTTTATGAATCTGGATTATGCAAGAACGGAACGTGTGCAGTTTGAGGATGATGAATATTATTACTATGTAAAAGCAGTTCCAAAGAAGACAGTTGCAGTTCAGGAGAAAACGGTCAAGCATTTTGGCAATACTGCAAGTATGGGGAAACGTATTGACCACAGTAAGCAGGAACTTTCGGAAGAAGAAGAGGAACTTGCCCGCAAGGTATTTGCAAAGGAACTGGACATTGATGAAAAATACCTGAAATAATTTCGGAAAAAAACATATAATTTTAAAGAAAACGCAAGTAATTGTTCACATTTTGGACATGTACCTGCGGTAGAATTGGAAAATTGTGAGAAAGGAGAGAAAAATGAACGGTATATTTGAAACGCTTCAGATGTTTAACGAAAGTATACACAACAACTATAATCTGCCGGATATTCATATCGGACCGACAGACTGCGTCGAGATTCTGATTATTTCTTTCCTGTTTTATCATGTATTATTGTGGATCAAGAATACACGGGCATGGAACCTGTTTAAAGGAATTATCGTGATCCTCCTCTTTGTACTGGTAGCTGCGATTTTCCAGATGAATACGATACTCTGGCTGGCACAGAATACCTTTAATGTCGGCGTGATCGCACTGGTTATCATTTTCCAGCCGGAACTCCGACGTGCACTCGAGAACCTTGGTACCAGAAATATTCTTGGCAATCTGTTTAGTTTAAATAAGACTGATGAAGCCAAGTTCAGCGATCGTACCATCGACGAACTGGTAAAAGCAAGTTACGCAATGGGAAAAGTCAAGACAGGTGCACTGATCGTAATTGAAGATGACATCAAACTGGACGAGTATATCCGTACCGGAATTGATGTAGATGCACTGGTATCCAGCCAGCTTTTGATCAATATATTTGAGAAGAATACACCGCTTCATGATGGTGCGGTGATCATGCGCGGGGACAGGGTGGTATCTGCGACCTGTTATCTGCCGCTTTCGGACAGCCTGACATTATCCAAGGATCTTGGAACCAGACACCGTGCAGCAGTAGGAATCAGCGAAGTCAGTGATTCACTGACGATCGTAGTATCCGAGGAGACTGGAAAAGTCTCTGTGGCAATGCGCGGTCAGATCTATCATAATGTGGATGCGGACTTTCTGCGTGACAAACTGAAATATATGCAGAACCGGACGCATGAAGCAACACGCCTTGAACTGCTGAAAAGGAGGTTATTAAATGCTAAAAAAGATACTAAAAAAGCTGACGAATAACCTTGGTTTTAAGCTTCTGGCTGTATTATTTGCATTTGCTATGTGGCTTGTAGTCTATAACATTGATGATCCAAGTTCCAGCAAGAATTTTACTGCAACGGTAACCATCCAGAATGCACAGTCGGTCTCAGATATGAATAAGTGCTATGAGGTGATCGACGGAACCGGAACAGTGAGTTTTCGCGTTACGGCAAAGAGAAGCATTTTAGAGAAACTGGACTATTCGGATTTTACTGCGATTGCAGATATGAGTCTGATGAATGTAAGCGATGATGGAGCGGAAGGAAGCGTTCCGATTGCAATTTCAGCCAATAATTATACGTCCTCTGTGAAAGTCAGCGGACTTACCAAATATCTGAAAGTTTCCCTGGAAGATCTTCAGGAGAAACAGTTCGTGATCACCGCAGACACCAAAGGAAAGGTGGCAGACGGATTTACACTGGGAGACGTAAGTGTTTCCAATCCGAATGTGATCAAAGTATCCGGACCTGCATCTGTGGTCGGACAGATTTCGAAAGTGGTAGCAACGATCGATGTCAGTGGAATGTCTGTGGATATTTCGGACAATGTTGTGCCGGTATTTTATGATGAAGATGATAAAACCGTGGATACGACCAAACTGACACTGAGCAGCAATACAGTGACGGTATCTGCCAAGATCCTGAGTACAAAGGAAGTGCCAATCCATTTCAATACAAGTGGAACACCAGCGGATACGTATTCCGTTGTAGAGATCACCAGTGATCCGGAGACGGTACAGATCAAAGGAAGTTCCTCAGTGCTGAATCCAATCAGTTCTCTTGAAATCCCGGAAGAGGTGCTGAATGTTGACGGAGCGAATAAAGATATCACGACAAGCATTGATATTTCCGAATATCTTCCGGATGGCGTGTCACTGACTAAGAATTCGCAGGCAACCGTATCTGTTACGATACGGATTGAACCATATACGACACAAAACTATAATATACCGGTTTCCAATATTTCCGTGAACGGGCTGGATGACAATTACAATCTGGCATTTGGGCAGACAACTGTGAATGCGGCGGTCAGCGGTATGTCCAGCGATCTGTCGTCGCTGAATGCAAACAGCATCAAGGGAAGCATTGATGTGTCATCTCTTGGGGAGGGAACACATACCGTGGATGTCACGCTGACGTTAGATGCGGATAAGTTTGTGCAGCAGGCGACAACAACCGATGTTACGATCACCAGAAAGCCGGATGGAACAACAACTACAACGACGAATGATGGTAATACCAATCATAATACTTCAAATAGTGAGAGTACTGGAAATAATACCGGAAACGGTACGACAGACACGACTGGAGAAGACAGCGACAATAAAACGACCAGAGAAGATGGAACAGATAGCAACAGCACAGGCAGCAGTTCCACAACAAATGGTCATTAAAACATACACAGATAAGGGAGAAAAAGAGTGGTTAGTCAGAAAATAAAAATTATGAATCCAACAGGTCTGCATTTAAGACCGGCAGGCAATTTATGCAAAGAAGCAATGAAGTTTAAAAGTCTTATTACATTTGAATACCGCAATAATGTGGCAAATGCAAAAAGTGTGTTGAGTGTACTTGGCGCATGCATCAAAAGCGGAGATGAGATCAATCTGATCTGCGACGGGGAAGACGAAGAGGAAGCGCTCGCATCACTGGTAAAGGCAATTGAGGAAGGACTGGGCGAATAAGATGTTAAATTACACAAGATACCGGAGAGTTCCGGTTTTACATTATCCGGAAAGACAGTGGCCGGACAAAGAAATAAAAAAAGCACCAATCTGGTGTTCCGTAGACTTAAGAGATGGTAATCAGGCCCTGATCGAACCAATGAACGTAGAAGAGAAAATGGAGATGTTCGATCTTCTTGTCAGACTTGGATTTAAGGAGATTGAGATCGGATTTCCGGCGGCTTCACAGATCGAGTATGATTTCCTGCGTAAACTTGTCAAAGAGAATCGGATTCCGGATGATGTCAAAGTACAGGTACTGACACAGTGCAGAGAGAATCTGATCGACCGTACCTTTGAAGCAATCCAGGGAATCAAAAATGTGGTACTCCACATTTATAATTCCACTTCGACACTCCAGAGAGACGTGGTATTCCATATGGACCGGCCAAAGATCATTCAGATCGCCGTAGACGGAACCAGAATGGTCAAAGAACGCATGAAGGATTTTGACGGTAATCTGCAGTTAGAATACTCTCCGGAAAGTTTTACCGGAACAGAGATGGATTTTGCACTTGAGATCTGTACGGCTGTTCAGAAAGAATGGGATCATGCCAATGACAACCCGATCATTTTTAATCTTCCGGCGACTGTGGAGATGAACACACCGAATGTGTATGCAGATCAGATCGAATGGATGAGCACACATTTTGAAGACCGTGAGCACATTATTTTAAGCGTACATCCACATAATGACAGAGGAACCGGTGTAGCGGCTACGGAACTGGCGCTTCTTGCAGGAGCAGACCGTGTCGAGGGAACCTTGTTTGGAAATGGGGAACGTACTGGTAACGTGGATATCCTTACGGTTGCTTATAATATGTTTTCCCAGGGAATCAATCCAGAGCTGAATCTGGAGAACGTCAACGAGATCATTGATGTTTATGAGAGATGCTGCAAGATGTCCGTCGGAATGCGTCATCCATATGCAGGAAAACTTGTATTTACTGCTTTTTCCGGAAGCCATCAGGATGCCATTAACAAAGGTGAGATGGCAATGAAAGAACGTAAGCAGGAATGGTGGGAGGTTCCTTATCTTCCAATCGATCCGGCAGACGTAGGACGCGAGTACGAGCCGGTTGTAAGAATAAACAGCCAGTCTGGTAAGGGCGGTGTCGCATTCGTAATGAATACCGTATATGGTTATAAGCTTCCGAAAGAGATGCAGAGGGAATTTGCAGACGTCATCCAGAAAATCTCTGAAAAAGAAGGTGGAGAAGTATCACCATCCCGTATTATGGAGGCATTTGAGAAGCATTACCTCAAATTAAAAGAGCCGTTTGAGTTCACATCACTCCGTGTGGAGGATGATCAGGACGACGATGATACCAGAGTAGTTCTGAACTTTAAATATAAAGGGGAAGAGGTTCATTCCGAGGCAGGCGGCAACGGACCAATCGATGCTGCCAAGATCGCAGTACGCCAGTGCGTACCAAGCGTGGATGTCACAATCTTAAACTATGATGAACATGCACTGAGTGAGGGAAGCCATGCAAAGGCAGCCTGCTACATTCAGATGAAAGATAACAGAAGCGGTAATGTCACATTTGGTGTCGGCGTAAGCTCAAATATCACAAGAGCATCGATCCGTGCCATGTTTTCCGCATTAAACCGCCTTTCGGAAATGGAGAATTACTAGGAGCTATTCAGAATGAGAATAAGAGAACAGTATAAGCATTTGTTGAATTTTACAGCGAATATTGTCACCTTGATCGTAGACGCAGTCCTGTTCGGACTTGTGTGGTATAACTATTATGCAAGCTGGGAGATGGATAACGGCTTTGTGTCCGAGTATTTCCGGAGAGGTAACTGGGCTGTGATCGGAATGTATATCCTGATCATTTTCTTCTTTACCAAAGTGTTCGGAGGTTACCGCATCGGATATATGCGTGTGACGGATATCATTTTATCGAATATGCTGGCACTGGTGCTTGGACATATTGTTGCTTTTTTAGAGCTTTGTCTGATCTGCCGTGACTATGTTAACCCAATTCCACTGATCAACATAGCGGTCATAGAAGCAGCATTTATCGTGTTGTGGAATATTATGGTGCGTAAAGCATATCAGATGCTGTATCCGCCGAGACAGATGATCCTTGTATATGGACAGTATGCACCGGATGATCTGATCGCCAAGATCAATACGAGAAAAGACAAATATAATATCTGTGGAACAGTAAGCTGCACCGTAGGACTGAACCGGCTTTACCAGATCATTGATGAGTATAAGGCAGTCGTGCTTTGCGATCTTCCGGCGGAAGTGCGTAACGACATTATGAAGCATTGTTATGAAGAAGGAATTCGCACCTATGTAACTCCGAAGATCACAGATATCATGTTGAGAGGTGCAGATGATATCCACCTGTTTGATACACCGTTATATCTTTCCAGAAATAACGGACTGTCCATTGACCAGAGATTTTTCAAGAGAGCTATGGACATCGTGATCTCACTGATCGGAATCGTGCTGGCTTCGCCGTTTATGCTGATCATTGCGATCGCAATCAAACTTTATGACGGAGGTCCTGTGTTCTATAAGCAGGAGCGTCTGACACGTGGACAGAAACCGTTTATGATCATCAAATTCCGGAGCATGACAACGAAATCCGAGGACAAAGGTGCGCGCCTTTGCGCCAAGGACGATGCCAGAGTAACGCCGGTTGGTAATATCATCCGGAATATTCATTTCGATGAACTGCCACAGTTATTCAACATCCTAAAAGGCGATATGTCGTTCGTTGGACCAAGACCGGAGCGCCAGGTGATCGCTGACCAGTATATGGATCAGATACCGGAGTTTGCATTCCGTACCAAGGTCAAAGCCGGACTCACCGGATATGCGCAGGTATGGGGCAAGTATAATACAACACCATATGATAAGCTGAAGATGGATATCACATACATCGAGAATTATTCCATCTGGCTGGATATCAAGCTGATCCTTCTGACGATCAAGATCCTCTTTATCAAAGAAAATACAGAGGGTGTTGATGAGACCCAGGTGACGGCACTGAAAAAACATGACATTTAACAACTATATGGCATAAAGGATCATAGGATTATGGGAATTTCCGTATTGATGTCAATATATCAGAAAGAGAAAACTGAATATTTTCAGGCTGCGATGGAAAGTATCTTAGCACAGACCTGTCCTGCGGATGAGATCGTACTCATCCAGGATGGACCGCTCACGCCGGAACTTCTTGATATGATCGGGAAATACCAGATACTTTTGGATGACAGAAGGAGAGAACAGGGGCTTAACCGCCCCCGCTTTGTTACGTACCGGCTTCCAGAGAATGTAAAGCTTGGGCGGGCACTTGCAAAAGGTGTCGAGCTATGTACAAATGAGTATATTGCGCGTATGGACACGGATGACATTGCAAGGACCGGGCGCCTGGAAGTACAGCTTCATTATATGGAGACACATCCGCAGACGGCAGTACTCGGAGGCGCAATCGAAGAATTTAATGATGAAGAGACCGAGCGGCACATCAAGCATATGCCAACCGGAACTGGGAATGTGAGAACTTACGGAAGATACCGGAATCCAGTGAACCATATGACCGTTATGATGCGTAAGAGTGCCATACTGGATGCGGGTAATTATGTACATTTCCCGAATCTTGAGGATTATCATCTCTGGATACGGGTGCTTGCAAAAGGATATCAGCTGGATAACCTGGAAGAAGTATTAGTGGAAGCACGTACGAATGAAGATTTTTATGGAAAACGCGGAGGAAAAGGATATTGGAAGCGTTACATGGAACTGCGGAAAATGCAGCATGAGCTTGGACTCACAACATTGCCACAGTATCTGGCAGCCTGTATTGCCACAACCGTCATGGTAGCGTCACCGAATCAGTTGCGGAAGCGTTTCTATCGGATATTACGGAGATAGATTCATGGTAAGAGAGGAGATGGACATGGAAAAAGTATTAAGCGTAGTAATCCCGTCTTATAATGTTGAAAAATATCTGGACCGATGCCTGTCATCATTTGTGAATGCAGAAGTATTAAGAGATATTGAAATCCTGATCATCAATGACGGATCAACGGATAAAACATCTGAGATCGCAGAGAAATACTGCCGGAAATACCCGAGCAGTTTTACTTTATACAATAAAGAGAATGGAGGACATGGCTCCGGCATCAATTATGGAATCGAGCATGCCACGGGTAAGTATTTCAAAGTCGTGGATGGGGATGACTGGGTAGAAACCGGAAATCTGCCTGTGTTTATCCACACATTAAAGAAAACAAATGCAGATATTGTAGCTTCCAACTATCGTCTGGTACAGGATGGAACCGATCAGATACTGGAAGAGCGCTATGCGTGCAAGAATAAATATCATTATGGCAAAGAATGGGGATTTGCGGAAGCAGTCAGCGAACCGGTCATAAAGATCCATTCCCTGACGATCCGGACCGATATTCTCAAAGAAAACAATATCCGTGTGGATGAAAAAGTATTTTATGAGGACGCAGAATACATTCTGTATCCAATTCCGTTCTGCAAAAATGTATATTATGATCCAACCTTTGTATATATGTACCGTCTTGGCAGAAACGGGCAGAGTGTGGATATTGAATCAATGAAGCGGCACCGGAAAGATCATATGCAGGTGCTCAATTCATTATTTGAATATTATATAGACCATCAGTTTATCCAGCAGTACAAGAAGAAATACTTAGAGCGCGGAATCGCATTATCCGTGCAGAACCAGTATCAGATCTATCTTGCAATGGGGGATGAGGCTGGTGTATATGACAAAATGAAAAGATTTGATACACAGCTTCGGGAGCATTACCCGGGAATCTATCAGGCTGTGAATAAAAAGAGCATTTGGGCAATACGGCACAGCAACTATCTGCTGTTCCCGTTTGCAGTGAAATTATATAAGCTTATAAAACGTTCGTGAGGAAATTATGGAAAAGATATTATCAATTGTGATACCGACATATAATGCGGAAAAGTTTTTAGATAAGGGACTGCCAACGTATATTCTGGATGACAAAGAAAAGATGAAAAAGCTCGAAGTCCTTGTCGTCAATGATGGAACACCGGATAACAGTGTTGCGGTTGCACAGAAGTACGTAGAGCAGTATCCGGAGACTTTTCGGATCATTAATAAAGAGAATGGCGGACATGGCTCAGCAATCAATGTGGGTGTGGAACATGTCACAGGAAAGTACTTCAAATGTGTGGATGCGGATGACTGGGTTGTAACAGATGCGCTTTCCCATATGATGGACATTTTAGAGCAGTCCGAGGCAGAGGTGGTCGTATCCAGCTTTAAGAATTATGATCTGATCACACAGTCTTATATTCCAAGGGATATCCATAATCCGTCGGAAGATAAGAACAGATTATATACGATTCCTGAGATCATGGAGATCTTTGGAGAGGTGTATTATGGAATGTCTTTCCATGGAGTTACTTACCAGACAAAGTTCTACCGGGAACAGAATTATAAGCTGACCGAGCATGTGTTTTATGAAGATCAGGAATTTGCGACGATCCCGATGTGCCGTGCGGAAAAGATCCAGCTTGTTGAGGAAGAACTTTATGTATACCGGATCGGAGATGTGAACCAGAGCATCGCAGCGGAGAGCCAGTTAAAGAAACTTCCGGATTTCCATAAGATCATATTCAGCATGATCGCCTTCGAGAAGCACCTTCCGGAGTGTCCGGAAGGTGCAAGAGACTTATGGGCGAAAAAGGTATCCATGTTTATCGCAAGCTATTATCAGATCGCACTGATCAAAAGCAAAGACAAGAAGAAATACCGTCCGGTCGTAGAAGACATCAACCGGAAGATCGAGAAAGAAAGCCCATATATCTATGGATGTATCAAAAATAAATACAAAGTATTCAGGCTTTTTAACAGATTGCATATGAGCAATGACTTTTATGACAATCAGTTTTCAAAAATGTTAAAATTTGTAAAAAAAGGATTTCATGTAGACAGGAAGATCTATTACTGATAAGGAGCCGGAAGTGGGAGAGAACAGTTTAGACTACAGCAGCAACAGACGATGGGAGAATGTATATCTGATCATATATGGGGTGATCGTGGCACATGACTTCCTGGATGCAACGATGTTTCGCATCCAGTGGCCACCGAAATTCGGGCTTGTGCTATACTTTGCAATCATGGTATATACCCTTGCAATGCTTTGTTTCAACAACAAATACACCAAAAAAGAACTGATCTGTGCAGGTGTGGTTCTTGCCGCATTTGTGATCGCAGCAGTGGCTGGAGACAATTCCTTCCTGTTTGAGGTAGGATTTCTGATCGTAGGAGCAAAGAATATACATTTTGACCGGATATTAAAAGTGTTCTTCGGAGTCAGCCTTGTCATTCTTGCAGCAGCTATGATCTGTTCCCAGGCCGGCATGATCGAAAACCTCGTATACCCTTCGGTAAGAGGCGGGGTACGTCAGTGCTTTGGAACAATCTACCCGACAGATTTTGCAGCACATGTATTCTACATGGCAATGGCAGCACTATGTATGAATAACCGCAGAATCCATATCGCAGATATCGTGATCGTAGGAGCACTTGGAGTGTTTGTCTACAAAGCATGCAGTGCATTTACAGGAACGATGACACTCGGACTTGCAGCAATCGGTATGATCGTTGTCATGATCGTGCAAAGGAGACTGGAGCAGAAAGAAAAGATGGCCGGTACAGA
>ERZ1026776.2060-NODE-2060-length-10429-cov-12.619144_pt1 | contig 10429 bp, 4 predicted proteins | sample MGYA00380125_ERZ1026776 | MGnify/ENA primary metagenome ERZ1026776 (study PRJEB33269, sample SAMEA4719761) | human gut metagenome | biome: human-associated habitat; feature: organic feature; material: feces | place: Cameroon | collected 2013-10 ... | reverse complement strand
AAAATAGCGTTTGCATCTTGACTAACATATCATTGTTAGGCGATATAATATCAAGAAAATACTTGATGATGCAGATATCAAAGTACACTTTCAATGGGTCTGTTGGCAAAGAAATCCAAGGACGTGACATTCTGATAGGCATGGTTGCACGAATAGAGAATGTCCTATTCCATACACGTGCATGATGACAACATGAGTTTCTTGTTACTGTGATAATGGTAAGCCAAGACTCAAAAGGAGCAACTTGCAAGCCAAATGACTGTGCGATACGTTTCTTTATCTTCTTATTCTTGATGTTAGAATAAATATTGGTGATTACACCAAATGGCAATATTTCGGTCAGCATCCATGAAGGTGGGTACTGATTGGTATATGTTTCTTTGAAATGGTTGATGAAATCCTCTTTTGTATGGTTCAGTTCATCTTCTATAAGACGTATAGAGCGATTGAACTTGGACGGATTTGAGAAATTGTCGGAATCAGTCATCCAAAAAGGGTTACCTGTCATTTCAGTTCCAAAGTTGACGATAGCGCAACGCACTGCGACCTCTATCTTTTCAATTTCATTGAATAGGAGTAAGCGTAGCTTCTTGTCAAAGCGATACAACATCATAACCTTACCGAAAGATACTCCTCGCTTGAATAGATGTTGCTCCTTGGGAATGGAAAGCAATGGGTACATATAGGCAGACAAACGATAGTAACCGATGTGGGAAAGATAATGCTGAGCCTTTTCTTCATCGGTTATCTCCATACCTCTTGTTTTGAGTAGTTGTACTAACTCTTGGGGTGTGGAGTATGTTTTTATGAACGGAATTTTTGTTGCCATATACCTATAAAAACAAAAACGACCCGCACATTTGAGCATCGTTGAGAGGCTTGGCGGGTTCTCGTGCTGCAAAGATACGAATAATCTTTGATAATACAAACTTTTGAGCAAGAAAATTCACGCAAAAGTAGATTTCTTTAGTATATTTGTATTTAATAATGTTAAATCAGACGATAAAATCACATTTTGTCTATTAAATCCCCCAAAAACAGCCAACCTTCAATAGCATATTTGAAAATTGGCTGTTTTTCATTTATAATGTTTCCTGCAAGTTTTTATTTGGCATAAGCTTACTTGTATTTTGTCTATAAAGTTATCTCCATAGGGGCTCGGAAATCCAATTTTCAGGAAATCCCATTGCTGCGGGATCTACCTGTGGATAAGAAACGAGTAAGGATTTGAGCTCATTCTTGAAGTCCACTCCATATCCCATAGAATCAAGCCAATATGCAACACAACAGGCTATAGCATATACTTTGTTCGCATCAACACCTTCAATGTTCACTCATGCCCCACGCAAAGAGGCATTCATTTGTGGAGCATTGGAGAGATAACGATTCCAAAGTCGTGAGTGGTGAGCGCAACAGTTTCTCAGGACAGTTACACTACGCATCCAGCTTTCCTATAATCTTAATGTTCCCATAAAAGCAAAAGACCCGCCCTGGTTCGCTGTTCAAATGGGAAGCGTGGCGGATTCTGTTGCTGCAAAGATACGAATAATTATTGATAATACAAACTTTTTAGCAAGAAAAATCACGCAAAAGTAGATTTCTTTGATATATTTGTATTTAATTGTGTTAAATCAGACTATGAAATCAAATTTTGCCAGCCAAATAAAGTGGTTTTCAAAATAGAATTGTTACCTTTGCAACGAAATCCCAAGGAGGGAAGCGGTGGTTCGAGCATCGTTCCCTCGGAAGTCTAGAATAACTTAATCGTGAAGTTAAGAAGTTCTATTTTCCAAATCTTCAATGAAATTTTCAGTACGTTCATAAGACTTTGGGATTTCATTTTTTCTATTATATTTGAATAGAATTCAGCAGTAGCTGCATGCCTGTACCCTTCTTTGAGAAAAAAACAGTTTCAAGATGCTTTCTTCTTACTTGACAATCTCCACTTTCCAACCCAAGTTTAATGCCTTGGAGATTTTCTCTAACTTTTGTTTCTTGGTCTTTGTACTGGAATGGGTATTGAGGAGATAGCCGTTGGGTAGAGATTGCTGCTCTCCAGCATATTTCGGATGCTCATTCTTTGATACGAGATAGTCTCCATCATGAGGAAGTCCAAGAGATGCAACAGCTTCTACCCCTGCCCATTTCACAGCCTCAACCATCGTGAGGTTTGCCTTCTTGGCTTGGATAAACTCGCCGTTAGACAACCAGACACAAAGACCTGTGTTTGGACTACGCTTGGCTCTCTGAAGCTTGTTTGGTCCTGGCACTTTCTCATTCACCGGCTTTGCCTCCGCTACTTTCACCACTTTCTTTGTTGATGGTATTTTATATTTCTTTGCCGTTGGTTCATCCACCTCAACCTTCCCACGAGTGGTCTTCACGGTGATGCCGCCCTCCGGGTCATAATCCACGACGAGGGTGAGATGACGGCGAAGGATACCAAGCACAGGAGCCACCGACTCGCTGATAGCAGGGAGGATTTCCTCTGCTATCAATGAATCTTCCAACTGTTCAAGTTCTGTCTGCAAACGAGGTTTCAAGTCGCCCTTGAACTTATCTATAAAATCATAATAATCTTGTATCTTTCTCATATTATCATTCATTTATTATTCACCTTTGTATGTCTGATACTCCTCACGAGTGATAGGAGTATCAGGGTCAACGATCAAGACTTCATCGTAGGTTAAACCATAGAGATGATACAATATTACATCCAGACGAATCATCGAACTTTCGTTCTCTCCATGAGATTTCAAAAGAGATTGCACAAAAAAGACAATGTTATTGTCTGAAAGTCCTTCTTTTGGCACAGGTAAATCCAAAAGTTCATACATATTACAATGATTATTAGTACTAGTCTTTCTAAACAACCAATCAAGCAACTTCGAATTCAAACATGCTAATATCAAATATGCCGTTCTTGGATTCGGTAAATACAAAATATTTACCGAATCCAAGAAAACGAAATTCGTTTTCTTGCATTCGACGATAGTCGCATGAATACGGAATTTATCCGTAGTTCCCGTTATATTTTGAGTTGCAATTACCGCTCCTGCTTGCATATTATTGGCAACCAATTGTTTCGTAATAGAATTATCTAATCCAAAGAACATATTATTATCAATATAATATCTATGCACATTTGCCCCTTTAGCTATAAACAAATCACTTGCTTCTGCACTTTGAATCTTTTTCAGATAAATAGTATTGATATTACCTTGCAAAGAATCATCTATCATCGTTTGCAATTTTGGCAATTTCTTAATCTTATTGATTATCGCCATTTCGCCTTTTCTGATTAATGGGAACTCTCTTCTATTAGGAAACGCTGACAATATATCTTTTTGACTAACCTGTTCAAATTCAACACAACTAATTGTTGACAAATTATTACTGATAGATATGCCAAAAACATTAGATAAATCCATCACACCTTTTCTAAATACCGAGATACAAGTTCCTTGTAAGACGCTTTTGAACACTTTTTCTGTTGCATTAGGACTATTTTTCGGAAACTCTATCACATTTATCAACTCTGTTTTTTTCAATAACAACTCACGTGTATAAGCAGAACTCATATCACACATCAAAGAACTTTGCACAATCAATACAGAAACACCATGTTCTTTCAGTACATTAAAACTATACTCCACAAATAATTTGTAGAGATTCTGTTTTCCTACATCTTTACCTTCTGAGTATGGAAAGAAAGATGCACTATACACCTTCTTAGGAATTTGCACATATGGTGGATTTCCGATGACAATATCAAAACCACCCTTAACCCCGAACATCCATTCTGGGTCAAAGAAAGAAGAAGAGGTATTTTGATCGAACATATCCCAATCTGCCAACTGCTGGGCAGCACCATGAGAGACAAAACCTGTTTCCTCGATGGCATCAGCCAAAGCCTTACGGGTTTCCTTGATTTGCTTCTTCAAATTCTGCTTGTCGATATTGCGACGAACCAAGAAAATCTTGTGGTTCAATTCCTTCAACAGCTCCTTATACTTGATAACATCAGGCGCACTATCCACCAAACTACTATCATACTCCACAGGTATCAATGTATTAGCAGACACAAACTTAGCCTCCAAGTTTGGCAACGGACGGATACCAAAGTTATGGGTAGCATCATCCGTTGGTCGCTGATCAACGACCAAAGAAATGAAGAAACGTAACTTACTTATCTGAGTGGCAATTGGCTGAATATCCACGCCATAGATACAATGCTCTATGAGATAGAGTTTTCGGGCATAATCCGGGTCGTTCACACTCTGATTGAATGCACTCTCTATATCCGCCAAACGCTCCCTGCGCTCCGTCTCACAATCCACAGCAAAGGCTTGCTTGCTCTGACTGATGGCACGGTCTATCATAAAATCCTTCCACTTCTCATTTGTTGGGTCGATACGCTTCAATACATGAACCATCTGCTGAAGTATGCCCATAGGAAATGCACCCGAACCACAAGCTGGGTCGAGTACACGACAATGATAAAGTGCATTCATAATGTTATGCCTCTGCTCTTCTGTCACAGAAACATCTTCCGTGGAATAGCTCAAGAGCTGGCGATACAAAACCTCGTTCTGTTCTCCACAAACTCGCTTGAGATGAGCCACCAAACTCTCATTCACCATATACTGCACGATTTCACGAGGAGTATAGAAAGAACCTGTCTGCTTACGAGCCGAAGTCTGTGTCTCAGGATTATAAGCAGCCAACAAATTCTCGAAAGCCTTACCCAGCAACTCAGGATCGAGACTCACCTCCTGGTCATAAGGCGTATTCTCCTCTACCGTAAAGCAATAATGACGCAAGATGTCGATGATGCCCTGCGCTGAAACATTCTTCTTTTTCTTGTCACCATACCATTTTGACAGGTCGATGCTCGCACCCACCTCATCACCAAAAAACAGATAATCAGGAAGATACAACTGCGACAACGATTTTTCATTCTCCGAGAAGCCATCATAGTATATTCTGTTGATCTTGTCATCCAAACACTCAAACAAGCCACCATTCAGGAAAGGCACGTTGCTATTGGCAAGGCGCAAGAACTCCTCTGCACCACCAGGCATAAAGTCGCCTTCATAGCGCATCAGATTGTTCACATTAAAATCCCAGTTCTTGCCACCCTTTACAACTTTGGCACGGAAACGACGATTGTTTGCCTCATCCTTGCCCTCTGCCACAATCGGACGATTGAGCATTGCAAAGAAGAGGTTCTGCAATATCAACCTGTAATACTTACTCTTCTCTGTATCATACAGAAGACTCTTGCGGTCGTGTGGGTCGAAGTTCTCTATAAAATGCTCCCGAATATAATCCTCATCAAAGAATTCATTTGGTATCAAGTGCTTCTGCTTCAAGAACCAGACAAAAATCAAACGGGTAATCAATCGGATGCAAGCCTCATGATTGAATCTCTCGTCATCCTCATTGGTACACAAGTCATTAGGAAAACGAGCCACCTGCACCGCCCAAGCATACCAATCGCTCAGTTCGCTATAGAATTTCTTGGTAAGCAGCTCGTTTGAGAACACCTTCATCCAATGCTTGTACAGCTGCTCAAACGAAGTACAAGCCTCGTTACCCAAAGCCTCCAAAATATCAAGATGTCCACGGTGTGGATGCTCACAATTGATATTGCGGAGGATGCTTACCTTGCCCAACTTCTCGCTACCTCCATTGCGCCACTCCTGCGAATACTTCATTCGCTCACAAGTAGAAAGTGACAGGTATTTTCCCTGACGGATAAACAAGATGACAGGCTGGGCTGAAGCGATGCGGTTGAAGCCACGAGTCAAGATGGTACTCTCCTGTCGGGTAAGTTCCACGCCTTCCTTCACATCTACGGCAAACACCATCATGCCGTCATACTTGCCCTCTTGGGTTTCGGCATTCACCTCATCAATGCTCATTCCCTTGCCATGACCAGCAAGTGTAGCCTCATCAATATTACCTATATAATAGGTGGAAGCCAACTTGTCCACCGCTTCTCTCAAAGCAATAGGCAGGGTGACAGAATAAGCTCCCTGATACAAATTCACAAAAGGGATAGGTTCACGGGTGACTTCATTCACCGAAACCTGCAGATGGTTCAGCATCTGCAAGCAAGCATCATATAATGAAGACTCTTTAAAGAGTCGCAATATTTTCTCCATATTTCTTATTTTTTACTAACATATTCCCAAACTATCAAGTCGAAGTTCTCTATCTTGAATTTCTCTTCCAACAACTTACCCTTAGCATCTCTCTTTTTCGGGTTAGCAAACAAGCCACCTGCCTTGTGCGACTTCGCTATGTCGAGGATGATTGAGGTAGCCTGCTGTGGCACCTTACTTTTCATCCACTCCTTCAATATTCCCGAAAGCTTGCTGATTCGTTCGTTGTCATTGCTTTCTATCCAGTCTGGCACATACCGCTCCTGATTTTTGTTGGTTCTCAGGAACTCCAGAATCTCGGCTCTATTCAGTTCCTGATAAGTGGCAGGAAGATGAGTATCCACCGGCTGACACATCAGATATAGCTCGGTATATGGTTTATTGCTGCCCTGCTTTCTGTGGGGATAGCCTACCACGGCAACCAGACTCTCAGGTATCTTCTCGAAGAGGGTATCATCGAAACGGAAACCCGAAAAGATGCCATTCGGCATACGACGGAACACATCCCGGTTCTTGTCGAGGAAATCGAGCAAGTCCTGGCGATAGGTCTCGAAAGAGAAATCCTTGAGCGACAAGGTTTTTGACGACTCTATATCGGAGATGCTGTTGTTCTGGAGTTCCTCCAGTAGGCGGTCGGCATTCTTGTCTTGCAGAGGATTGTCCTCTACCATCTTCTTGAACTTCTCATCAAGTTCCTGAGTCTCGGTATCCACCAGTTTCATCAACGACATACGATTCTGTATGCGGGTCTCCAAATGAAGATAATCCTCAAACGATTTGGCTGGCCAGAAGTTAACACAACGAATCACCTTGTTAGGCGAACCGATACGGTCGATACGACCGAAACGCTGGATGAGACGAACCGGATTCCAATGGATATCAAAGTTAACCTGCGTATCAGCATCTTGCAGATTCTGACCTTCCGACAGGCAGTCGGTGGCTATCAGGATATCTATGCCATCATTTACCTGCTCCAAGGTCTTTGTATCATATTGCGCTATCAGCTCCAGCCACTTCTCATAACTTACATTCCAACGTTGCTTCTCATCATCATAATATTTGGCTCTATCGAGTTGGGCATCAGCATACATGCCGCTCCAGTCTTTCTCCTTGTAAAGCTTACTGTAAGGCGCAAAGCTTTCAAGCACAGCGGTGAAGTTCTTGGTACTGTGGGCACCTGTGGTAAAGACATTCTGTCCCGAAGCAGAAGCCATGCGAGAGAAACCTCGCTTCTTCAACTCATCGAAGATAAACTGAGCGGTATCGGCAAAGGCGGTGAAGATAACAACCTTCTTGTTTTTGGCTTTCTTCTTCTCATTGAGAATTCTCACAAGTTCTTCCAACTTCAAGTCTTTCTCCTCGCCAGCCTCATAGTCAGCAGCAAAAGCCTCAAAGTTCTTGTAGATTTCCTTCAATTTATTGACATCCATCTGCAGATTTCGGATGAAACCACCCAAGTTCTGCATATCCGAAAGCTTGATGGTTCCCTTACGAAGGGAATAAGTCTCGTCCATCAGGTCATCGATTTCCTCATCATCAAAATCAGCATTGCCTTCTCCTCCACCAGTAGAAATCGCTCCATTGCCACCCTTCTCCTTGAACTCCAAAGCAAGTTGCAAGGTTCTTTCATGCACATCGAGTACCTTCTTCACCGTAGTCATGCAAGAATACCAGGAACTTTCCAGACGCTTCATAAACAAGACACCCATCATCTTGACCAGAAAACGTTCGCGGTTTACGTTGTCATCCCAATCCTTAGCCGCTCCCTTTCGAGCCTTTTTCTTATTCACTTCGAGATAAAGACTTGGCTGATAGGCGGTAAGGCTCAGCTCATCGAACTTCTGATAAATTTCTTCCGTGGTTTGCAGCTTGCCTAGATGCTCAACGCCCTGATAGATATTGACAGGCTTCTCCTTGTCTGGGAAGCCCAAGTCTTCGCCCAATGTCTTCTCTATTAACTTTCGGGTACGAGCCACTATAAGTTTATCAGTCAAGTTGAAAAATTTAGGAGGCAAAGTTGCGATGAATCCACCGATGGTTCTGTCGGGATTGTTGCACCACTGGGTATATTTGGTCTGCGCATCCTTGAAAAGGTTGGTAAGCGATTCCACACCGAAGTCATCATTGTCGAAAGCATCATCCTTGCCATGACCGATGAGGTTGAACTGTCCCTTCACATCGTTCAAGCCGGTGTTGATAGGAGTAGCTGAGAGCATCAGGACTTTTACATCCCTGTTTTCCTGTCCCTCCTTGTTCTGGATGAGGTTTGACATCAACTCCTGATATCTACCAGATTTCTCATTGCGCAGATTGTGGCTCTCGTCTATCACGACCAGAATCTTCTTTCTCGTCTGAAGATAGCTCAACTTGGCATCGGTGTATCGCTCCTCCATTCGGTCGTTCTGCATATCGGTATGGAAACGGACGATATAGTCGAACTCATCCTTCTCGAAACGGGAGTTGCGACGGCGGAGGTACTGGTCCCAGTTTTGCTCCAACTTCTTCGGACAGAGCAAGACTGTGAGATAATTCTGAGTCTGGAAATATTTGATGACAGCCAATGCAGAGAAGGTTTTACCAAGACCCACAGCATCGGCAAGGATAGCTCCATTATACTTACGGAGCATTTTTATCAGAGAGATGACACCCTTCTGCTGGTAATTGAAAAGCGTGTTCCAAATCACACTGGTCTGTAAAAGCTGCATATCTTGTCTGTGTTCAATGCCGCCATCCAAGTCGAGGTCTGAATTGAACAACTCGAAGAGTATCTTATAATAGATTTCCTCTGGTGTATATTTTCGGAAAATTTTCTCTATCTCTTGGATAAAGTATTGTTTTACATCTATTTGCGCACCCTTTGGTTTTTCTCTATCCTCTGGCATTTTTTCTTTTGCTACCGAAGTCCACTGTTCCTCAAACCAGGAACGGAGAGAACGGTATGTATCGGAGTTGCCTGTGTCAGCAAGATTCAGTTCAACATTAGAGGAAGGAGTATATCCCAAGCCCGCATAAGTCAAATTGCTACTGCCCTGCACATAATAGTTGTGGGCTGGGTCATGATTATCCTTAAAGAGATAGAGTTTGGCATGGCAAAAGGCATTGATGATTGCCTTGACATGCACCTTGTCACGGCGCAGGAACTCAAGGGCATTCTTGGCGGCATCACTCAGATGGAGCGCATTCTCTATGCCACAGTCATCATTGAGCAAGTCGAGGATATGGTCTTGGAACTGATCGTCGGCAACCATCTGTGCCAGCACCATACGATACTCATTGTTGGGCGAGAAATGCTTGCCCAACAGTTCCAATCCTGTAACCGAGAAAAATCCCGTCACTATATCAAGTACACCTTCCCTATCCTTCTCTGGGTCGGTATAGTACTTCATGTAATCCCAAACAGTCGTGGTATTAATTCCGTCATTAGGATCTCTATCTTGCTTGTTGTCGATGATCATACTTAGGTCGATTTTCGTTCTAATCTACTCGACTCCCTAAGTAGAATCATTTACTCCTAATCACTTATTCTCAATCATTTACAAAGAAAAGGCGCAGGAATCATATTGCTATCAATATCCTTGCTCTTCAGGTACCTAGGAATGAAACCGTAGCGTCAAAGATAAGAAGCAATAGAAGCCTACGCCAATGGGTATATATTTTGTGTACGGCACAGGATGCACCCTCTCCATACGAATGAAAAGGGCACACCTATGCCATAGTGTAAATATACACGATGGGTAGACGCCCACCGCTGTCTTCCACTGAACGCTCTATGAAATTTCCTAGGTTTCGAAGAGTCAGAAGAAAACGTAAAGCAAACGTCTTTCTTATTATGATAGGCCAAGCCATGGACTTTCATTACCTAGCCAGCATCTCAATGCCAGCCATCCACGGCAAGACAAATGCAAAGGTAACAAAAAGGAATGAGACTGGCAAGAAAATCATTAACTTTCTTGCAAATCCCAAGAATTTTCATAGAAAGAAGGACACAAAAGAATCACTACTCTTCTATCTCACCAGATATTTCGCAACCAAATCCATGAGCATCGGCAAGAGAAGAAAAGTGGCAAACAAAAGATTGCCCGCTGTACCATTCTCAAACTTGTGGATGGTGGTCAAGCCAAGCCCAGTTAACTCGGCAACCTCTTTCTGGGTGAGATCGCATCTCATTCTATATTCCTTGAATCTCACTCCCAGCAAGCGTACTAACTCTGGAGTAGAATATTCATATAAATCTGCCATAATCTTCTATTCATTTATCT
>ERZ1026776.2058-NODE-2058-length-10432-cov-3.847644_pt1 | contig 10432 bp, 9 predicted proteins | sample MGYA00380125_ERZ1026776 | MGnify/ENA primary metagenome ERZ1026776 (study PRJEB33269, sample SAMEA4719761) | human gut metagenome | biome: human-associated habitat; feature: organic feature; material: feces | place: Cameroon | collected 2013-10 ... | reverse complement strand
TAATATAGGAGCGTCCTGAAATATCATTTAATATATAACGACATGGCAGAAAACAAAAAACTGGCGGCCACCTTCAAGTCGCAAGACACCGAAGAATGGCTCGACATACATTTCACGCGCCCACTGGGCTTGCTCTGGGCTAATTTCTTTAATTTCTTTGGCATACACCCCAATGTGGTGACGATTCTTTCCATCTTCCTCGGTGCGGCTGCTGGCGTGATGTTCTATTTCGACAACATGACTTACACCGTCATCGGTATTCTGCTGCTCGTCTGGGCGAATCTCTACGACAGCGCCGACGGACAGTTGGCACGCATGACGGGAAAGAAGACCCGCTGGGGACGCATCCTCGACGGATTTGCTGGCGACGTCTGGTTTGTGGCCATCTACGTGGCCATCTGTCTGCGACTGATGCCGCAATGGGGCATCTGGATTTGGGTGCTCTGCTCTTTCGCTGGTTTCATCTGCCACGGCAAACAATGCCAATTGGCCGACTACTACCGCAACATCCATCTCTATTTCATCAAAGGAGAACAGGGAAGCGAACTCGACAACGCGGCCAAACTGACCGAGGAGTTTAAGAGCCTCTCATGGGGAAAGGACTTTGCCTGGAAACTCTTCCTCTATTTCTATCGCAACTACACCAAATCGCAGGAAGGCATGACGCCAGCTTTCCAGCATTTCAAAAAGGAGATTGACCAACGCTACGGCCGCGCCATTCCGGAAAACATCAAGCAGGAATTTCGCGCCGGCAGTCTGCCGCTGATGAAATGGGCCAACATTTTGACGTTTAACACACGCGCCATCGTGCTCTACATCTCCTTGCTCGTCAACCAACCCTGGATTTACCCTGCTTTCGAAATCACCGTCATGAACGGCCTGTTCTTCTATATGCGCGCCAAGCACGAATCGCTCTGCCGACGCATGGAAGGCGAAATTACTAAAGCGTAATACTCACCGCCCGACTAACATTTTTTCATGAAACCTCTCTACAGAAATTTATTTCTCCTCTTCGGCGTTGCCGCCATCGTGGTGATGCTCTGCACTTTCGATGTCGACTATGAACAACTGCGCGACAAGCTGCCCCGCGTCTTCGCTTTCCTGCCCGCCGTTGTGGGCATCTGGGTGTTTGTCTATGCCTTCAACGCCGCGGCTTTCCAAATCATCGTCAACAGCGGCAAACACGACAAGCATCTCTCGTTTCGCCATGCCTACAAACTGACGGTTTCGGGATTTGCCTTCAGCTACACCACGCCCTTCGGATTCGGCGGCGGCCCCTATCGCGTCATGGAACTGGCCTCGCACATCGGCACAACGGGCGCGATGTCGTCTGTGGTGCTCTATTCCATGATGCACATTCTATCACACATCTGTCTGTGGGCTTCAGCTGCCGTCTTGTTCATCGTGGCATACACCGAAAAGATGGACCCATTCCTCTGGACCTGCGCCGGCATCTTTGCCGCCATCCTCATCTTCGTGCTCTATTTCTTCTACAAGGGATATAAGAACGGACTGATTGTGAAGCTCTACAAGTTGCTCTTCTACATCCCCGTAGCCAAAAAGTACGCCCATAAGTTCTACGACAAGAACGTGGAGAGCATGGAACAGGTTGACCGCAACATCGCCTACCTGCATGCGCAGCCAAAGGCTTTCTATACCTCTCTGCTCTATGAATATCTGGCCCGCGTCATCAATTCGCTGGAGTTTTATTTCATTCTCCTGGCTTTTGGCGCCCCCGTCACGTTTGTCGATGCCATCCTCGTTCTGGCCTTCTCTTCGCTGATGGGCAACATCTTGTTTTTCTTCCCGATGCAGATGGGCGCACGCGAAGGCGGTTTGGCCATCATCATCAAGATTCTGGGCTACCCCGGCGGCCTCGGCCTCGGCGTGTTCTCCAGCTTCTTCACGAGAATCCGCGAACTGGTGTGGATTTTCATCGGCGTGGGCCTGGTGAAAATCGGTAACAAGAAAATCATGAAATAATCAAGATGAAGAAGATTAACACCATCATATTCGACTACGGTGGCACGCTCGACACCGATGCACGCCACTGGGCACACGTGCTCTTCGAAGGATACCGCCACGCGCAAATTCCCGTTGACGAGCCTAACTTCCGCGATGCCTATGTCTACGGCGAACGGGCCTTGGCAAAGGCGCCCATTGTTCTTCCTAACGATGACTTCCACACGGTCCTGCTTAAAAAGGTCGACCAAGAGACCATCTTCCTGCGCGACAACAACCTCTGGACGCCTTCGGAAGAGGAACGGCAAAAGAACATCAAGGCCGTTGCCGACTATTGCAACGCCTACGTGGAACGAAATATGGAAGTGACACGACGCGTGTTGTCGGAACTGAATCCTGCTTACAACATGGTGTTGGTGTCGAATTTCTACGGAAATATCCACGCCATTCTGCGACAATATAAAATCGACCATTTCTTCAGCGCCGTCATCGAAAGCGCCGTTGTGGGCGTCCGAAAACCCGACCCCGCCATTTATCAAATGGGAGTTGACGCGGCAGGCTGTCCCGCCGAAGAGGTGCTCGTCGTTGGCGACAGCTACGGAAAAGACATGGTGCCGGCAAAAACCGTTGGCTGCCACGCCGTATGGATGCGCGGAGAGGGATGGAGCAAGGAGGAAGTGGACGAAACGCTCCCCGATGCCATCATTTATCACCTGCCCGAACTGCTCGATGTGTTGAAATAAGCGCTTCGAACGTCAGTCGTTTGTACTGGCATTCCAGCGTAGTTCCCAACACGCGCAGTATGTTCCCAACACACAAGGGGCAATTTAAAAATAATGCCTGTATCAAGAATGTTTAGGCGTTCTTGATACAGGCATTTTCTTTTGTTTCTGCTCTCGGCAGCCGTCTGGCCGCCTGCCGAGAGCATGCCGTGTCGCAGCTACTTATTACTAAATATTCAGCATCGGAAGTATAGACGGCGTCAGCAGGGCCGTGAAGATTCCGTTGAGCGTCAGTCCGAGACTGGCATAAGCGCCATGCACGCGACTCACATCCATAGAAGGGGCAGTGCCGAGGGCATGGGCGGCTGTTCCCATAGACAATCCTTGTGCCACAGGACTCTTCACGCGGGCAAAGCCCATCGTCTTATATCCGCAGACGGCGCACATCAGGCCCACGCAGACCACAACGGCGGCCGTGAGCGAAGGAATGCCGCCAACGGCTTTCGTCACCTCCATAGCGATGGGGGTCGTCACGGATTTAGGAGCCAAGGAGCGGATGACGTCGGGCGTAGCCCCCATCTCTTTGGCGATGTAGACAACGGAGAGGATGCCCACCACGCAGCCAGCTAATTCGGAGAGGAGAATCGGCACCAACTGCTTGCGGATGGTGCCCAACTGCAAATAAAGGGGCACGCCCAGCGCCACAACGGCGGGACGCAACCAAAACTCGATGAGATGGCCGCCTTCGTTATAGGTTTCGTAACTGATGCCTGTGAGCTTCAGAAAGGCAATCAGCACAACGATGGTAATCAATATGGGGTTCATTATCACCCAGCCCGTCCATTTCCGCAGAAGTTTCCCGAAGAAATAGACACCAAACGTCAGCGCGATAAGAAAAAACTGGTTGGAGAAATAGTCTATCATGCTTCACCTCCCTTCTTGCGCATATCCGCGGCTTTGCCATAAAACTGGTGTACCCATCCTGTCACAGCTAACACCAACACGGTGCTGACAACGGAAGCTACCAAAATGGGCATGAACTGCGCCTTTATAATATCGAAGTAACACATAATGGCCACGCCAGGCGGCACGAAGAAGAAACCGATGTTGGCCACCAAGAAATCGGCCAGTCCTTGCACCCACTCCAAGCGGATGACTTTCAACTGCAACAGCAAGGTTAAAATCAGCATGCCCAAAATACTGGAGGGCAAAGGAATGTGGGTGAAATAAATCAGCAATTCACCCAGCGCCAGGCAACCGAAAAGGATGGCGCATTGTCGAATCATCATAAGCTATAACTATTATTTTTCCACGTGCAAATTTACGCATTATTGGCCATCCCACCTTTTGAAACCTACCATATATTGGCTTTTCACCATGCCCTTTGCAGCTCCTTTTTGCATACTGAGAGTTTTCACCGCGCAAAAGCAAAACCCAACTTACAAATATACACCTGTACCCTTTCTGCCACGCATAACGAAGCATAATGAATTCAAAATTCGGATAAAAGTAGCAGGAGGCGGCGTTTTTTCAACTAAAATGCGTAATTTTGCCAAGCAACACCATGCGCCCCGCGACTCTTCCTTATCCTGAGCGAGGCAACGCACAAGACGTGACATACGAATACCACACATAAGACAATTCAAAAAACAAGACGACAATGGAAAATATTGATTGGGCAAATCTTTCGTTCGGCTACATGCCCACCGACTACAACGTTCGTTGCTACTACCGCAACGGCAAATGGGGCGAAATTGAAGTTTCATCAACAGACACCATCAACATCCACATGGCTGCCACCTGTCTTCACTACGGTCAGGAAGCCTTCGAGGGACAAAAGGCTTTCCGCTGCCCCGATGGCAAAATCCGCCTCTTCCGCATCGAAGACAATGCTGCCCGCCTGCAAAGCACCTGCCGCGGCATCCTCATGCCGGAAGTGCCGACAGAGCTCTTCGTGGAGATGACCAAGAAAGTGGTGAAACTCAACGAACGCTTCATCCCACCATACGAAAGCGGTGCCGCTCTCTATATCCGTCCGTTGCTCATCGGTACGGGCGCACAGGTCGGTGTTCATCCTGCCAATGAATACCTTTTCATGATTTTCGTTACCCCGGTAGGCCCATATTTCAAGGGCGGATTTGCCACAAACGACTATGTCATCATCCGCGAGTTCGACCGCGCAGCACCGCTCGGAACGGGAACCTATAAGGTGGGCGGAAACTACGCCGCCAGCCTCCGCGCCAACAAGATGGCACACGACGCTGGTTATTCCTGCGAATTTTATCTCGATGCCAAGGAGAAGAAGTACATGGACGAATGTGGCGCAGCCAATTTCTTCGGCATCAAAGAAAACAAATACATCACGCCGAAGTCTTCGTCCATCCTGCCTTCCATCACCAACCGCAGTTTGCAGCAGTTGGCAAAAGACCTGGGCATGACGGTTGAATGCCGACAGATTCCTGAAGAAGAACTCTCCACATTCGAAGAAGCTGGTGCTTGCGGAACAGCCGCCGTTATCAGTCCGATTCGCCGCATCGACGATATGGAAAACAACAAGAGCTACGTCATCTCAAAGGACGGCAAACCAGGACCTATGTCAACGAAGCTCTACGAGAAACTGCGCAACATCCAGTATGGCATCGAGCCAGACAACCACGGATGGATCACCATCGTTGACTAAACTATAAACTCCGCAGGCAATAAATATTATATGGACATGCATTGCCCCTGCGAAGCTTACCCACCACAAAAACCACACACCACAATGAAGACACTGACGCATATTTTCATCGCTCTCATGGCAGTTCTCATAGCTGGCGGATGTCTGGCTGGCTGCAATTCAAAGAGCGAAAAGGATAAAGAACTGGCTGAACTCCGGCAAATCGCTGAAATGGACCGCCGCGAAATGGAGAACCAGTACGCCGACTTCGCCGCACAATATGGCGAAATGAAGCAGGAAATCAAAGACGACTCGCTCGTTGCCAAGCTCGATGCCGAGCAGAAACGCGCCGAGGGCCTGCTCAAAGAGTTGCGCGAACTGAAAACCAACAGTGCCGCAGAAATCCTTCGCCTCAAAAAGGAACTGGCAACGGTTCGTGCCGTCTTGCGCGACTATATCCGCCAAGTCGACTCTCTCCAGCAGCTCAACCAGACGCTCACCTCAGAGCGCGACGAAGCACGCGCTGAAGCTGAACGCACACGCCGCGAAAACAGTTCAATCAACGAGCGAAACAGCCAGCTTTCAGAACAAGTGGCAGTGGCCTCACAGCTTAACGCCACAGGAGTCAGCGTCATGGCCGTCAAGAAAAACGGCAAGGCCGCCAAGCGTAGCAAAGACATCACCCGCTTCACCGTTTCTTTCACCGTAACAAGAAACGTAACGGCAAGCACAGGAAACCGCAGGGTCTACGTACGCCTGCTCAAGCCCAGCCAAGAAGTCGTTGCACGCTCTGGCTCATTCCATTATGAGAACAAGTCCATCGAATATTCTGCCACAAAAGAAATTGAATACACTGGCGAAGAACAACACGTCACGCTCTATATTCCAATCAACGAATACCTGAGCAGCGGCAACTACTCCGCCTACATTTTCATCGACGGACAAATGATCGGCTCTGGCTCAACAACGATTTCCAAGTAATCAGTAATCACAACAATCCCCCCTCCATCGTCAAGACAACCGCGGCGGAGGGGGGATTGCCATTCATCGGCACACAGGCACAACCATGACGAAGAGACCATCTCTTCTGCCAGATGCCGACAAAAAAAATCGCAATAATATTTGGCGCTTCAATTGGATTGCATTACCTTTGCTTCATGAAACAACATGAGAGCGGCCCACGGGTCGTTCTTCTGTTTGAGACAGACTGACATAACAACATTAATAACAATTTAAAATTCAAACAAAATGGCTTACGTAATTAGTGACGACTGCATCGCTTGCGGTACTTGTATTGACGAATGCCCATCTGGCGCTATCTCTGAAGGTGAAAAGTATTCTATCGACCCTAACGTTTGCGTTGACTGCGGTACTTGCGCTGACGTTTGTCCTTCAGGTGCTATTGCTCCGGGCGAATAATATAGCGAAAAGACGTTCAACACAACGTTGATAAAAAATCTAAGGCCTGCGAAACGATTGCGTTTCGCAGGCCTCTTTTATGATAGCTGTTACTATCGACACAACAGGCGTATCATTGATTCCGAAACACGCTTCAGCGAAACATCCAATAGTACGCCCCCCAAAAAACTTCTCTGTTCGTTCAACCAACAAGCCAGTCCTGCCACGGCATCACTTCCACAACACCTTCTCGTTCAGAATCACGCCATCGGCAGCATCTTCTGCCGTAAAGGTATTGCCGCGATATTGCACACAGAGCATCACCAGCGGTTCATTTCCATTGTTTCTGACGGAACGTTTGCCGGCAGGTGCCACGCGCACCACACTACCTTCTGAAACGGGAAACACTTGGCCGTCCACCTGAAACTCGCCTTGTCCTTTAAGGAAGAAATAGAGTTCCTCATGATTCTTGTGGGTATGCAAGAAACCCGTTTCTGCGCCAGGCGCAAACGACTGGAAGGAAAACTCGCCGCCTGTGGCACCAGTCAAAGTTCCTCCAAACACCTTGCCCGGAATCTTCACCTCCGGACCGAGTTCCAATACATACTCGTTCAACTTGTCGAACGTTCCGAAATCAACGGCCGTTGCTTGCTCGGCCTTCACAATTGTTTTTGCAATTTTCATATCTCTGAGAATTAATTGATTAATGACGGTGCAAAATTACGCCATGAAAACATTCCCTGCAAGAAGGCACAAGGACGTTAGCCACTTACTCTGAGGTTAGCATTGCTAACGCTGAGACATTTCAAAATATGGTATTTGAATAAGTTTAACACTTGCCACCGTAACATATTATGGCGTTTGCGTACTTTTGTATGAATTGGTGAGCAACACCCTCTCAGCTGCATTCTGAAACACACTTCCAGGATATGTCTTCAGGGGTGTCTCAAGCACGACCAATGGCCTCAGCCTTCCCTCCCAAGAACAACCCCCAATTAGCAACTGAACATAAACAACCTATGGACAACCCAACCACCGACATCATATATAAAGACTGCCCCATACGCAACATCCTGTCTCACATCTGCGGAAAATGGGCGTTGCTGATTCTCTACACGCTGCACCATCACGGATGTATGCGCTTCAATTCCCTGCACAAACACATCCCCGACATTTCGCAGAAGGTGTTGACCTCCACCCTGCGCTCACTCGAAGCCGACGGTTTTGTCAGCAGGAAAATCTATGCAGAAGTGCCGCCGAGAGTGGAATACACCCTTACGGAAAGGGCCCTATCGTTTATCCCGCAGGCAGAAAGCCTGATTGCATGGGCGCAAAACAACATGGCCGACATCATGGCCGACAGGGAACGCAACAGCATGGATCACCCTCAGGCCGCCTTCGAGAAGAAGCAAATCAGCCGTCAAAACCACATAGAATCCTAAAACACATTCTTTAGGACATCCCTTAACGAAAAATCAATGCCACGAGTCAAAAAAATTGCGTATTTTTGCAGCCAGATACATAAACCTCAAGGAGGGTCTCCATTTCAAGAGGCCCACTTTTGACAGAGAAGCAACCCCACTTTGAGAACTCCTATATTTCTCCTTCTTACAACCATCGTAGCCTTGAGCGTCGCAACGCCGCGTAGCCAAACAATGCGGCAGAACGCAACGCAACAAACGTCTGACGACACGCTACAGCACGATACAGCACGACAGCAACCATCTGCCGTGCCTTTTTCCGTTTCCGACAGTCTTAAGGACTCCCTGCTACTGCCCGATGCCACCAACACCAGAAGCGGACGGGGGCTGCGCTACGACAGCACGGCCATCGACACCACGGCGGCCGACAGCGCGAAACGCAAACCGGGCATCGACGCGCCAGTGGACTATGAATGCACAGACTCGCTGGTCTACGACGCTGAAACGCGACTGGTGCACCTCTACGGAAAGGCCCAAGTGAAATACATGGACATGACGCTCAACGCGGCCAAAATCACCATGAACATGGACAGCAGCATGGTGAGAGCGGCGGGAGAGCGCGACACGGCGGGCATCCTGCAAGACAAACCGGTCTATTCGCAAGGCAGCGACAACTACCACAGCGAACTCATGGCCTTCAATTTCAAAACGAAAAAGGGCTATATCACGAACGTGGAGACAACGCAGGGCGACGGTTTCATGCAGAGCCAACACTCAAAACGCGCTGCCGACGGAACGCTCTATCTGGAACATGCAAAATACACCACCTGCGACGCCAAGCATCCCCATTTCTATATAGCTCTCTCCCGCGCCAAAGTGCGCCCGGGAAAGGAAAGCGTGTTTGGCCCGGCCTACCTCGTGGTGGCTGACGTGCCGCTCCCGCTGGCCGTCCCCTATGGTTTCTTGCCCTTCAACAAGAAATATTCCAGCGGTTTCATCATGCCTTCATACGGCGACGAGACAAGCCGCGGTTTCTATTTGCGCGATGGTGGATACTATTTTGCCATCAACGACTACATGGACGTCAAGGCCCTCGGCGAAATCTATACGAAAGGCTCTTGGGGACTGAGCGCGGAGACCAACTACCGAAAGCGCTATCGCTACAACGGCAATTTCTACATCAGTTTCCTGCGCACCGTTGACGGCGAGAAAAACATGCCAGACTATGCCGTGACGAAGAGCCTCAAGGTGCAGTGGACACACAGCAAAGACGCCAAGGCAAGCCCCAACACGACTTTCTCGGCCCGCGTGAACTTCGCCTCGGAAAACTACGAGCGCTCAAACCTCGAGAGCATGTACAATCCGCTGGCCTACACGCAGAGCACACGCGCCAGTTCGGTGAGTTTCTCACACACCTTCCCGAGCATCGGCCTGAACATCGCGGGGTCGACCAACCTCACGCAATCGTTGCGCGACTCATCGGTCAGCATGACGCTCCCCGACCTCAGCATCTCTCTCAACCGCTTCTATCCCTTCCGCCGCAAACACCAGGCAGGAAAGGAGCGCTGGTATGAGAAAATCTCCATGTCCTACACGGGATCGCTCTCCAACAGCATCAACACGAAGGAAGACAAACTCTTCAAGTCGAACCTCATCAAAGACTGGCGAAACGGCATGCAACACCGCATTCCCATCGACGCCACCTTCCAGGTCTTTAAATACATCAACATCTCTCCGCAGTTCTCCTTGCGCGACATTATGTACACCAATCGCGTAATGCGCTCATGGGACGAAACCACACAAAAGGAAGTGGCCGACACCACATACGGCTTCTACAACCTCTACGACTGGAGCCTCGGCGTTTCGGCCAACACCACGCTCTATGGTTTCTATAAACCCTGGCGAAAGCTCTTCGGCGATAAAATCATCGCCGTGCGCCACGTCTTCAAGCCCAGCGTCTCCTTCAGCTACGCCCCCGACTTCACCTCGTCGCACTACGGCTACCAGCGCACCTACGTCAAGACCGACGCCAACGGCGAAGTCTCCACCGTCACCTATTCTCCCTACTCCGGCGGCATCTACAGCTATCCCTCTGGAACGAAGCAGGGCATGATCACCATGTCGGTGTCAAACAACGTGGAAATGAAGGTGAAGAGCGACCGCGACACAACTGGCGAACGAAAAATCAGCATCATCGACGAGCTCTATGGCGCGCTCTCCTATAACATGGCAGCAGAAACGCGCCCCTGGAGCAACCTCAACACGCGCAT
>ERZ1026776.2057-NODE-2057-length-10436-cov-5.383585_pt1 | contig 10436 bp, 4 predicted proteins | sample MGYA00380125_ERZ1026776 | MGnify/ENA primary metagenome ERZ1026776 (study PRJEB33269, sample SAMEA4719761) | human gut metagenome | biome: human-associated habitat; feature: organic feature; material: feces | place: Cameroon | collected 2013-10 ... | reverse complement strand
CCTCCGTATTATTTAAATATTGTCATTATAGAGTTTATTTAATTTTTGTTTTATCAATGTGATTGATTTTATGACTTTTTCATATTCCTTTTTGCATTCTCTTAGCTGTTTATTAAGTTCCCTAAATTCGGTTGTTGCCTTTTGATATTCTTTAATTTCTCTTTCTAATTCTGACGTTTTCTTATTTTTCAATGATAAATTCCTTTCGTTCAATATATTGCAAAAGGGGAGGCAAATAACCTCCCCTTTGCGACTTAATATTTATATTTGGTAAAGCTATTTGCGCCGTCTAAGCGATCAATAGTCATCGCCTGCAAAACCTTCTCGAATTGCTTATCGTTTGTCAAATCACGTTTAAATTCTTCGTAATTCTTTACATTAGGAAGTGTAATATCAAGTTTGATATCATTTTTAGTGTTACCACCAACACGTGATATGTTGCGGATGCTACTCGGTCGAGAGCTTCCAATCGATATTTTATTGTGAGCTAAATCCCATAAATTTTTGCTCGCATCCTTATCGAAGACCATATCACCCCTACCAAGCGGGGTGAGCATTGCTCCATCGGATTTTCTTATGATAACTTCGTTTCCGTTCTCTTGAGTCCATGCGATCTTATCTTTGTTTATTGATTTTGAACCTGACGCATATCCAGAGAAATCACTCCATCCGTTTTGCCCCGATACTGTGTTCGTTCTGATAGTCATGTTTGGATATGGAGACATTGCTCTATACATTTCTTCAACACTTGATTTAATACTATAAAGTACCCCGACAACGCTCGAAGTGTTACTTATTATAGAATTTGTCATACCGTCAATACGATATCCAATCTTATCGCCTGTTGAAATTAATGTGTTATTGATTGTACCTGCGTTGTCTGTGACGCCATTTGAGACGCTTTCAACAAGTGCGTCTAAGTTATCTAAACGTGCATTTAAAACCTCTTCATAGCGGTCATACAGGTCGTCAAGCATCGATTCTTGGTCGGAAATGTATTTATCGTACTCGGTATCCTGTAAATCTTCCTTAGCACTTTCAAAAGAAACTCTTAATTGCTGTAGTTTTGCTTTCGTTTCCTCTGAATTGTCGCCAGCATAAGCGTTTAATTGTTTTTCTAAAGAAGTTAATTCTTTTACCTGACTCTTGATGTTCTTTTGATAATCATACAAATCCTTTTCAGATTGCAGAGCGTCTTTACGCTTATCTATCAATTTCTGTAAAGCATCTAATTGCTTATCTATACCATCTTCGACAAGGCTTTTAATAGCTTCCTTTTCATCGTTGCAAGCCTGCAAACTCTCTCTTTGAAGCTGAATATATTTTCTATATCTTTCAAGTGCTTCCTTGTTGTTTGTATCGGCGCGATATTCCGACAAAGCTTGTTCAGCATATCGCCCGTACTCAGCCGCTTGTTGTTGCTTAATTTTAAGATTTGCAACTCTCAATCCGTATGTTGCAGCACCCTCATTAGTAACCTTTCCATTATCGTCATATAAATCGCTTAAAGATAATGTTTCAATAAGAAAATCATTTTCGTCTGACAAATCAGATACTAAATCTTGGAAATAATCAAATTTCTCATCGTTTAAATCTCTGATTGCCTTCGCAAGTTCCTCAGTTGTTGATTTGCATTTTTCTATTGCTTCAGCCGTATCGTTAATGGTGCTCTGCATTTCCCACCATTCATCTGTTCCAGCTTCGACAGTTGCTTGCTGCGCCAATAAAGAAGTTATCTCAGACTCAAGGGAAGCTTGAGTTTCTCTATTTAGCTGAGTCTGTCTCTCGTAAAAGGCTTGCGATATTACATACCCTTTGTTTTCGAGCTGGCTTATCCTTTCCGAAAGTAAATTATTTTGATGACTTATTTCGCTTTGTGAACGTTCGTAGTCAGTAGCAATGTTGTCGAACATTTCTTTAGCGTTTTGCCTTACCGTTTTGGTATATTCATACTCTGCTTTAGCAGCATCGGTTGTTGCTTGTTCGTTAGCTTTTAACGCTTCATTATATTCGATAATCGCTTTCTTGCCTTTGTTTGAAAGTTTTTTGAACTGGCTCCAGTCAATTTCTTGTCCGTTTTTTGTGGCGTTGATTGTCTTATCCTTATCTTTGTTAGATAAACCTTTTAATGCGTCTTTCTTTCGGCTGTTAATACGAGTTTTTGCGTCTGCGAGATTTTTTGACGCCTCAGACGCTTCTTTAGAGTAAATGTCTCTCTGGTTCTTAGCATAAGATGTTTTTGTTGATAAAACATTGTTTTTATTAGCAGCACCAATCATTACATCGTACTTAGCTTCGGCAATATCTTGCTTATTCTGTAATTTGTCAAGCTTTGCCTCAGCCCTCTTGATAGGTAAATTATACATAGCCTCGGCGTACTCAGTATATTGGTCAGTAAATTCAAGAACATTATTCTGGCATTCAAGCGACTTATCATACCAGTTTTTATATTCTTTAATTACCTCTTGCATTTTTTCGCCATATTTAGATATATCAATTGTACCATTGGCGACTCTTTTCTTAATAGTTGCCATTTGCTTAGAATTGATTAATTTATCTTTTTTGGCTTTATTCAACACGCTGTTAGCCTGCTTGGCGTATCGCTTAGCCCCTCTATCATTATCGTTGATTAAAGTGCCAGTAACACCCATCGCATTATAGTATTGTTTATATGCTCCCGTACTTGCTGAATGATTTGAAGTGTTATATGTGCCGTAGTTTTGATTGTTAACCTTTAACTCGGCTTTTTTCTGAAATTGTTCAGCCCTTGTCTTCAATCTATCAAGACGAACTTCTATCCAGTCGAAGAATTTATCTATCCAGTCTTGGAATTTTTCAAGAGTACTTTTTTTCTTACTATCGTTCGATTTGCCTTTAGTTTTGCCCTTCGTTGTACTCTTGCTTGAACTACTGCCGCTACCACTATTTCTTGGATCGACAGTTCCGTTATAATTTTTCTTTTTGTTGCCTTTACCAACTTTGTATGCCTTGCCGAATTTCGGAGTGTCACCACTCTTTAACAAATCTTTAGTCTGAGAACCATTAAAAATAATATCTCCCTTACGGACATTTCCAAATTTAGGGTTATCTACAAGTTCCCAATCGCCAGTATCTGAATGCACCCAAATCTCTGGCTCAACTTCGCCAATTAACGAACTTTCGGAAGTTTTTGCACCCCATTTACCTTTAGAAAACGCAGTGCCTCTGACAGAGGCTTTGTTTTTATGTCCTTTGGTTCCTTTACCAGAACCTTTGGTTCCTTTACCAGAACCTTTGGCGTCTTTGGAGTCACTGCCATCTGTGTTTGTCTTTGCCGAAACCGTGATATCTAAGTCTTTGCGACCTTGAATCTCTTTAAGAATATCATTGACACGACTAAGAGAACCTTTGACAGTATTAACTTTTCCGTTTAATGCATCAAAAGAATTCTGAATGTCAACGAGCGTCACTTGATCAAGTTGTTGCGCCTTTGCCTTAGTATCTTCGAGCTGTTGCTGAGTTGTTTTATTTGAAGTATTCAACCCTTTTAAATAACCGTCAACGCCGCCCTTACTTTCTGTTTTTAAATTTAAGTTTAATTCAGGATTGTTTTCTTTAATTGTTTTGAGACCATTAATTATATTATAGATCTCATCATCGGTTTTGCCTAAATTCTTAAGAGTTTCTCCGAGATTATCAATATTTACAACATTGAGATTATTACCTTTGGCATCTTTAGATTGCTCCATAATGCCACCGTAAGCGGTTTGCAATGCTTTAAGTGACTTAAATACACTGTCCGCATCAGTTGTAAAATCAAGGGTTAATCCACCATTCTTTTTGAAGTAGTCGATTTCATCTTGCATTTCATCGAGTTCAACATTATTAGCCTTAGCCCAAGAATTGAGTTTGTCCATATCAAGGATGATACCTTTAATATTTCCGTCATCACCGATTGTTTTGGAAATAATATTTTCGTATCCCTTTGTTTTATTAAGGCTGTTCAGCAATCTATCGAACGAGTCGTTGTCGAAGACATCTACATCGGCAATTTCTTTAAGTGCATTAAGACAAGACCAAGCTGCGTCTTCAGTAATGCCCATCTTCTTTGCAATAACGCTTATTTCTGAAGGATCAATGTTGAAATCAAATCCACCATTTGATTTTTTGCTGATTTCTGTCACAAAACCATCTATGTCTTTAAACGCACCATTTTGTTGAAGCTTATACAGCTCCTCAAGAAATCCATAGCCATATGTCTTGCTCTCATTGCCCTTTGAGTCGGTATATGTTCCGAATAGTTTGGTAATGGTGCTCATTTTATTTTCGACGAATTTAATCTTCTCATCCCAAGACTTTTCATCGTCCCAGCCTTCGCCAAAGATATAATCTGATGCGAGCTTGAATTCTTTTGAGCCATAAGTCCCGTTTTTCTGAGCATTAGAAATAGCGTCTAAAGCATCTTTGTATGAGTTAAACGACGAATCGTAATCATTTCCACCTTGGATATCCTCTAATGATTTCTTAAAATCCGTTGCCGCATCGTTTGCTGAACTGAAACCTTCAGTTAAGAGTTCAATATCACTCTTTAATCTGTTGGTCATTATTTCGCCAGCGTCGGTGAGTTCTCCTGTCGAGTCGACGAACTCGTTTAACTTGTCATCTAATTTATCTATGCTCTCGTATGCGTCGTCTGTATTAAGATATAACGACATTACGAGTTCTTTCTTTTCGCTACTTAACTTATCATACCATTTGTCAAACTCATTCTTATCGTGGGTTGCCTCTGTGGTTAAAACAGGCTTTGGTGCGGGCGGCTTGCTTTTTCCTAATGATGCTGCATATTCTAAAGGTGATGTATTTTTTTTCTGCTCACCAGCGAAAATGTTCTTGAATGCATCGCCGTTCTTAATAACATACCCACTCGAATTAAAAAACTGACGATACATCTTATCGGTGTCTATAACAGAGATATTAGATAATTGTTTACTATAATACTCATTAATGGCGTTAGCTGCCTCGCTTGAAAAATTCTTATCATTATCTAATTTATCTTTTAGCTTTTTTACCTGTGAGTTATATCGTTTAACATCCGCCGAAGCAATTTTACCTTTGCTCGCGTCTTGAATATAACCATTAAGGTCAGTAACAAAGCCGTACTCACCGTCGATTGCAGCTTTGAAATCCTTTGTGTATTTATCTGCGGCGTCCTTATTCCATTCCTCACCCTTGCTAACATCAACAATATTCTTAAGATTATTGTTAAATGCTTCAAGGTACTTTGCGGGAAGCGACTTATAGTCGTCATTCTTATTAGAAAGATAAATCTTTAAATAATTTTCAATTTCTGATTCAGCACTGTCAATTACTTCGGATAAGTTTTTAAAATCGGATAACTTTTCCTTAACGTCATCAATGTTATCATATCTTCCAGATGCTTCTATTTCTTTAATAATTTCATCATAATATGTGTTTACGGATTCAATTTGTTCTACGAAGTTTTTTCCGTCGAGATATTTTTCGAAAATTCCGTTATAAACTTGATAGTCTGAATTAAGTGCATCTGTGCTTATCATTCTGTGAAAATTGTTATATGATATGCCTTTTTCTAAAATATTATCGGAAAAAGGTAAGTTTAATCCATCTGTAAGATTACCAAGCCAGCTCATAATTGATGAGTTTCCGTTTGCTGAACCCCATATAGCGTCCTTTGTAACAGAAGCTTTTGCGCCAGCAAACACATCACCGCCGCTATTTATGTACTTATCTATAGACTCTTGATTTAATTTCTCCTGTTCTTCTCTTGCTTGTTGAAGGGCGTTCTTATAGTCAAGTACAGCATTTCCTTGTGCATCATAAGAACTTACAATGTCAGGGGAAACGTTGATAATCTGTTCCATTATTGATTGGAAACGCTCGTATTCGTCTGAAGTGAGGCTTATGTTACTGCCGTCCGAATCGACACCCTTTACGAGTTTGTTATATTCCTCCGCTACCGAGTCGAGTGTCTTGGTATTTGAGGAATATGAACTCTGTGCGTCTTTGTAAGCATCGGAAACTTCTTGTGCTGATTGAACAAGCTTCTCGTTCTTCTCTTCAAGAGTTTGAACACCCTTGATTATTAAGTTGATGCCTTCACTGATAAGGAAGGTTGTGAATATATTAGCTGCCGCTGAAGCAAGCTTACTAAAACCGGAAAGTGATTTTGAAGTCTTATCAAAAGTATCAGCGAATTTTGAAACCTTAACTCCAGCAAGACTTCCTTCTTCGGCTAATTTCTTAACCTTATCTGAAGTGCCTAATAACGACTTCTCGAGTTCTTGCGATTTCTGAGTGTATTCTTCTGTGCCTTCAGTTAATTTGGACAATGCACTCTGACCATCGAAATATTTTTTTAAGATGTCTTGTTCTTTTGGGGTAACAATATGACTACTATCTATCCCTTTAAATTCTTTTCTGTCTTTAAAATACTCGCTCCAGTCAGAAACCCTAATTCTTTGCCCAGCCCATGCGTTATACATTGAAAAACTATTTTTTAGTGTTTCAGTTACTCCGCTGCTCTTGTCAAAATCATCACTTGGGTCGAAACCGAATATCAAACTGTTTTATTTTCTTGACTTTTAATGTTTTATGTGTTATTTTGATTTTAAATAAAGAAAGGAGTGAACTTTATGCAAATATGGGTTTGCCCTAATTGTGGCGAGTGCTATTCTACATTTAGAGTCTCTTGGAAGATTCGCGACACAAAGTGTTTAAAATGTCGCGAAAATTTAGAGTTAAAATATTTTGATCCCGAAGAATATCCAGAATTATGTAAGAGGATGGAACAAGAACACATCGAGTATTACGAACTTGCTACTGGAACTTCGTATAGTCGCAGGAATGAACCTGAAAATGTTCCAAAGTGCCCAACGTGTCAATCAACTAATGTGAGCAAAATTTCTGACCTCAGAAAAGTAGCTAACATAGCAATGTTTGGCATCTTCGGGCAAACAAGAAAATGCCAATTTGAATGCAAAGACTGTGGTTACAAATGGTAATTTTCTCGATAATATTAAAATTGAGTCGCTTTATAGCGGCTCTTTTTTTTATTTTGTGTTATTCAATTTTTACTTATAAAATATCCATTTTATCCGTCAAGTAGAAGAGCAGGGGACTCACTAATTTCACACTCCGCTTAGCTACGGTTTGGTTTTTATCTCGGCTATTTACTATTGCCGAGCACAGTTTGCAACATACATTCACGAATTTCTCCGTGTAGGTTTATGTCCTCTGAACCTACCCAATCTCGATTTTGGGTAATGGCTGCGGATACTTTTATACATTGTTTTATATAGCTTAATGTATAAACCGTCCCCGTCTATCGATATAAGAACCATTACTTATATCAGTTTATCCTATTTTTCTTGGAGCCTCTTGATTATCAATCGAGTTTAAGATAATCTCGTTCATATTACTATTAGGCTGCCTCGTGAGCATATTCGTATCTTAGTGTGATTAGATTACGGAACTGATTATTTAGTTCACCCACGCTATTTTTTGACATCGCTTGGATAGCTATCATTGCAGCAGTTGCTACTGCCGGTAATCCGCCGATTGTCTCTGTGATTTTATCAAGTATATTTAGTAAAGATGAGCCACTATCAACAATTCCTTTGACGAATTCAGAGCTTAACGCCTTTCGTGATAAATCTTCAAAGGTTGCCTTAAGTTGATCCATCTTACCTTGAATACTGTCAAGATATTTTTCATTTTCTTTAAGTGCAGAACCTGATGACTCTGCTGCTGTAGTTGCTGCTTTTTCAGCGTCTTTGAAATTTGTGATAAGAGCAGATACAGCATTCGCATTTCTTTTACCGCCAATTTCTTTCAAGATTGTGGCTTTATCAATATCAGTGATATTATCCCATTCTTTTGAGAGCTCTTTAATTATCTGATATGTGCTCTTAAAAGTGGCATCGTCAGCCATTATGTCTACTTTTTGATTTGTTAGTGCTAAAATATCGCTGCGAAGTTCAGAAACGCTATTTGCCATATCTTCTGTACTTTCGCCAGCATCTTCTGCCTCAACCTTTGCAGCGCGAAGATACATTGACAAACTTTTCAATGCAGTACCTACGATTTCTGGATTTTGAACAACAGAGTTCATACCAGTTGCAAGACCAATGGACTCATCAAGAGAGTTACCGCCCTCTGCCAACGCTGATGCCGATTTCTGCAAAGCAACACCGACACCCTGTGATGAGATGGCGTAATTATTACCTACTTCGTTAAACTTGTCAATAATGTCCATTGACTTGTCCGCTTCTACATCAAAAGCTTTCATTGTTGAGATAATTGACTCTGATGCCTCAGAAATATCATCAATACCATCACCGACATTCTTATACACTAATGCCGCTTTGGATAGTTGTGTCGACTCGTCAAGTGTGTATCCAAGACGAGCAAAGTCAGCTGTTGCGTTAATTGTGTCCGATACAGTAGCACCAACTTCTTTGGCTTGTTGTGCTGCCGTATTCATGAATTGACTATATGTATTGTTTGTTAAGTCTGTTACTTTTTTTAACTCGGTCATCGCACTATCAAGTTCAACAACATTATTGGTAACATCTTTAATTACATGAACTACTTTTGTAAGTACTGTGGTTACAACAGACCATCCACCAAACTTTTCCAGACCATCCCTAAAACGTTCACTCATTGTCTTGCCCTCAAGACCAGCTTGTCTTGCTGACATCTTTAATTGTGCAAATAGAGATGTATAACTATTTAGTTCGTTTGTGGATAACTTTTTGCCGGAGGCAACCGAACTCTCTATTTCCCCGATTATCCCTTGTAATTTGTTTCCTATGGATGTTCCTTGTAATTTTGAGTTCTTTTCGTAATATTTACTCATTTGGTCGAGTAAACTTATCTCTCTTTTTAGCGAAAGAGTTTCTTGTGTCGCCGCTTGACTCTTTACCTTTGCGGCACTTTCGGCTGCTTTGCCCGTTTGAATAATGCTGTTCGCTTCAGTTTCATAGGCTTTAATTTGAGACGTGATAGTGTCTATCTCGCCCTTTCCTTCGCCATTGAGGTAATTTACGCCGCCTTTGTTTATTCCTTCATTGATTTTATTAGCAAGCTTAATTATTTCCTTGTATTTATCAATAGTTGCATTATATTTACTATCGTCAACCAAGTTTTTAGAAGCATAACTGCCAAGTGCATTATAACTTTTATCTAAATTCTTAAGCTCTTGTTGGAAAACTTTGTTTTCAGGATTATTAGCAACTGCTTTTTTATTAGCTTGTTGCTGTACCTTTTCTTGAGAAACACGAAGTTCTTCGGTAGCCGCCTTTTCCTTTTTTGCATTTTCAATTACTGCGTTTGTTTTTCTGTTATAAGCAAGAACCTCTTTGTCAATCTCTTGGACTATCTTTTTCTGTTGTTCAGTCCCGATGCTTTGGTTTTTATTGATCTTATCGATAGAGTTATTGATTTGTGCGTAAAGCGCTTCTAATTCTTTTGCGTCACCGTCTTTAACTCCGCTATTGAGTAATTTACTATGAGATTGTTCAAGTGATTTGATTTGTGATTTAAGACTCGACATAATACCAGCTGTCGAATTCTTATTTCCTATCTTTTGATTGACTTTTACATCAATCGAAATACCGTTAAGCTTTTGTTCAATATCTGCTTTCAGTTTCGCTGCTGCTTTTGAACCATCGAAACTCTTAATTACCACGTTGCCGTTTATAGACTTTAACGTTTCATCAATTTCTTTTTTTAGAGAAGTTCTACTTGATTTATCTACAACAAGCTTAATTTTTGCATCAAATGCCATATATTCACCACCTGTCGTTGTTTATCTGTTTAATTTTCAATTCGTTTTTGTATACCTGACCTAATAGCACTATCTATTTCAGCGGATTTCTTAAATTCTGCTTCAGTCGGTTCTAACACGGGTCTTGGAAATCCGCCTTTCCACACGCCTAATTTACTTTGTCCTAATAAGTTTAAAAGGCTACCTCTTTTATTACTTACATATCCGCCTTTTACAGGTTTCGTTGGAACGGCACTACTGCTTATGCTTAAAGTGGTAACATTTCCAGTTCCTTGAAAAATGATGTCATTGACTGACTTATCTAAATCTTTTCTTCTATGATAAGTTGTTCTGATTTTTTCCCCCGATGAAGTCGTCGTTATCCATCCATCTTTTTTCGGCGTGTATGCATCATATATTCGCTCTTTTATATTTTTTTTAAGTATGTTTTTGGCAACAGGAGCAACATCATATTTTGCTATGTTTTTTATTGCATCATTAACACCTGCATACAAAGCCTCCATACTATCAAAAGATTTATTAGCCATATTTATTATTCCGTTGTATTTTCAGTAGATTTCGGTAATAATTCTGTCTTATCCGTATTGTCTTTATTACCTTCATGAATTTTTATAAAGCTGTTGACTACATC
>ERZ1026776.2055-NODE-2055-length-10462-cov-54.258672_pt1 | contig 10462 bp, 9 predicted proteins | sample MGYA00380125_ERZ1026776 | MGnify/ENA primary metagenome ERZ1026776 (study PRJEB33269, sample SAMEA4719761) | human gut metagenome | biome: human-associated habitat; feature: organic feature; material: feces | place: Cameroon | collected 2013-10 ... | reverse complement strand
TTGAGAAGTTGGAGGAGTTTGACGATGTTCAGACTGTTTACACCAACATGAAGCCAGAGATTCCTGCAGACGCTGAATAAGCCTTATGTTGCAGCAAGAAAAGAAAGATAAGTTGACAAAAGTAACTTATCAGACTCATGGCACCTGCTCAAAATACATCTGCATCAGTGTTGATGAAGATGGAACTGTGCAGGATGCCCAGTTCATCGGTGGCTGCGATGGCAATACCAAGGGCGTTTGTGCCTTGATTCAGGGCATGAAGGCCAAGGAAGTCATCGCCCGACTGAAGGGTATCACTTGTGGAAACAAGCCTACAAGCTGCCCTGACCAGCTGGCTACTGCCTTGCAGGAAATGGGATATTAAGAGTGTTTTTAGGCACGGATTACACTCGTAATCCGTGCCTTTTCTAATACTTGAAACTGTCATCCAGCAAAACCTGCTTCGGATCTTTCTCTGAATGATAGATGAAGCGGAAGGAGAAATGCGCCTCCTTGTATTTCTTCAACCCCGGGTTGTTATCCAGCGCTTCCTTCTGCAATTTATGCAGCTTCTCCCTGTTGGCATCAATCGCCTGCTTGTTATCGGCCTTGTTTCTCAGGGTTACATAATAGGTGTAAACCTTGGTGGTCTTATCGAAGGTAGCACTATCCGTACGACTGTCATTTACGTAAGGAGTAGGGCAGTACTTTTCCGTATATTCCTTCGCCTCTCTTGCCGCCTTATCTTCCAGACTTTCGGTGCAAGAAACCAGCAAAGAAGCGAAAATACCAATGTAAATCAACTTTTTCTTCATGATTTTTCTATTTTTTATCTAAAAAACTCTATTATTTTCAATCTTTTGTGCAAAGATACAAAAAAAATAAGTATCTTTGCAGTCTAAAGAGAGAAAATTATATGGAGAATATAAATAAAATAAGAAATTTCTGCATTATTGCACATATCGACCATGGTAAAAGTACCCTGGCAGACCGTTTGTTGGAGAAGACCCAGACCATCAAGATTACTGAGGGACAGATGCTTGATGACATGGATCTGGAGAGGGAGCGTGGTATCACCATCAAGAGCCACGCCATCCAGATGGAGTACAAGGCAAAGGATGGACAGACTTACATCCTCAACCTCATCGATACTCCGGGACACGTTGACTTCTCTTACGAGGTTTCCCGTTCCATCGCAGCCTGCGAGGGAGCGCTCTTGGTCGTGGATGCCACTCAGGGTGTCCAGGCGCAGACCATCTCTAACCTCTATATGGCTATAGAGCACGACCTGGAAATCATCCCGGTCATCAACAAGATAGATATGCCTTCGGCTATGCCGGAGGAAGTGGAAGACGAAATCGTTGACCTCATCGGATGCAAGCACGAGGATATCCTCCGCGCTTCCGGTAAGACAGGCGAGGGCGTTGAGGATGTTCTGGAGGCGGTGGTAAACCGTGTGCCAGCTCCTAAGGGCGACGACAAGGCGCCATTGCAGGCACTCATCTTCGACTCTGTGTTCAATTCCTTCCGTGGAATCATCGCTTATTTCAAGATAGAGAACGGCGTCATCCGCAAGGGCGACAAGGTGAAGTTCTTTAACACCGGCATGGAATATGATGCCGATGAAATCGGTGTGCTCAAGATGGATATGATTCCTCGCAAGGAACTGGGTGCCGGAGAGGTGGGCTACATCATCTCGGGTATCAAGAATGCCACCGAGGTAAAGGTGGGTGATACCATTACGCACATTGCCCGTCCATGCGAAAAGGCGATTGCTGGTTTCCAGGAAGTGAAGCCGATGGTCTTCGCCGGCGTTTATCCTATCGATCCTAGCGATTACGAGAATCTGCGTGCCTCATTGGAGAAGCTGCAGCTCAACGATGCTTCGCTTACTTTCTCGCCAGAGAGTTCCGTAGCATTGGGCTTCGGTTTCCGCTGCGGATTCCTCGGTCTGCTCCACATGGAGATTGTGCAGGAGCGTCTGGACCGCGAGTTCAATATGGACGTTATCACCACCGTGCCTAACGTATCTTATATGGTATACGACAAGCAGGGTGGCGAGAAGGAGGTTCACAACCCTTCGGGATTGCCAGACCCAACAATGATTGACCATATCGAGGAGCCATATATCCGTGCAACCATCATCACCGCAGCCGACTACATCGGTCCGATTATGAAGCTTTGTCTGGATAAGCGTGGCGAATTGATTAACCAGGAATACGTGAGCGGTAACCGTGTGGAGTTGCACTTCATGCTGCCGCTGGGCGAGATTGTGATCGATTTCTACGATAAGCTGAAGAGTATTTCCAAGGGATATGCTTCCTTCGACTATCACATCGATTCGTTCCGCCATTCCGACCTGGTGAAACTGGATATTCTCCTGAACGGAGAACCTGTGGATGCGCTGAGTACCTTGACTCATCGCGACAATGCCGTGAGCTTCGGCCGCCGCATGTGCGAGAAGTTGAAGGACTTGATTCCTCGTCAGCAGTTTGACATTGCTATCCAGGCAGCTATCGGAGCCAAGATTGTGGCCCGTGAGACTGTGAAGCAGGTGCGCAAGGACGTGACCGCCAAGTGTTATGGTGGTGACGTGAGCCGTAAGCGCAAGTTGCTTGAGAAGCAGAAGAAGGGAAAGAAGCGTATGAAGCAGATTGGTAACGTAGAGGTGCCACAGAAGGCATTCCTCGCGGTATTGAAGTTAGACTAATATGAACTAAACCGAAATTTATAATGGGAGGAACATGAATATGAATGCATTTAAAGTAATCACCCCAACGCGCGACATAGCCCGAGAGCTTGCACGTAAGTACAGTACGATGACTCATAGCGAGTTGGACGTGCTGGAGTCAATTCTGGAACCGATCAAGTATGGAAAGGGAGAGAAAATCCTGGTTGAGGGCGAGGTGTGCAAGAACATCTCGTATATTGAGAAGGGATTGATCCGCCAGTATTACTTCAAGAACGACAAGGAAGTGACGGAACATTTGGGTGTGGATCATTCCATCTTCATGTGCATAGAAAGTCTCTTCAAGGAAGAGCCTACGAAATTGCAGGTGGAGGCGCTTGAGCCTACACTTGTATATGCCTTGCCGAAGGCGAAGCTGGAGGCTGCCGCCATGCGTAACGTGAATATCCAGATGCTCTATCGTAAGATATTGGAGGAGAGTCTGATTCAGTCGCAGGTGCATGCCGACCTGATGAGATTCGAGACGGCACCGAATAAGTACAAGCGTCTGTGCGACCTGAATCCGCAGGTGGTGCTCCGTGCGCCGCTTACGTATATCGCCAGTTATCTGCAGATGACGCCTGAAACGTTGTCGAGAATCAGATCGAATACATTATTATAATTTATAACAAATGAGGGTGTGTCATAAAACAATGACACACCCTCATTTGTTTATTGGATATTACTCCGCCGTATAGAGGTATCGCTTGATACTCTTCTTTGGCGTCTTTTCGAACTCTTCGTCGTGTATGCGGATTTCGCTCAGCTTGCTGTAGCCTGGAACCATCGTGTTGAGTTCCTGGCGGTTCTGTTCCATGATATCCTCCAGTTCCTTTCTGCCGAGGTTCAGCGACTGCGCCTCGTCGAAATCTGGATAAACCAAACCTACGAGCTTTTCGCCCTTCTGGACCACCACGCTCTCGGCAACGAGGGCTAGGGAGTTGAGCTTATCCTCTATTTCCTCAGGATAGATGTTCTGGCCCGATGCACCCAGGAGCATGTTCTTGCTGCGGCCCTTGATGAATACATTGCCGTCGCCATCCATGGTTCCGAGGTCGCCGGTGTGATACCAGCCCTTCTCATCGATGGTCTGCTTGGTAGCCTCCTCGTTCTTGTAGTAACCCAGCATCACGTTAGGACCCTTGGCAAGGATTTCGCCCGGTACATTCTCTGGGTCTGGACTGTCGATGCGAACCATCATGTGGAGCGCTGCCTTACCGCATGAACCCGGCACGAAGTTCTTGTAATCCTCGTAGCAGATGATAGGCGCACACTCTGTGGCACCATAACCCACTGTATATCTGAAGCCTACGCTATGCAGGAAGTTCTCTACCTCTCGGTTGAACGCAGCACCGCCGATGATTACCTCGTAGAAGTTGCCACCGAAGGCATTGCTCACCTGGTCGCAGATTTTCTCCTTCACCTTCTTGCTGATCACTGGCATGTGGAGCAGCATGCGCATGCGGTTGTTCTGAATCTTAGGGAACACCTTCTTGCGGATGATCTTCTCGATGACCAGAGGCACAGCGATGATAACGGCTGGCTTGATGCGGCCGAATGCCTCAGCAATGATGGCCGGGCTAGGGATGCGGGTGAGATAGAAGATGTGGCAGCCCTTGATGAATTCGAAGATAAATTCGAACGACATGCCATACATGTGGGCCATCGGCAGGATGCTGATCACTGAATCGCCCGCTTTGATTTTCTTGCCCAGTACATTCTCTGCAAAATCGGCATTGCTCCAGAGGGCACGGTAAGGAACCATCACACCCTTGGAGAAACCGGTGGTACCACTGGTATAGTTGATCATCGCCAGTTCGTCTGGGTCCTGGTCGATGTAGTAGCTTACATGGTTCTTGCGGAAGTACTTAGGATACTTGATGCCGAACATCTCGTTGAGGTGCTCGCGGGCGTATGTCAGCTTATCGGTGCGTGAAACCACGAGCGAGTAGTCTGGAATGTAGATGATACCCTCCAACCCCGGCATCTTGGTAGCGTCCACCTGAGTAGCCACCACATCACCCACGAAGAGTAACTTGGCGTCGCTGTGGTTCACAATGTTGTGAATCTGTTCAGGCATGAACTCATGCAGGATAGGCACCGCAATGGCACCATAGGTCAAGGTAGCGAGGAATGCCACCGCCCAATTAGCACTGTTACGACCGCAGAGGGCAATCTTGTCGCCCTTCACTACGCCGGAGTTCTCAAACATGATGTGCAGTTTTTCAATCTTGCGTGCCACATCGTGATACTGCAAGGTGGCTCCCTTGTAGTCGGTCAGGGCATCCATATCCCAATGGTCTATGATGCTCTTCTGTATAAGTGCGTTAAAGCTAGGAATTTCCATATTCTTATTCATTTCTCGTTTTATTCTTTATATAGCGTCCTGATAGAGGTAGCGCTTAATCGACTTCTTTGCCGTCTTTTCAAATTCAGTGTCGTGCAACTGGATGCGCGAGATTTTTGCGAAGCTTGGCATCTGCAGGTTCAGGTCCTTTCGGTTCTGCTCCATGATGTTGACGAGGTCTTCCTGGCTGAATCCCATCTCCTGGCTTTCGTCCATTTCCGGATGCACCAGTGCCACGAGCTTGTCGTCCTTCTGGAGTACGATGCTCTCGTTCACCATCGGCATGGAGTTGAGCTTGTCTTCAATCTCCTCCGGATAGATGTTCTGTCCGTTAGGGCCCAGCAGCATGTTCTTGCTTCTTCCTCTTACGAAGAAGTGGCCTTCGGCGTCCATCGTAGCCAGGTCGCCCGTGTGGAACCATCCGTCTTCATCGATTACGGCATCCGTAGCCTCCTGGTTCTTGTAGTAGCCCTTCATCACGTTGATACCACGGCAAACCAGTTCGCCGGCCACGTTTTCAGGGTCATCGCTCAATACCTTCACCTCCATGTGCTTCACGGCAACGCCGCAGCTTCCTGCCACATAGTTGTCCTGATGGGCGAAGGTGATGAGTGGAGCGGTTTCGGTGGTTCCGTAGCCCATGGCGATAGGGAAGCCCACGCTGATGAAGAAGTTCTCAATCTCCTTGTTGAGTGGTGCGCCACCCACAACCACCTCGTAAGGGCGATTGCCAAACTTGCGGAGCACGAACTCGCGAACCTTCTCCTTGATGCGCTTGTTGATGACAGGCATGTTCATCAGGAGTCGGGCACGGTTGGTCTGGATATGTGGGAACACTTCCTTTCTTACAATCTTATCCACCACGAGCGGAACGGCGAAGAGGATGTCGGGCTGGATCTCAGCCAGTGCCTCAGAGATGAGCGTTGGGCTCGGCAGGCGGGTGAGGAAGAAGATGTGGTTACCCATCACGATGTTGAAGAGGAACTCAGTCATCAGTCCGTACATGTGTGCCATCGGCAGGGTAGAGAGGATGTTGCAGTTCTTTCCTATCTTCGGACTCACGGAGTCGATGAGATAGTCGAGATTTCCCCATAGTGCCCTGTAGGGCAGCATCACACCCTTCGAGAACCCTGTGGTTCCGCTGGTGTAGTTGATCATCGCCAGTTCTTCCGGGTCATCCACGTGATACTTTACGTGCTCTGCCCGGAAATACTTAGGGTATTTGTGGCCGAACATGGCGTTGAGGTTCTCACGCGCGTAGGTCAGTTTTTCTGAACGGGAGATGACGAGCGAATTATCTGGCAGATAGATGATGCCTTCCAGTGTAGGCATCTCTTCGGGATTGATTTCCGTAGCCACCACATCGCCCACGAAGAGCAGTTTGCTCTCGCTGTGGTTCACGATGTTGTGAATCTGCTCAGGCTTAAATTCGTTCTGTATAGGTACGACGATAGCACCGTAAGTAATAATGGCCAGGAAGGCTACTGCCCACTGGCTACTATTTCTTCCGCAGACGGCAATCTTGTCGCCCTTCTTCACATCGCTGTTTTCAAACAGGATGTGCAGCTTTTCAATCTTTCTGGCAACATCGTGGTATTGCAGGGTGGCTCCCTTGTAATCGGTGAGCGCATCCAGATTCCAATTCTTGATGATGCTTCTCTCAATATACGAGTTAAAACTTGGTATTGAATTCATTGCACAATTTACAAAATTTTGTGCAAAGATACGGAAAATACTGCACACTACAAAAAAATATGTGCGTTATTTTGAGTGTAATGGCAAATTAATTGCAAAACTAGGAAAAAAGGATAAGTTTCATCCCATTATTACCATTTGAAGTTGGCAATAATGGGATGATTTCTATTCATATCTCATCGATTTGGCTGGATGGATATGCGAGATGAGGTAGCTTGGGGCTACGAGCATGAACACGCTGATGAGCAGGGTGGCTACATTCAGCGCCACGATGAAGAGCCAGTTGAACTCCACAGGCACCGTGCTTACGTAGTAAGTCTGCGCATCGAGTTTTAGCACCCCTGTGAAATACTGCACTGCTAGAATTGCCAGGGCGATGATGTTGCCCAGCAGCATTCCCCTGCCTATGATGAACACGGCAAACCAGAGGAAGGTGTGGCGGATGGTGCGGTTGCGGGCACCCAAGGCCTTGAGTACGCCAATCATCGAGGTGCGTTCCAGAATGATGATGAGCAGTCCGCTGATCATGGTTACGCCTGCCACGATGAGCATCAGGGCGAGGATGATCCACACGTTGAGGTCCATCAGTCCGAGCCACTGGAAGATGTTCGGATTCAAGTCCTTGATGGTGGCACTGCTGTAGGTTTCGCCATAATGGTCTACGGTGCGGTTCACCTTATTTATAATATAGTCTTCCGTCTCGTTGAGTTTTTCGAAATCGTTCACCGTCAGTTCGGCTCCGCTGGTCTGGTCGTCCATCCATCCGTTCAGTTTCACGGCGGTGTAGAGGTCGGTGTAGACCATCGTCTCGTCGTATTTCTTCAGATTGGTCTGATAGATGCCCTGAATGGTGAAGCGTCGCATTCTCACTCCGTTGTCGTCGATGAAATAGGCGAAGATTCTTTCTCCGTTCTTCAGCTTCAGCTTGTCGGCCATCAGCTTGGAAATCAGGATTTTGTTGTGACTTGCCTTGTCGTCAAACTTCGGGATGCTTCCCTCCACCATGTTCTGGTGAATGAAGGTGGAGTCAAACTCCGGTCCCACGCCCTTGAAGGCAACGCCCAGGAAATCGCTGTCGGTCTTGAGGATTCCTTCCTTCATGGCGAATCGCTGCACGTGTTTCACGCCCGGAATCTTTCGGAGCACGCCCATCATGGAGTCGTTCATCACCACGGGATACTGGTTCTGCTGCTGCAGGGTCATGAAATCCGCCACCTGTATGTGGCTTCCGAATCCCACCACCTTGTCGCGGATGGTATGCTTGAATCCCAGCACCACGCATACCGACATGATCATGATGGCGAGTCCGATGGCAACGCCAGCGGTGGCTATATGGATAGCAGGGCGAGAAACTTTACGTTTATCGCCCTGGTCGCTATACAATTTCTTTGCTATAAATAGAGGAAAGTTCATATCTTACAGTCCTTCGTCTTCAACTCTTCCCGGATAAGCCTCCAGTGCCTTGGCAAGCACTATCAATGCTCTGTTCAGGTCGTCCTTCTTCAACACGTATGCCATGCGCACCTGGTTTCTTCCGGCTCCAGGAGTGGTGTAGAAACCGGAGGCTGGTGCCATCATCACGGTTTCGCCCTCGTAATCAAACTCTTCCAGGCACCAGCGGCAGAACTTTTCTGAATCGTCGATAGGCAGTTTTGCCACGGTATAGAAGGCACCCATTGGAATTGGGGAGTATACGCCAGGAATACGGTTGAGTCCGTCAATCAGGCACTTACGGCGCTCCACATACTCATCGTATACATCGCGATAGTACTCCTCAGGAGCATCGAGCGAAGCCTCGGCTACAATCTGACCGATGAGAGGAGGAGAGAGACGGGCCTGGCAGAACTTCATCACCGCCTTGCGGATCTCGGCATTCTTGGTAATCAGGGCACCCACACGGATACCGCACTCGCTGTAACGCTTAGACACGGAGTCGATGAGCACGGTGTTCTGCTCGATGCCTTCCAGGTGCATCGCACTGATGTATGGGCTGCCGGTGTAGATGTACTCACGGTAAACCTCGTCAGAGAAGAGGTAGAGGTCGTACTTCTTCACCAGGTCGCGAATCTGGTTCATCTCTCTGCGTGTGTAGAGATAGCCCGTAGGGTTGTTAGGGTTGCAGATCAGGATGGCACGGGTGTGCTCATTGATCAGCTCCTCAAACTTCTCCACCTTAGGCAGCGAGAAACCCTCCTCGATGGTCGTGGCGATGGTGCGGATCTTGGCACCCGCCGAGATGGCGAACGCCATATAGTTGGCGTATGCAGGTTCTGGCACGATGATTTCATCTCCCGGGTTCAGGCAGCTCATGAACGAGAAGAGCACGGCTTCTGAACCTCCCGATGTGATGATGATGTCATCGGCAGTAACATTGATATTGAATTTCTTGTAATAATCTACCAGCTTCTCACGATAACTGAGATAGCCCTGGCTTGGAGAATACTCCAGGATGGTGCGGTCGATGTGCTTGAGCGCATCGAGACCACATTGAGGAGTAGGGAGGTCTGGCTGACCGATATTGAGGTGATAGACCTTAACTCCACGTTTCTTTGCTGCGGCAGCCAGAGGAGCCAGCTTTCTGATAGGTGACTCAGGCATTTCGAGGCCGCGTACTGATATTTCAGGCATCTTTTAAAATTTCTATCTGTTAATTATCCATAGCGAGGGTTGCGTAATCGATTAAATCGAATGCGGAATCGATTAATTCGAAATCGCAACTTTTCGCAATTCGCTTGCAAAGGTAAGCAATTTCATTGAAAAATCGTAATAGATTGGGTTAAAAAATCATTTTTTAGTAAAAAACTCTTTATTCTGTTGTTCTTCTGCATTCTTTTTTATAACTTTGCATCACAATTGCGCCTTTTTCCGGCTACCTTATATAATAAGGTAAAGGAGGACAAGAGTAGAAAATAAACGAATATTAAAATAAATAAGAAAAGGAAAAGAAATTATGAGAAGTAGAACAAGCACTTGGTTTGAGACTAAAGTTAAATATCAGAAGACCATGGAAGATGGTTCAGAGAAGGTTGTATCTGAGGCTTACGTTGTAGATGCCTTGAGCTTCACCGAGGCTGAGAGCGCCATCATCGACGAGATGTCTGTTTACGTGAGTGGCGAGTTGAAGGTGAGCGGCATCGGCAAGGCTTGCTATGGTGAGATTTTCTTCAGCGACCTGGATGATGACGACAAGTGGTACAAGGCTAAGCTGCAGTTTATCACCATCGATGAGAAGACTGAGAAGGAGAAGCGTTCTAACGTTACTTACCTGGTTCAGGCTAAGTCATTGGCTCGTGCACTGCGCTATATCGACGAGGTGATGGGCAAGACCATGATTGATTACGACATCGTGGGTCTCAACGAGACCAAGCTGATGGATGTGTTCGAGCACCACGCTCCTGGCGAGAAGAAGGAGGAGAAGAACGACGTTCCGGAGTACGAGCAGGGAAAAGCCGAGTAAATAGATATCCTGATGTCATACTTCCGGCAAGAGCAAATGGCTAAGGAATCATTTATTAATTATTAATTATAAATTATTAATTGAATTATGTATGATGTAAAAGGAAATCTTCATGAGGTGTTGGGCAGTTTGCCTGCCGGTGTCCGTCTGGTGGCTATCAGCAAGTTTCATCCCAACGAGTATATTGAGGCTGCTTACGCTGAAGGTCAGCGCATCTTCGGCGAGAGCCATGAGCAGGAGCTTTCCAAGAAGGTGG
>ERZ1026776.2052-NODE-2052-length-10478-cov-82.684736_pt1 | contig 10478 bp, 8 predicted proteins | sample MGYA00380125_ERZ1026776 | MGnify/ENA primary metagenome ERZ1026776 (study PRJEB33269, sample SAMEA4719761) | human gut metagenome | biome: human-associated habitat; feature: organic feature; material: feces | place: Cameroon | collected 2013-10 ... | reverse complement strand
CTTACGAGGTGCTGACCACCATCAGCAACCGTGTGAAGAGAGTTTACTTCCAGGACTAAGGAGTGAAGAGGGAAGAACGAAGAGTGAAGAATGAATGCCGATTCGGCAAAAAATCGTGCAAAACGTATAAAAATAGTGAAATCCCATCCGAAAAGCTCGGATGGGATTTCTTTTTGCGTAAATTTTTCCATCAAAACGTATTGTAATTGAAGAAAAAAGTGTATCTTTGCACACAACAAATCATAAAATGACAAAAGAGGGTGCTCTTTGTTGTGTATTTTCTAACAATTAAACAATTCAACAAATTAAAATGGAACAAGTATTTAGCTATATTATCAGTCTCGGTGCGAGCGTGATGATGCCTATCATCTTCACGGTCATCGGTCTGTGTATTGGCATGAAATTCGGAAAGGCTTTGAAGTCGGGACTCTTCGTAGGCGTGGGTTTCGTAGGTCTGGGTGTGGTAACAGCATTGCTGACTACCAACTTCAACGATCCTTTGAAGGCTATTTCAGACATCTACCACCTACAGTTAAACGTTTTTGACATGGGATGGCCAGCAGCAGCTGCCGTAGCTTACAATACAGCAGTAGGCGCATTGATTATCCCAATCTGTCTGGGTGTCAACTTCCTGATGTTGATTACCAAGACAACACGTACAGTGAATATCGACCTCTGGAACTACTGGCACTTCGCCTTTATCGGTGCGGTGGCTTATTTCGTGATGGGTCAGAGTTTGCTCTGGGGCTATTTCGCAGCTATCGTCTGCTACATCAATACCCTGGTTTGCGCAGACCTGACAGCTGATAGATTCCAGAAATATTACGATTTGGAAGGTATCTCAATTCCGCAGCCATTCTGCCAGAGTTTCATGCCATTCGCGATAGTCTTCAACAAGCTCTTCGATATGATTCCGGGCTTCTCTAAGCTCGATATCGATGCTGAGGGACTGAAGAAGAAGTTCGGTGTGCTCGGCGAGCCACTGGTACTGGGTGTTATCGTTGGTGCCCTGATTGGTTGGGCAGCCCAGCTCGATATCAAGAAGATTCTCTTCCTGGGCGTAACGATGGGAGCCGTGATGGAGTTGATTCCACGTATCACAGCCCTGTTTATCGACGGTTTGAAGCCTATCTCAGAGAAGACACAGGAGTTGGTGAAGACCAAGTTTAACGGCAAGAAGGTTCATATCGGTATGAGTCCAGCCCTGGTTATCGGTCATCCAACTACCCTGGTAGCATCTGTGATTCTGATTCCGGTTATTCTGGCTATCGCAGTCTTCCTTCCAGGCAACCAGTTCTTGCCTTTGGCTTCGTTGGCAGGTATGTTCTACCTCTTCCCAATGATTCTGCCATTTACAAGAGGTAATGTGGTGAAGACGCTTATCATCGGTCTGGTAACCCTCGTCATCGGTCTCTACTTCGTTACCGATATGGCACCAGACTTTACGCTGGCAGCCAACCAGGTTTATGCAGCAACAGGCGATAATGCCGCTCATATCCCTGACGGATTCTCAGGCGGTGCACTCGATTTCGCATCCTCTCTCTTCGGATGGGTTATCTATCGCGGTGTGAAGCTTTCATACGTAGGTATGGGCATTCTCGCTGTTATCACGGTAGCCATGATGGTTATCAACCGTCAGCGCATCGTGAAGGAAGAAAATAGTAAAAAATAAAAACAAGATAGATTATGAAGAAATTAACATTAATATTAGCAGCAATGGTATTAACAGCAAGTCAGGCTTTTGGCCAGTGTGGAAAATGTGGTTATGAAGTGAAGGCAGAAAATGCCTACACTAACTACAACGTTCGTTATGCAAGCAATCCGATGGATGCAAAGCACTATACAACAGATCGTCTTCGCGGTGAGTTCGCTATCGAGAAGGTATTCGCTCCAGGCGAGGTAAACTGGACATACACTATGTTTGACCGCTTCCTCATCGGTGGTGCTGAGCCAACAACAGCTCCTCTGAAGCTTACTTCTATTGCTCCTCTCTATACAGACAAGCCAAACGATCAGAAGAATCTGCTCGACAACCGCGAGTTGGGTATCATCAACATCGGTGGCGAGGGTACTGTTACCGTTGACGGCAAGAAGTATACACTCGGTTTCCAGGAGGCTCTTTACGTAGGTCGTGGTGCCAAGAACATCGAGGTAAGCAGCAAGGATGCAGCTAAGCCAGCTAAGTTCTATATGAACAGTGCTTGCGCTCATCAGACATATCCTACCAAGAAGGTTACCCTGAAGGATGCCAACAACATCAAGGCTGGTAGCCTGAAGGAGAGCAACGACCGCGTGATTCATCAGTTGATCATCGATGGTGTGGCTGGTGTTCGTACCTGCCAGTTGCAGATGGGTGTTACCGAGTTGAAGGAGGGTTCTGTATGGAACACCATGCCAGCTCATACTCACCTCCGCCGTATGGAGACTTACCTCTATTATAATGTACCAGAGGGTCAGAAGATTCTCCACGTAATGGGTGAGCCACAGGAGACACGTCCTATCTGGTTGAACAACGAGCAGGCTGTGATTGCTCCAGAGTGGTCTATCCACTGTGCAGCAGGTACCAGCAACTATACCTTTATCTGGGGTATGGCAGGCGAGAATCTGATCTACAACGATATGCAGGTAGTGAAGATTCCTACATTGGAATAAAGAATAACAATAAAAGGCAACCTGGCTTATGATGATATAAGCCAGGCTTTGCCGTCTAAATAGTAATCTAAAATAAAAATAAGTATAACGCTTAAAAACTTTTTGCAAAATGAGCCCTATTACAACAAGTAAAATGTCCAACTTCCGTTGGGTGATCTGTGCGCTGCTCTTCATCGCAACCACAGTCAATTACATGGACCGTCAGGTTCTCTCTTTAACATGGAAAGACTTCATCGCTCCAGAATTCCACTGGACTGATGACCACTATGGTACCATTACCGGTCTTTTCTCCATCTTCTATGCCATCGCCAACCTCTTCGCTGGTAAGTTCGTTGACTGGATGGGCACCAAGAAAGGTTATCTCATCGCCATCTTCGTATGGTCAACAGGTGCTGTGATGCACGCCGGTTGCGGTTGGGTAGCTATGCAGATGGAAGGTTATGATTCTATCGAGGCGCTCCGACTGGTACAGGCAGGTAGTGATGCAGCAGTAGCGATAGCAACAATCAGTGTATGGCTGTTCCTCTCTTGCCGCTTGATTCTTGCTGTGGGTGAGGCAGGTAACTTCCCAGCAGCCATCAAGGTAACAGCCGAGTATTTCCCAAAGAAAGACCGTGCTTTCTCTACCGCTATCTTCAACAGTGGTGCTTCTGTAGGTGCTTTGGCAGCTCCAGCTACCATTCCATTGTTGGCTCGCAGCATGGGCTGGGAGTGGGCTTTCATCATCATCGGTGTGCTCGGTTATATCTGGATGGGCCTCTGGGTATGGCTCTATGACAAACCATCTAACAGCAAGCATGTAAACAAGGCTGAGCTTACTTATATTGAGCAGGATGAGAACCTCGATAAGGTTGAGGCTGAGAAAGAGACAGAGACTGCCGGTGAAGAGAAGACTATCGGTTTCCTGAAGTGCTTTACCTATCGTCAGACCTGGTCATTCATCGTTGGTAAGTTGATGACTGATGGTGTTTGGTGGTTCTTCCTCTTCTGGGCACCTGCTTACTTCTCTGACCAGTATGGTTATTCTTCAGATTCAGGTATGGGTATCGCCCTCATCTTCACTCTCTATGCTATCGTAACCGTATTGAGTATTGGTGGTGGTTACTTGCCAACCTACTTTGTAGATAAGAAGGGTATGAATCCATATATCGGTAGAATGCGTGCGATGTTGATTTTCGCTTGCTTCCCATTGCTCGGTCTCATTGCCCAGCCTATGGGTGAGTACAGTGCATGGTGGCCAGCTATCATCATTGGTTTGCTCGGTGCAGGTCATCAGGCTTGGTCAGCTAACCTCTATTCTACTATCGGTGATATGTTCCCTAAGTCAACCGTTGCTACCATTACTGGTATTGGTGCAATGGCAGGTGGTATCGGCTCCTTCCTGATCAACAAGGGGTCTGGTATGCTTTTCACCTATGCAGAGGGTCAGGGTTCAGCCTTCAGTTTCATGGGCTTCGATGGCAAGCCAGGTGCCTACATGATTGTATTCTGCATCTGTAGTGTTGCTTACCTCGTAGGCTGGTGCATCATGAAGGCATTGGTTCCTAAGTACAAGCCAATCGTGGTTGAATAATGAAAAGGTAAAAAAGTAAAAAGGTAAAAAGAGCCTAGCGGAATATTAGCCAGCTAGGTGCCCTTTTTACCTTTTTACTTTTTTACCTTTTTACCTTTAAATAAAGCCTTGCTGTTTGAGGGCTTCGAGGAAACCTTGGCTCATCGCCTCGCAATCCTTCTTTGTATATCGGATGTCGGTGAAAACCTGGGCTAGGGTCTCTACGTTGTTGATGCGAACGAACTCTTTGTTTTCTTCAAGAGATTCCTTCTCGGCATAGAAATCATCTATCTTCTCTGGGGTGTAATCCTCGAAATGCTCGTGGTGGATGATGCTGCGCAGAGGGAGACGGTCGCTCAGGGCTGGATGTTCTGCCGGCCATCCGATGGTCAATGTGGCTACAGGCATCACCAGTTTCGGCAACTTCAGAGTGTCGATGATCATCTTTGGCATATAAACTGTGGTTCCAAGGAAGCAAGTACCCAAGCCAGCCTCTTCTGCCAGATTGGTGAAGGTCTGGGTGAAAAGAAGGGCATCGGTAGCTGCATTCATAAAAGAGAGAATGTTGTCATAGCCCGGGGTGCCCTTGCGGTTCTCTGCCCAGAGGGTGGTGCGGCGATAATCGGCACAGATGGTGAGGACAACTGGGGCTCCTGTTACCATCGGCTGGTTGAAGTGGGCTGGTGCCAGTGCCTTCTTTCCTTCTTCGCTTCTTGTTACCACAACACTGTAAAGCTGCAGGTTTCCCATCGTTGGAGTGCGCTCTGCCTCTTCCAGAAGACGGTTCAGAAGTTCTTCTGATACTTCCTTCTCTGCATATTTTCTGATGCTTGTTCTGTTCTTAATCGATTCCATATCTTTTTTATTTTATCATTATACCTTATTATATAAATAGGAGTTCTGTTCCATTTCAGAACCCTATTTTTGCTGCAAAGTTAGTGAAAGTTTCCCAAAAAGTTGCCTTTCTTTCGCTTTTTTAGTGAAATATATGCCAAAACGTTTCAGATTTTAGAAATAAAAGTTTAATTTTGCACCTAAATATGAAACGTTTGATATGAAATATACTGAAAATATGACTTTTGAAGAGGCTTCCAAGGCTCTTATAGATGAACTGAATGCTAATTTGGCAACACTTCATCAGAATTATCATGTAGAACAGTCTGATTGGAATAAACTCTATGATCAGATAGCCAATGTTGTTTCTGAGGAAACTCATCTCCCTGTTTTCTCTCCTGAAGTAATGGAGGTGAGACCTAGAGAACTGGAATGCGATGTGGTCAGATTCCAGAATAATAAGGAGAAATGGGTGGCTCTGGTAGGACTGCTCGACGGTCATCCATACGAAATCTTTACGGGTTTGCAGGATGAGGACGAGGGTATCATGCTGCCTAAATCTGTAAGCAAAGGCAAGATTGTGAAGACTATTCTGGACGGAGGCTTGAAGCGATACGACTTCCAGTTTGTGAACAAGCGAGGCTATAAGATTACGGTTGAGGGATTGAGCGAGAAGTTTAATCCTGAATACTGGAACTATGCCAAGCTGATTTCCGGCGTGCTGCGCTACCGTATGCCTATCGAACATGTCATCAAACTCGTTTATCAGCTCCAGCTTACTTCAGATAACATCAATACCTGGAAGAAAGGTGTTGTAACAGCCCTGAAGAGATATCTGAAGGACGGCAGCCTGATGAAACTTTACGATGATAGCGATTCCGAATCCTAATCCCCAAGGTAGAAACTGATATAAACTATGCTTTTCCGTAGTAAGATATACTTAAAGAATGTCCGTTTCCATGCCTATCACGGTGTTTTGCCTCAGGAAACCCAGGTGGGCAACGACTATGTGGTGAATCTGGATGTCAGCTATGATTTCTCCAGTGCCATGGAAACCGATGAACTGGCTGGAACCATCAACTATGCAGAACTCTATGAACTCGTGAAAGAGGAGATGGAGATACCCAGTAAACTGCTGGAACACGTAGCCGGAAGAATAGGAAAGCGACTCTTTGCAGAATATCCGACTATTCAGAAAATACAACTCGCCATAACCAAAGTTAATCCTCCTTTTGGAGCAGACTGTGACGGCGCAGGGGTAGAAGTTGTATTAACAAATGATAAAACTTTATAGTAGATTTAGGTTTTCTGATACAAAAGTAGTAATTTTGCAAAATCATCAGAAAGATATGTTGAAGAAAATAACACTCATATTGACCCTATTGTGTATGTTGGTGCTCACAGCGACGGGCGCCAACCGCCGTTTCACGCTCGTTATCGACCCAGGTCATGGCGGTCATGATGCGGGTGCACTTGGTGCTATTTCCAAAGAAAAGAATATCAATCTCTCTGTGGCATTGCAGTTTGGCAAATATGTTGAGCGCAATATGCCGGATGTGAGAGTTATCTATACCCGCAAGACGGATGTCTTCATTCCTCTGAAGGAGCGTGCCAATATCGCCAACCGCGCCAATGCCGACCTGTTTATCTCGGTTCATACCAATGCGTTGCCTGCCGGTAAGATAGCCCGCGGTTTCGAAACCTATACGCTCGGTATGCACCGTGCCAAGGACAATCTCGATGTGGCTATGCGAGAGAACTCCGTTATCTCGATGGAGACGGGATATCAGCAGACCTATCAGGGTTTCGACCCGAGATCTTCTGAGAGCTACATCATCTTCGAGTTCATACAGGGTAAGAATATGGAAAGAAGTGTAGAACTGGCGCGCAATATCCAGCGAAAGGTATGCAACAGTGCCAACCGTCCGGATAAGGGTGTGCATCAGGCAGGCTTCCTGGTTCTCAGAGAAACCTCGATGCCTAGCTGTCTGATAGAGCTCGGCTTCATCACCACTGCCGATGAAGAAAATCTGCTCAACGATGCCAGCAGGGTGGATGATATCGCCCGAGGTATCTACGAAGGTTTTGCGCAATATCGCAATAAATACGATAAATCCATCTCGGTGCCTTATCGTGCTGCTGATACCGAATCGGTGTCGGTAGCCAAGATTGTTTCTGATACGAAGCAGGAGAAGCCAGAGCGCCGTTCGGAGGATGTGGATACTGCTCCGAGAAGAACTGCAGCTCAGAACAAACCTGCCCAGCAGAAAGCCAACGTAGCTGACGCACCAGTCTTCAAGCTTCAGATATTTGTCAGCAACCGCACGCTCCGCAAGGGCGATGCCCATTTCAAGGGCGAAACCGATTATGACAGTTATCAGGAAGGAAACATGGTAAAATATACGATGGGAGCCTCTACCAATTATAATGAGATTTACCGCTTGCGCAAGAGTCTTGCCGAGAAATTCCCGGAAGCTTTCATCGTAGCTTTCAAGAATGGAAAGAAATATGATGTGAATCAGGCTATACGTGAGTTCAAACAGAACAGGAACCGCTGATTGGTCTGAGTAAGGATAAGATATAAGCACGAATATATAAAGAGATAAATATGAAGCTAACAAAAGAAATCAAGATAGCTCTTGTAGCTATTGTCGGTATTTTGATTATGTATTTCGGAATCAATTTTCTGAAAGGCATGAATCTGTTCTCTACCAACAACGCCTATTATATGACGTTTGATGACATCCAGGGACTGGGTGCCTCTACGCCTATTTATGCGGATGGTTATAAGGTAGGTACCGTGGATGGGATGGAATATGATTATAAGGAGAATGGTCCTATCAAGGTAAAGGTGGATATTAACAAGGATTTGAGAATCCCGCAGGGCAGTAAAGCTGAGATTGTAAAAGACCTGATGGGTAACCTGCAGGTGAATCTGCTTCTGGCAAACAATCCGCGCGAAAGAGTAGAACCGGGTGGCGTTATTCCGGGTGCCGTAAACGGAGGCATGATGGATAAGGCTGCCAACCTGATTCCGGTAGTGGAAAAGATGTTGCCTAAGTTGGATTCTATCCTTACCAGCGTGAATGCACTTCTGGCTGATCCGGCTTTGGCGGCTTCGCTGCATAATGTGGAAACCATCACAAGCAACCTCACCGTTTCTACCCGTGAACTGAATACCCTGATGGCGGGTCTCAATAAGCAGGTTCCAGGGATGATAGGTAAGGCAAACGGCGTGCTGGATAACACCAACCGACTGACTGCTAATCTGGCTAGCCTCGATGTACAGGGCACATTGAACAAGGTGAACCAGACTTTGGAGAGTGCTCATCAGTTTACAGAGAAACTGAACAGCAACCAGGGAAGCCTCGGATTGCTGATGAACGATACCAAACTGTACGACAATCTGACGTCAACCATGAGTCATGCCGACTCTCTGGTTATCGACTTGAAGGCACATCCGAAGCGCTATGTCCATTTCTCTGTTTTCGGTAGAAAAGACAAGTAAAAAGAGTCTAAGCTAAATAAAAATAGTCTAAATAAGATTTAGTATGTTTCACGCCCCGAAATGACTCGCAAACTGTTTGTTTGTTAGCCGTTTCGGGGACGTTACATTATTGTTTCACTGAATTTCTGTCTGCTATATTGGTGATTTTGTTAAGCAGTTGGTATTCAGTAATTTAAAGGCTATCTATTAAAATGTTTTAAATAAGGGGATTTGCATTTCTCCTTTTTTTTTTGTAACTTTGCACGTGATTTCGCATCTTTTGGTGCGTCCCATCATTTAAAGAATTAAAGTATTAATAATATAGTAATCAATGTTAGCAAGTCCAAAAGCCCTCTGGGACAACAGTCTTTTGCTCATAAAGGACAGTGTAACAGAGCAGCAATATAATACATGGTTCAAGCCAATCGTCTTTGAATCGTACAAGCCTTCGACAAAGACTTTGTTGGTGCAGGTTCCGAGTCCGTTCGTATACGAGTACTTGGAACAGAATTTTGTTGACTTGTTAAGTAAGGTGCTGCATCGTAATTTTGGTGAAGGAATCCGTCTCACTTATCGTGTTGTTACCGATAAGGAGCATAAGCTTTCTCAAGATATTGAGGCAGATCCAGACGATGCAGATCTGGCAAAGCAGGCACGTGAGCGTGCCCAGCAGACGGCTGCCCAGCCTGCAGCTCCACAGCAGCAGGAAGACATTGATACACAGTTAGACCCGAAGCTTACTTTCAACAATTATATGGAGGGCGACAGCAATAAGCTACCTCGTTCCGTAGGATTGTCTATTGCCGAGCATCCAAATACCACCCAGTTTAACCCAATGTTCATTTACGGACCTTCGGGTAGCGGTAAGACGCATCTGGTGAATGCCATCGGTCTGAAAGCGAAGCAGATGTATCCTCAGAAGCGTGTGCTCTATGTGAGTGCCCGTCTTTTCCAGACCCAGTATACCGATGCCGTGCTCCATAATGCGAGCAATGATTTCATCAACTTCTATCAGTCTATCGATATGCTGATTGTGGATGATATCCAGGAGTGGGCTGGCAAGGCGAAGACGCTGAACACCTTCTTCCATATCTTCAACCACCTTTTCCGCAACGGAAAGCGTATCATTCTGGCGAGCGACCGCCCTCCGGTAGAGTTGAAGGATATGCCAGACCGTCTGCTCACCCGTTTCTCTTGCGGTCTGGTCTGCGAGTTGGAGAAGCCGAATATCCAGTTGTGTGTGGATATCCTGAGCAATAAGATCCGTCGTGACGGTTTGAAGATTCCGGTAGATGTCATCTCTTTCATCGCCCAGACCTGTAATGGAAGTGTGCGCGATTTGCAGGGAGCCATCAATGGTCTTTTGGCTTACAGCATCGTTTATAACAGCAGCATTGATATCCGTTTGGCCGAGCGCGTCATCAAGCGTGCGGTGAAGGTGGATGATAAGCCGCTCACCATCGATGATATCGTTGAAACGGTTTGCCATCATTATAATGTAACGGTTACTGCCGTGAACAGCAAGAGCCGTAAGCGTGATTATGTCGTGGCAAGACAGGTAACGATGTATCTGGCACAGAAATATACCAAAATGCCTGCTTCGAGAATCGGTAAACTTGTTGGTAATCGCGATCATAGCACAGTTATCCACAGTTGTTCAAAAGTGGAAGAAAGGCTGAAGATTGATGCTGGATTCAGCGATGAACTGATTAGTATCGAAAACGGATTAAAGGTGAAAAGGGCGTAAAGATTGTGCTTTTCGCTGATTGGATAAGTTTAAGCGCAGAACCTTGGTATAGTGGTTCTTGTTTATATAAATGAAATAAAAGGAAGCCTGGCAAGTTTGTATTTGCCCTGGCTTCCTTTTTCCGTCTATAAACTATTAACTATAAACTATTAACTATAAACTGCCTTTCATCATCTTCTTCCATTTAAAGTATCCGGCTACGGCGA
>ERZ1026776.2051-NODE-2051-length-10482-cov-9.811643_pt1 | contig 10482 bp, 9 predicted proteins | sample MGYA00380125_ERZ1026776 | MGnify/ENA primary metagenome ERZ1026776 (study PRJEB33269, sample SAMEA4719761) | human gut metagenome | biome: human-associated habitat; feature: organic feature; material: feces | place: Cameroon | collected 2013-10 ... | reverse complement strand
GTTCACCAGCGCAAAGTCCACGCTGTCAGCCCCTTTATCGAACACCAGCGTCTGCACACCTTCCCGCTCGATTTGGTGAGTTGTGTCGCACAGGATGATAACAGGAACGCAAAACCGCTTTGCAATCTGCAACGTCAAATCCACCACCGGGCAGCCGTCTGCATCAATCAGAACTTGTCGGGGCAAGACCCCTCCATTTGCTTCGCAAACCGTTCTGTCGCTTAAACGCCCCACTGGGGCGTTCATTGCTTCGCAAACGCGAATGGTCATGTGTGTTCCTCCATCATCCAGCGAAATGCCTTTGCTGTACGCAAATCGGCGTCTTTGAAATGCCCGCCGCTGTTCCACTCAAGGGTGCAGTCTGCGCCACGCTCTGCAAGTCGGCTATGCAGAGCGCGAATATTATCGCCCACCACAGCCATGACGGTGTTTTTCGTGTGCTCTTCCTTGTCGCCAAGGCTCAGATAAATGTGCTGCGTCTGTATCGGGTGCTGTTGTTCAAACTCTATCCAGCCTGGAAACCACACCGAGGGCGAAGCAGCGGCGACACCGTAGAACAAATCAGTCTGGGTGGATGCCCACAGCGCAAACAGCCCTGCCAGCGAATAGCCGCCCAGAATGATTTTGACGTTCTCCGGGAGATGAAACTGCTGCTTCAGCGTGGGGATGACCTGTTTCGTCAGAAAGCACAGCGTGTCCGTAGCATTGCCGCCGAAACCCTGCTTCCCCCACACGGCAGGAGACTTCCACGGAGAAAGTGCATCGTTCCAGCTTTCCACTGGGATAGCCGCAAACAGAAAGCGGTGCGTACTCTGTGCAATAGCGGTAACCTCGCTTTCCATGCTTTGCAGCTCGTGCTCGCCGGTCATTTGGAGCAGCAGGTATTCAGCATGGGCTTCACCGTAAATGCGGCAAGGTCTGCTCCCGATTTGCATTGTCTGTGCAGTCACTGCGGCATCCTCCCGAAAAAATTTTGGTAAGCCCAGTATAGCAACTGAAAAATCATTTTGCAATTCAAAATGCTTGTTGGGAAATCCCAAGCCCTTTCAGATTTGCACCGTACCGATGCAGGCTACGCGTTTTTGCAAAACGCTTTTTGGGGTGCATCGTAGGAGGGGGGAGCCATCACGGCAACAACTCTCAACGATGATTTGTAATCGAAGTGTGCGTAGATGCCAGCGGTGAGGGAGAAGGTGCCGTACCCCAGTCATTTCACCTACGCTTCAATCTCCCCGGTAAACTGAAACCATCCATCCTCATAGTCCATAACAAAGTCGGCATGATATTTGTTCAGAATGAGTTTTATATTGGAAAGCCCGAATCCGTGAAGACTTGCATTCGGTTTTGTCGTTTGGATCGTATCATTTTTTATTTCGACTGGAAGGGCCGTATTTCGAACAGAAAACAAAAAGCTTTGTTTTAACACGGCAGAAACCCGGATCACTCTATCGCCCTCGATTTTTTCGCAGGCTTCAATGGCATTATCCAGCAGATTGGAAAACAGGACGACCATATCCGATACCTCAAAAGGCAGGGCCGATAGATCGTTCAGCTCGAAATCGATGTCGATCCCCTTTTGGATCGCTTCCGTTGCTTTTGTGTTGAACAGCGCATCTAAAATTGCATGGTGAGAGTTGACCAGGAACAACCGATCCGTCTGTTCCTTGGATACAGAATTCAAATATTGCTCTGCCGCATCATATTCCTGATTTTGCAAAAGACCTTGAAGTGTATTGAGATGCGCCCGGAAGTCATGTACCTTATGGCGCTGAGCCGTATAGAGCTGACTTGCCGCTTCCATATTTTTAGCCTGAAACTGGAGCTGCTGTTCCAGCGCCAAAACTCTTTCCTGATTTTCAACGGTCTGTTCCATTCGTTCCAGAAGATACAGCACTGCCACATTTGCGGCAAAAATCAAGCCGCATGCCGCAGCGATCACCATTTCGCTTGCGTCTTTACCGGTCGTCATGTACAGCAAAAGCACCAACATCACAAAAGATGTTCCCGGAAACAAAAAATAGAGACCTGACCGCACGCCGGTCAGCTTGTTGGGGGCTCTCAAACCCCTTCTTCTCCGCATAAGCTTTCGGAATGTATAGGCCAGAAAAAGCTCTGTTGAATAGTTGACAACTCCATAACTTATCATAAGCGGGAAACTTGTTTGAAAGGATGCTCCGTCCATTCCGCAGATAAAAGCACCTGCCATGCCAAGTCCAAAAGACAAACAATAGGTTACGAGATATTCTATACAGACTAAGAGCAGCAGCGTTCTGCTGGAGATTTCTCTATATAATGCTCTTGCGCTCAATGTGTACGACAAAAGGATCATGCCGATCTTCACAGCCTGATCTCGGCCAAAGAAAACAAGCGGAACTTGCAGGATCCAGAAATTCAGAGCAACAAAGCACCCGATGCCCAACGTAAACTTCCAGTTATCCCATCGTCTTTGGGCAAACGCATCCAAAAAGAAGATCAGAGATAGTGTATCGACCACCGTATAAAGAAAGCTCAAGAGATCGCCCATCGATTTTTCCCTCTCCATTTCAGGTAATGCTGTTTTAATTCCTTGTGATTTTTAGCGCTTGAGGGCAAAACGATTCCTCCGCGCAAGCGCACCTTTTCATACTGCATCTGTTCGATGTACTCCATATTTACCAGAAAGGACTTTTGGATCCGCAGAAACCCAAGGTCTTCCAGCTTTTCCGACAGATCTGTCATATTTCCATAAAACCGATATTCGGTCCGTTCGTCGTGGATCAGGTGCATGATCACGATCCTCAGATTTGACTCCAGATAGAGAATATGATTGACCGGAATATCGATCCATTCCGAATTGACGGAGATCGTAATGATCTGTTTCTTCCGGGTTACCTCCCTGACTGCATCCTCAAAATAGGGCACCAGTCTTTTCTGTGTATCACTTTTCAAAAGATACCGAAACGCCTGTACTTCAAACCCTTCCGGCGCATACTGGATGAAGTTGGTCAGAAAAATGATCACGATCCCCGGTTTTTCTTTCCGAAGTCTCCGCGCCAGATCAATGCCGCTGAAATCTCCCATATCGATATCCAGAATTGCAATATCATACCCCGCAAGGTCTTTGACCGCACAGGGATCATCAAACAGGTGAAACCGCACCTGCATTCCATCTTCTGTGCACTGCTTTTGGAGCAGCTCTGAAACCTGCTCCGTAACACGCCACTCATCATCACAGATCAATACATTCATCTGAAATTTCCCCCAAGATAAACGAACCGGCTTTTGGTGATTCAAAATATCTCATCCGCTCTCATAGTGATTATAATACGGTTATATTGAAATCGCAAATAGTGCACGCTATAGGATAGAACCGTGCCTTTTCATGACAGAAAAACCGTTTTTCGTTACCATAATGTGGATTTTTCCGTGGTATAAGCGTAAAACAGAACTGCCTACCCGCATTATAAAATACCAAGGAGTATCGTCATGAAAGCACCGCAATATAACAGCAGTTTGCGCAAGAGGTTTCTTGCTTTCGCAGCTGCGCTTGTCCTTCTTATCGCTCTTGCGTTTGAATTTTACCCAAGAAGCTCTCAGATCATCGATCTCTCCACCGGCTCCGGGCTTTCCAAAATGCTCCGGTACGATGATGCACAGGTCTATATCTTTGGCGAGGTGCATCGAAAAGTAGAATACCAAAAGTTCCGCAATGTTTTGTTCAAGTATCTTGTCAAGGAAAAAGGCGTGCGTGTCCTTATAGAGGAAGCTGGATACGCCACGACATTTCTTGAGAATGAAACGGTGCATGGGAGGCTTTCCGTTTCCGACTGGCTTGACCGTTGCATAAGCTCCAAAGAGGACTATGAACTGTATCAATGGATTGCGGATTGGAACAGCGGCAGGGAAGATGCAGATAAAATTTCAATCATTGGAATCGACATCACCGATGATATTGGTAATATTCAAACTCTTTGTCAGTATCTATTAAAGAATCGTGATCTTTCCAACACCGATGCGCAAATGCGATTTCTTTTGACTTCGATCCAAGAGCTGAATTCTTTCAGTTCCTTGGCGCTTCAAACTTTTCAAGATGAACTTTTTCCACAGTTGATCGAGTTGTATCAGACAAATCCTGCACAGCTCAAAGCCGTACTGGGCGATCAAATAATCCCTCTGGGCCGTGCCATTTTAGGCTGGACGGAAGCTCAAGAAAAACTGAGGCTCAAAGAGGAAGTGGAACAACTAGGTGGTCCCGATGATTTATATCGGGAGAATTGCCTGTATGAACACTTCATGTGGGAATATGAGCAAAACCCGAATGCAAAATATTATGGACAGTTTGGTGGGGCACACGTTTTGCTATCCAACTATTCCGGAAAGGTCTATCGTGTACAAAACTCTTTTGTGACCCGCCTTGCGGAGACTGACACGCCGTTGAACGGAAAACTGACCGTCATAGATGGCTGCCTGACGTTTGAAATCGGTGATTTGGGAAAATCGGATATGAACAAAGCAACGCTTTACAATACTGCCCGTGCCGGACCTCCGATTCATAAGATGAACAAATTTTATATGAATAGTTCTGCGCCGGATGTAAGCTATGCGCAGTATGTGTTGCTGTTTGAGCATCCAAATAGTTTGACTGCTGCAAAAGAGTATTCTGGATCATACTGGAAGTGGCACTAAGTGTTTGATTTATCGTGTTTTAAAAGGAGAAAAATATGGAATTCTTAATTATGCCATTTAGCGACGATGGCGGGATCGATGAAGGTTGCAACTACTGCGGACAGTGTATATGTAATGCTGGATCTTGTTACAACAAAACAGGCCCTTCGATTTGTACAAAATGCATTGCTAACTGTTCTAAAGACTGTTGGGATCTTGTTTGTGGTAGAGGCATAGCACGTAGAATTACCATGTGATTTTTTAATATGGCAGTTTTTTATTAGCGCTTTGAAGTTACAGATGAAACTCTTTATGAAAGAAAACCTCAATTGCGATGCCATATTTCATATCCATATAAAGCCTATTTCATGCGCTTATACCCCAAAGTAAAAAGTTTCTGAGGTAAATCAACCTATCAACCAAGACATAAATACAACAATTGTATTTTATACGGTTTGTTTCGTACAATCCTGCTTTTATCAATTGGAAATTATCTGCTCGAATTTTACGGGAGGGCTTATTTTGTGCAAGAAATTTCTCGCTTTTGTATTGTCCATCGTTGTCCTTTTTGCACTCGTATTTGAACTTTGTCCAAGAAAATTCCAAGAGATCGACCTCTCCACCGGTGCGGGCATTTCTAAAATGCTCCGCTATGAGAACGCTCAGGTCTATATGCTTGGCGAGGTCCATCGAAAGGTGGAATATCAGCAGTTTCGCAATGCACTGTTCAAGTACCTTGTAGAGAAAAAAGGTGTGCGTGTCCTTTTGATGGAGCACGGCTATGCAAGCGGCTTTCTCGAAAACGAAACGGTACAGAACCGGTTGTCCTTTTCCGACGAATACGGATACAATCAGTTTATCGTATCCAAAGAGGACTATGAACTGTTCCAGTGGATGTCAGAATTCAATCAGAATAGACCGGATAGGGATAAGATATCCATTGTCGGTATCGATATCACCGATTCGATCGGGACGGTCTATGCCTTCTGCAGGTATCTGCTGAAAGATTGCGATTTTTCGGCGGCAGATATAAAAACGCAGATGCTTTTGATCAGCACCCAGAAATGCCAGTTTCAGCAGCGTTTTGAGAACAGTCTGTTACCGCAGCTGATCGAACTGTACCAGACAAACCCGGAAAAGCTTGAACTGGCGCTGGGAGATAAGGCAATCCATCTGGAACGTGTGCTTCAGGGCTGGCAGCAAGGACAGGAGTGCTATGAACTGAACGATCATCAGCCGGATCTCCAGCTGGATGGCCCGGCGGTGGCGTATCGGGAGGATGCCCTGTATGCGAACCTTCGGCAGGTCTATCAGGCAAACCCGACCGCAAAGTATTTTGGTTCGTTCGGTGCAGCACACGTTCAGATGGAAAACTATGTGGAAAAAGAAGGACTATCTCGGATCAACAATAGCTTTGTGTCCCGGATGGCTGAGAAGAACAGCTTTCTTGATGGCAAGCTGAGCGTGATCGACGGTGCAGTTACCCAGGCAATTGGAGACTTGGGCGGGTCTGATACAAATCGTGTTACCTTATACAATACCGCCCTTGCAAAGAACCCCGCCGCTGAAAATGGAAAGTTCTTTGCGCAAGCCCCTGACATCCCGGATGAAAAAATTGCGCAGTATGCAATGCTGTTTGAGCACCCGGATCAGATCACAAGCAGCGAGGAGCATCCGGGCTGGTACTGGCACAGCCATAAAAAAGAGTAGGGCACATTTCAGGTCTATAGGAACCGCCCTGCAAATGCAAACTGCTAGAATGCCCGAAAGAAAGGCACTCCTGCATCAAAACCCAACTCCATCTTGAAAAAAGAAGGGGCTGTTGCGTGTGCAACAGCCCCTTCAAAAGCATCTATCAATGGTTGCGGATGTTTTATTTTTCCCGCTGACCGGCATCCGGGTCACAGGATCTTGTGCAGCTCCTGCACAAGGTCGCCGATCACGATGGGCTTGGACAAAAAGCCGTTCATACCGCTTTCCAGCGCGTTGCGGCGGTCCTCGTCAAAGGCGTTGGCCGTCATGGCAAGGATCGGGAGCGTTGCCCGGGCAGGGTCGTCCAGTGCGCGGATCTGCCGGGTGGCGGTATAGCCGTCCATGATCGGCATCTGCACATCCATCAGCACCAGATCATAGCTGCCCGGCGCGGCGGTGCTTACCTTTTCCACCGCCACGGCACCGTTTTCAGCTGTATCGACCCGGAAGCCGTACTCGCGCAGAATTTCCTGCGCGATCTCGCGGTTCAGCTCGTTGTCCTCTACCAGCAGGATCTGCTTGCCCTTGAAGTCGGCGTTCTTTTCCGGCAAAAGCCCCTGCGCCGCATCCGTCTGTTTCTGGCCGAGGGCGCTCATCAGGGTCTCGCGCAGGTCGGACATGAACATGGGCTTGGAGCAGAAGGCGGTCACACCGGCAGCCTTTGCCTCCACCTCAATATCCGACCAGTCGTAGGCGGTCAGGATGATGATGGGCGTATCATCGTGCAGGCTGCGGATGCGGCGGGTGACCTCGATGCCGTTCATATCCGGCAGGCGCCAGTCGATGATATAGGCGTGGTAGGCATCGCTCATCTCGATGGACTGCCGCGCACGCAGCACCGCTTCCTCGGCAAGCAGCTGGGCATTGAACGCCTGATACGCCTGCTCGGCGTCAAGCTCGCCCGCGATCATCTGGGAAACAACATCCTTAGAGATGGCAAAGAAATCGTTGGAGGCAATGCGGATATACAGGTGGTTTTCTTCCACCACATCGCGCACATCCTTCATATACTCGGTCAGACGCAGGGGGACGTTCTGGCTGTAGCTCAGCACGTCCTGTCCGTCGGCAACGATGCGGTTCTGCGCCTCCTCCGAGAGCATGACGTTCAGCACCTTCATGGCTTTTTCGCGGCGCGCGGTGTCCTGCTCCAAATCCCGGTTCAGAGCTACCTGAAAATACGGGGTGGTCATGATCCACTTTTCGCCGTTCTGGCTGAAGAAGGGCAGAAAGGTGGTGTCGATGCCCTCGTCCTGAAACATTTTCACGCCGGCAGAGCTGCCAAAGTACATGGCAACTTTCCCGTTCCGGAACAGGTTCATCACGTCGTCGTAGGTATGCGCAAGGTCGTCTGCCGTAAGATGGGTATCCCGAATGAACTGCTCCATCCGCTCAAAGCCGCCCGGCCACACGGTATCGTCCAAGCCCACCCGCACGGTGCTGGCGGGGTCGCTGTAGGCGGTGCGCCACTTGCGCCCCGCCGTAGTGGTAAGCTCGGCAGCAGAAAGCCCCTGCAGGGTCTCCATGCAGGTGTAGTCATAGGCATAGTCGGCGGTAAAGCCGCGGATGCCGGCCGCTTTCCGGCAGGGAAACTGAAAAAGCCGGGCACCTGCTTTTTGGCAGATGCCCGGCTTGTGGTACATATTTGGTTTTGCCTTGGAAGCTGCCTGCGGCAGCCCGCAGTCAGGGCTCAGCCCTTGCTGGTGCTCTGATTTGCGATAAACGTTTCGTACGCTTCCTTGGTGATCTCCCAGTTCATGGAATACTCGGAGTTCTCGCGGATGGGGATGTACTGGAACACCACGGTGTCGCCCTCCTGCAGGGCAGGGAAGTTGGAAGCCTTCAGGTGGACCGTGATGGGTTTCTTCAGCTCGATCCGGCTGTTCTCGGCATCCAAAACCTGCATGCCGCCGTTATTCATGCTGAGGTAGCGCTGGGTGCCCTCAGCATCTTTTACAGCAAGAGAGAAGCGGTAGGGGTCCAGCGGGATGGGGTTTGCACGGGCAGACTCGATATCCATCTCCAGCGTGCAGGTGCCGTTTTCGATCTTCATGCTCCGCAGGCCGGCAACCACCTGCATATCGCTGGTGATCATGCCGGGCAGCTCTTTGCAGACCGGGTTTTGGGGATCCTTATATTCACAGCCGCCCAGCAGACTGGCACCGGCCACAGCCACGGCAGTGGCTGCCGAATACTTCAGGAATGCGCGGCGGGAAAATGTATAAGACATAACTTATTCCTCCGTTTTTTTACCAGTAGGTTCTTCCGGCCCAGAGGGGTCAGGTAGCAGAAGAGGTGGGGAGCTTCGGCTCCAGAACGTCTGCGGCCAGCTCCCAGTTGGCGCTAAACTCACTGTACTGCAGGTCGGGATAGAAGGTAAGGGTCACAGGGCCGTCGGTCAGTGCGTTCAGCCCCTTTGCAAACACGGTATAAGTAAAGGTCTCGCCCCGCTTGACCTGATGGTTCAGTGCATCCGGGCTGGATACCTCCAGAAAGCTGTTCTGGTAGGCCAGATATTTGTCTGCCTTCACGGCAAAGTTTGCCTTGGTCACTTCCAGTGCGTTCTTGCGGCCGTTGGTCACCACCAGCCGGAAGGCGGTGGTGTTGGTATCTTCATCATACTCCACCCGGTCCAGCGTGGCAACCACCTTCAGCACCGTGTTGCTGGTGCCGGGGGCGGTCTGCACCGGGGCATAGCCGGAACAGCCGGTCAGCAGGCTGCTGCCCGCCACAGCCACAGCGGTAAGGGCAGTATATTTCAGGAAAGAGCGGCGGGAAAATTCCCCAGTCATATTCGTTCCTCCTTTGGGACACATCAATACAGATTCTGCCATAGGGCACTACCTATACAATAGGCGAAACAGAGAAAAATGTCAATGATTTTCCGCAAAACAAATGTGAAGTTTTTGTGGCAACATCGCACATTTTAGACGAAGCTTAAGCGGATTTTCTGGCAATTGTGTCAGCTGCGGATCACGTCGGATGCGTTCATGACAAAGGTCAGGCTCTTGCCCTCCAGGAAGGTGGGCACATAGGTGACCTTGAGCTGCTTCCAGTCCTGGGGCACCATGAGCATCAGCACGATGTAGGCGCTGCCCTGCGGGGGCAGGCTCTCTGCGTCGGAAAAGCTCTGGGAATTGGCATTGTACAGCGAGATATTGGCGCAGCAGGTTGCGGGCTGGCCATCGCAGACAGCGGTAAAATCCGGGGTGGCAGCAGCCATGGCCTGGAAGTTTGCGTCCACGTTCTCCAGCGGGGGAACGGGGTAGGCCGCGTTGATGGCATCAATGCCCTGTGCGCCGATGGCGTAGCTTTCGGTCTTGCTGCGGTTGACGGTGGTCACCCGCACGCCCAGATACTCGTAGCCTGCCGGCTGCACGGGGTCCTGCGTCAGGTGGAACACGCTGGTCAGCTGCACACCCAGGCCGTTCCAGTTGCGGACGGTATCGCCGACCTTGACTTCCACCACGGTGTCATTGCCGTTGGACTTGCAGCCGCCCAGCAGGCTGGCTGCGCCCAGCACGGCGGCAGAGGCACCGGTGCACTTGAGGAAGCTGCGGCGGGAAATGACAGTAGACATAGGGTTATATCCTCCTTGAAGGGTGAGTTTCTTTTTTCTTCTTATTCTGGTTATACCGTTTCCGGCGTGCAGATGCAAGAGCCCGGGCGGATTATTTACAACAATTTCACAAGCCGGTCAATCCTGCGGCGAAAGCCCTTTGACGTGGGTCTCGCTGGTTTTGACCAGATTTAACAGGCTGGGCGTGTACAGCGGAAATTCCCGCGTCAGGCTCTCGGTGGTCATGGCAAGGCAGGCGGGGTCCTTGACACCTTCGCCGCCGTTTACATCCTGCCCGTCCAGCAGGGCCTCCACATTGGCTTCCGCCATGCGCATCACGGCATCGGAATAGCCGTGCCAGCGGTGCGGCCCGATGCTGAACATGCTGGAGGCGTTGTGCGGCTCCGCAGAGTAGAGCAGCCGGAACATCTTGGCCACTGCCATCATCAGGTAGGCGCTCACCTCGGTGGTCAGCGCCTTGCTGTGGCACTGGCCGATCTTGGCGTAGAGCACGTTCAGGCTGTTGGAGA
>ERZ1026776.2048-NODE-2048-length-10498-cov-4.613138_pt1 | contig 10498 bp, 8 predicted proteins | sample MGYA00380125_ERZ1026776 | MGnify/ENA primary metagenome ERZ1026776 (study PRJEB33269, sample SAMEA4719761) | human gut metagenome | biome: human-associated habitat; feature: organic feature; material: feces | place: Cameroon | collected 2013-10 ... | reverse complement strand
AATTTTGAATTATTACGTTTATTATGCATTTTCGGGATTCTGATGATGCACACTTTCGGCGGGATCGACACTTCCGTATCGATTTTTAACACAGAGGTCCATGTACTGGTGAATTCCGTCTTCAATATGGGAGTCACCTGCTTTATTCTGATCTCCGGTTATTTCGGTATCCGTTTCGATTTCAAAAAACTGATCCGGCTTGACCTTATGATCATCTTTTTTACGATATTCGGTACGGCTGCCGTGGGAAATTTTGGTGTAAAAGCACTGATCAAATCCTGCATTCCGGTAATTTCAAGATATTACTGGTTTATCAGCTGCTACTTTTTCCTCTGTTTTCTGGCACCATTTTTAAACGAGATTCCGGAAAAACTGTCAAAGGAAAACTTTGAAAAGCTGCTCGCGGTACTGCTGCTCCTGTTCTCCGTGATTCCGACTTTCGGATTTTTCGAGATCATGCAGGACGGCGGGAAAGGGCTTGTCCACATGGTTATGATCTATCTGCTCGGACGCTTCCTTGCACTTTATCATAACCGCAGCCACAATGTTCATCGCCTGCTGCTTGGACTGCTCCTTAGCGTCACCTTTATTTTTCTTGCAGACAGTTCTCTCACGTTTCTCCGCGGGAAACTTTACACGACATTCTGCAGGGATTGTTCGATTTTCATTATCTTCGGTTCTGTGATGGTGCTGCTGCTGTTTCGTGAGATCAATTTTCACAGCCGTTTTATCAACCGGGCTGCGGGGAATGTGCTCGCTGTTTATGTGTTAGACGGGACGGTACAGACGTTTCTGCTGAAATGGGTTAATTTTAAGCCGTATGCCGGATCATGGTTTTTAGTATTCCTCGCGGTCGGTTATGTGCTTGCGATCATGGTGATTGCGTGTCTGTTGAACGAAGTGCGGAAGGCGACTGTTGGACGGCTGGAACCCTGGATCGTGAGTGTGGTCGATGGTGTGGTGATGCGGATTGTAAATGTGGTGAAAGGTGTGGTTGGAAGATTGCTCGGATATTTTATTGGGTGATGGTCTTTGTATCAGCTTTTTTGCATAATTGCAGTCGGTGACTGAAGGACGAAAAAAGGTGTGTCTGAGATTTTGGTGTTGCCGGATTTGCGGAACCCCGGCACACCTTTTGTTCCAAACATCCAATTATTTCTGTTTCCCTACAACAATTTCCGAAATACCGGCAGCTTCTTCAACACCATGGTCACGACAACCTCAATGCAGAATGCAATTATGATCTCAATGATATATGCCGGCAGCATCCCGGTCACCGGAGTTAAGGTATTAGAAATGATATCCAGTTTTCCTCCTGTTCCGATAAATCCGCCTAAGAGGTAACAACCAAACACACAGCTTCCGACGCAGGAAAGAATTTTTTTCGTGCGTTCAGACAAGCGCTCTTCCTGAAACAGAAGTTTGGCATTTAAGAAGATTACAATGACCGGAACAGACAGCCAGGTGCCAAGATATACTTCCTGGTAGTTTCCGACAGAGAGGTAATCTTTGTATACCATCTTCTGCGTGAGGACTGCTGCAACGATCACAAACAGGTTTCTTGCAATGTTCTGCGGTGTCACAAATTTTTTCTCACTGAAATACTGGTCTAATCCATATCCGATCAGCGGATAAAAGATAACGTACTGAAACAGTCCGCTAAAGTTATAATAACCGCAGAGTCCGTATCCCCACAATATCCAGGCGGTCGGTTTTAAACTGTCAAGCAGTATCTGTAAAATGATCAGATACCAGAACGTATTTTTTGTCATATTCTGCGCCAGAGGACGTAAAATTGGTAAAATAGTAAGCACACCGAGGTAACTGTACAAAAACCAGTACGGCAGATATACAAGATCTGACGGCAGGGATAAAAGGAAAGAAAACGGTGTAAACGGACGCTCGCCCTTTAATACCAGTTTCAGATAATACAGGAATGAAAACAGCACGATCACTAAAATCATGCGGAGAATCCTTTTTCTGAACAATTCTTTCCCACTCTCATTTTTTCCAAGCAAAAGTGCACCGGATACCATAAAAAACAGTGGTACTGCACCTTTACATACCATGGAAAACAGGAAGGATATTGCATATTCCACGCCACTTTGATCTGAAAATGACATAAATGCTGCAGAATGATTGTACATGACCATCAGGATTGCAAGGATACGGATGGCTTCAAGGTAATATTTCTTTTTCATAACTAACTTTTCTCCTTTGTATGTGAAAGGCACTCTCTTCCCTGCGCGATGCCCACAGCACCTTCTTTTAAAACTGTACCTTTTTCACAACTATTTTATATGATTTAATTGTTTTACAACTATTCACAGGCGGAATCTATCGCTTTGCTTAAGTAATATCCTTCCCACAGTTTCGGTGCAACTGCAATGGCAGCCTCTTTGAGTTTTGCATAATCCGCAGCATGAAGCGCCTGATCCAAATCACTGAGACGGTCGATGGTGATACCGCAGGCATGTTCTTTTACAAAATGTGCCATACCGGACTGGCTCCATACGATGACCGGAAGACCGGAGGCAAGATAAAGCGCACATTTATGGGAATTGTTATATCGAAGATATTCACCCAGACCGCCTTCGATCTCATCTTTTCCGCTGCCATCCCAGACTAATCCATAATCCATCGCACCAACTGCAAACGGTATCTCGTCAGAGGACAGGATTCCATGATAATGACAGCCTTCTGCGAGTGTTTTTTCCCGCTCCTGATCCAGTTTTCCCCATAATTCCATCCGGACATCTGAAGGAAGCTCCATGACAAATAAAAATTCTGATTTGTTAAGATTGCCTGCAAATGCAATTTTCACTTCATTTTCTTTTTGATGTGCATGCGATATTTCACGGATTTTAGCGGTCTGTGTCCCATTCATACGATAATCCCAGATTCCGACCGGTATCATGTCCGAGGAAATACCATTTTTCTTTAACATGGAAATGGTATTGGCATTCGGTGCAAGTATTTTATCTGCCGCAGCAAGTGCTCTCACCTCACCGGGATCGCCGTCTGTCTTTCCGTCATAGCGAAACGCATTCAGATCATTGATAAAACAGATGATCCGGTACTTTTTCACTCGCTGCAGACTCTTTAACAGGCGGATCTTGAAATGATTTTCCGGGATCGAATAAAATACGCTGTCACTTTTTTTTACGCGAAACAGCAGAAACAGAACCAGATATGGCAGATCCAGCAGTTTTAAATATTTACTGCAATGCTTTGGCATACTCCAGATAATTTTTGCCTTTTTATCTGCAAGCACGGAAAATACATCACGCATGGCTTTTCCTGCTGCATCATAGGTCTCATCCTGCCTCTGATTTAATACATATAGTTTATTTTTCATGTCTTTCCTCATGTCTTTCCTCTTCTATGCCCGGATATAGTAATATTCCACACCAAAGTAAAAATATATTCATAAATCCATTTAGCACAAACTGCTCTAACACACCATACAGTGCTAAAGTTCCTATCATCACAAGTTCTTTGTAACACTCTATCCGGTACAGTCTTAACATGGTCTTTAAAATGATCCCAAAGAAAAGTACCGCCACAAGAATTCCCGCATAAAAAGTCACATGCATGTAACTGTTATCGATCAGTCCGTGATAGCTCGTATAAAAAATCTCCTGGGTACGCGGAAACAGGGATAACCCCTGATCCTTATAATAAGTGTTCATAATATACACTCTTCCGGACACCAGATGGTTGATCTTATAAAGCAATGCATGATTTCCATTATAAAAAAGTGTCGTAAGCAGGGAAAATGCAGCTCCGACCGGTACAGAACACACCAGAAGGAATTTTATTTTTTTACTTTTTACAATCTTTTCAAATAAGATCAATACCCAGCAGAAAAAGAACACAAGCACTCCCGTCCTGCAAAATGTCATCTTGTAAAAGACGAGTACGATCAATGATGTCATGCCAAACCAGAAAATATTTAATTTTTCATAATTATAATACAGCACCAGAAGTAACGCTGAAAATACTGTCAAAAATGCCGTATTCGGCTCTCCCATGGCAAATCCGTATACATGTTGTTCCACATACCCGGAATCCAGTTTTGTCTGTTCGCCGATATTAAAAATCCCGATCAAAGATCCGCTTACCAGGATCACCGCCGCCACACAGCGGATCCATACTGCAATCTGCGCGATCACGGAGAAACGGCAGTTTTTCATCGCCACAACCGTCATGATCGACAACAGCCACATATTCTGTCTTGTGATCACCGAAAGCATAATTCCAATTCCCATCATAACAGCGATCCAGAATACTTCCCGCATGGTGTAAGTGGTAAATATCATTTTGATGCCCCAGAATAAGATTGCTGTATAGAAGAACCATTTATAGATATTGTCCCCGTGATCATAGGAAAATGCTTTCATCAGTATATTGATCGCAAAATACGCATAAAAAGAGACAACTCCGATTTTTTTAACGTCAGCATTTTTTAAAAATGTTCGTACCGTATTCATTTGCTATCCCTCTATATTCCGTTCCTTTTTTCCATACACCTGCACGCCCGCATAAACTGCCACTTCGATTATGATGCCAAAAAATGCTCCTGCTACAGCTGCCTTAGCGATTTCGCGCTTAAATTCCCGTATCGTCGGCGCATAGGCAAGAAACCTTTTCTTAACATCCGCCACATACGGCTCATCTAACACATGAACTCCGTTTTTACCAATACTCTCCTGCACCGTTTCTTTTATTGCCTCTAACAGACAGTCTGCAAATTTCATGGCATCCTTTTCATTTTCCAGTGAAAATGTTCCGTAGGTTCTCGGGTATTTGACATGCACTGTGATCACATCCGAAGAAGACCCCTGCTCTAAGTCAAACATATCCTGATATGCCAGATATTCCATATCATATCCGCTTAACTGCTTCATTTTCTCATAGGTACTGTGACTGCCAGCCACCGTGATCACCGTCCCGACACGCTCCGCGGCACTCTCCGCACTGTATTCTTCCACCATCAAAGATGCCATGACACGGTAATCATTCTCATAATTTTTTTCAGAAATATACGAACGATTCGAATCATATTTATAGCCGCCTAAAAGCAGCGCGCCTGCCAGTGCCCCCAGAATCATCAGCCACCATACTTTCAGATTTTCCCGCAGGATGTCCCATACTGTATATTCTCTGTCTGTCTCAAATTTATTTTTATCCACTGCACATTCTCCGATTTGCCTGTCATTCATTTCCGTTAGTCACAGCTGATCTGTCTCTGACCACATATATGTTCATTTTACCGCAAAACACATGATTTTAAAAGACTAAAAAAAGATCCGTACCGTCAAATCAGGTACGAATCTTTTTAATACCGCTCTTATTCAATTACGAGGTCTTCCCAGTTATCTGTCGGTACCAGTCCAACATATGTTTTACCGGTATTGATTTTGATCTCGTTGCCATCTGCATCATAGTAACGGGTTGGAGAAGTCATTGATTCTTTCGTCCAGGTAATCGGGATTGCCTTTCCATTTGTCAGATAATATCCAATATCCTGACCAATACAGTTAAAAATCATATAACCGTGCTCATCATACTGCGTATAAAGGCAGCTCTGGATCAGAACATTTTTAAAACTAAGCTGTTTGTTGTCATTGCCCGGATCTACATGTGGCTTGCCATACTCAGAATAATAATATAACTGATCATCTTCGTTATACTCTAACATAGATTTATTATGCGGATATGGCATGTTCACTGTTTTAGCATCGATTGAATCAGATGCTGATGAAAGATCAACCGGATTCTTTTCACTTGCAAACTGGTAATGTGCTCCCTCATAAGTTGAAGTATATTCTTTAGACACCCCGCTGTTTTCAAAGTTCTTGTCCAGATCACCCGGCAGAATATACTCTGTATACTCTCTTGACTTACCGTTATCCACACGCGAAAATGTACCACTGAAATTATCCACACTCGGATCCGCCATATACTGATCCACATAAAATGGTCCGCCATCGTGACAGATAACTGCATTCCACTCCGATGCGATCAGGACATTCGTAGGACGCACGCTTCTGATACTTCCTAACTGTTTGATATTCTCCCAGTCTTTGACCAGCACCATAAATCTGGTAATTCTGCCGTTTAATGTACTGTTCATCATCTCATAGACAACATCTGCCTGAGATAAACCATAATGTGGCAGGGCGATAGACTCGTTATCCACCATGACTGCGATCGGTCTCTGATTTTTCAGGCTCTCGTCGATCAGTTCATTTGTCAGTTCACTGCGGTACATTCCCTCTGGAAGTACTTCCTCGCTCTCTGTCTCTGCTACCTCAGTTTCTACCACTGCCTCTGCAACTTCCGTTGTTTCAGCGACAGTCTCTTCCTCTGCTTTTTTGTCACCGCATGCTGCCATAGATGCCGTCATTGCAAGCGCTGTCAGCATTAACATTACTCTTTTCTTCAAAACTAAATACCTCTCATCACAATTATTCCGTGCTCTTTTGCACTATGTATATTATTATACCACTTTTCCGGACTTTTTTTCCATCTTATTTTCACGTCTTAAGAAAACCTTAAGGTAAAAAAACTGTAATCCATAAATTATTTCTTTTTCCACTTTGCGTACAATGTTTTATTTCCGCTGCTGCCCTTGTTGATCACGGTAACTTTCTTTTTAAACTTTTTATCTAAATACCATCCCTTAAACACGTACCCTTTTCTTGTCGGATTTTTCAGTTTGATCGTCGATGTTGTACAGGTATAGCTGGCTGGATTCTTTGCATTTTTTCCGCCATTTAATTTATATGTGATCTTATATTTAGCAGGTTTCCACTGTGCATACAGGGTAATATTTTTTGTCAGCTTTATTTTTTCTTTATTTTTATAAGATTTTCCCTTTCCGTCTGCCTTTGTGTTCCAGCCAGTGAATGTATAATATTTTTTCGAAAACTTATTTTTTGAGATTGCGGTGGAAACACCCTTTGCCATGCTCTGCTTACTCATGCTTCCCCTGCCGCCGTTCGCATTAAATGTGATTTTATACGAGGCTGCCTCTTTTTCCATTTTCTTTGATGCCACACTGCTGTCCTCATATTTATTGCAGACAGCAACTGCCTTTACCGTCTTGCCGGATGCAACCGTAAATGCACCTGTATAGCGGGTTCCCTTCGAATAAGCCTGGTTTGGCGTACTTCCGTCTGTGGTGTAGTAAATAGCTGCCCCGGATGTGGAACACGTAATCTTTACTTTGCAGGAGGAACCGCTTGCCGAAACTGAAATAACCGGCTTGGCTGTTGTTTTTGTGGAAGTTCTGACTTTTCCGGCTGACGTGGATGTTGCTCCGGAATCTAATGTACATGCCGGCAGATATCCATCCCAGATATCTTCTTCCATGTGGTAAGCATAGGACTGTCTGCTTACCGTATCAAAATATTCATCACTTCTCTCAAAGTAATCATAATAAATTCTGCCATCTGCATCATCCCATGTACAGTCCACATTGTACCAGGAGTCGTTGATACGCACTTTGTTCCACTCATGGGCAGCGCTTGTGACTGCCACTGCATCAATTCCCGAACCATTACACATCATTTCAAATGCCTGCGAATACCCTGCACATACCGTCAGATCCGTACAGAATACACTGTATGCAGACTGGGAATATTCATTATCCTCATTTGCATAATAAGAGTTAACTAAAGCCTGATTATATTCCACCTTATCAATGATCAGGTCATGGATTTTTTTCACTTTTGCGGCATCCGTGGAGCAGGCATCAATCTTTTTCTGCCAGGATGAAACTTTACTCTGTACTTTTTTTGTCGCTTTTGCACGCGATGATCCTTTTACAAATGCCGGATAAACACAGGCTGCGATACCATGTTCTCCGTTATATGTTGTACGTATATATGCGCTTTTTAAGAAATAATACTGTGGATTCGAATAACGGAATATCCGATATAGTTCCTCTATCTGCGCAAGTGACAGATTGCTGCTGAACACACCGTCAATATAATAATAATTTGTTCCCTGATAATTCACTGCATCCGCCTGTGTCGTGATATATTTTAAACAGACCTTATTTAACGCATCCCAGTATGCTTTTTCTTTTTTGTCTAACTGATTATAGAAATAATAGCTTCCATATTTCTCCCAGTCACTGCTGTAAACAGCAGCCGATTTTATGACATTTTCTACTTCTTCCTCCTGTGCAGTTTCCTCATCCAGAACAATCTCTCCAACTGCTTCTACCGGCATAAGACCTGTCGGCATATCGGAAGCAGAAGATGTCTCCGTCTGTTCTTCTGTCGCCTGTGCCGCATAAATAAGACCTGTCTCAGCCGGTGCAAACACCGTCCCCGCAGTAACAAAGACTGCCATAAACAATGCCAATACTTTTTTCTTCATACCAAACCTCCTGCCTTATTTCTATTATTTCAGTTTTTCTATTATTTCACCTTTTCCATATCCTCACGGTTTGTATCCGAAACGATATAGTGCGGTCTTTTTTTGACTTCCAGATATGTCTTTGCAATATATTGTCCCATAATTCCCATACAGAATAACTGTATGCCTCCGATCAGTGTAATAATACATACCGTTGATGCCCAGCCATCCACCGGATCCCCAAAGATCAGTTTGCGGATAACGATAAATACTACCGCCACAAAAGAAACAAATGTCATGAACATTCCAAACCAGGATGCCACGGAAAGCGGCGCCTGCGAGAAATTGATCACTCCATCGATCGCATATTTAAACAATTTCCAGAAATTCCATTTTGTCTCCCCTGCAACACGATTGACATTCTCATATGGAAGCCAGTATGTCTTAAATCCGATCCATCCGAAAATTCCCTTCGAAAAACGGTTGTACTCCCCCATCTCAACGATCGCATCGACCATGCTGCGTTTCATCAGCCTGAAATCTCTCGCACCATCCACGATATCTGCATCCGAGATCTTATTGATCAGGCGGTAAAACATTCTTGCAAACCAGCTTCTTATCACCGGTTCTCCCTTTCTTGTCACACGGCGCGTCGCCACGCTGTCATATCCCTGATGCTCCAGTATATCAAGCATCTGCGGCAATAATGCCGGCGGATCCTGCATATCCGCATCCATCACTGCTGCATAATCCCCGGTTACATTGCAAAATCCGGCATACATGGCAGCTTCCTTGCCAAAATTTCTGGAAAATCCGATATAAGTCACATGTGTATCTTCTTTTGCAAACTCTTTCAAAAGATCCAGTGTACCATCCTTTGATCCGTCATTGACAAAAATCATCTCATAATCACATTCCATGGACTGCATCACTTTTTTTGTCTCCCGATAAAAAATCGGTAATGCTTCCTGCTCGTTATAGCACGGAACGATCAGCGAAATCTTCATATGTTTCTCTATTCTCCTTTTTTCTCATCTTCACTTTGTTTTGTCCAGGTCCGCTCGCTGATAATATAGCGTGGTCTCGCCTTAACTTCCATATAAATTTTTCCAATATATTCGCCAAGCACGCCAAGGCAGATAAGCTGTACGCCTCCCATAAAACAGATCACACAGATCGTACTTGCCCATCCGGTCACTGTTCTGCCGCAGATCTGTGTAATAACCGCCCACAAAACCCCGATAAAACTCAGGACAGATACCCCGATACCGAGACCTGAAATAAGGCGGAGCGGTTTTACACTCAGGCTCGTGATTCCATCAATTGCCAGATTGACCATTTTTGCAAGCGGATAATGTGATCTGCCTGCCATTCTCTCATGCCTCTCATAAAAAACACTCGTGCTCTTAAAACCAACCAGAGGGATCATTCCCCTTAAAAACAGATTTACCTCTTTAAAACCGGCAAATTCTTTTAACACCCTCGCTGAGATCAGCCGGTAATCTGCATGATTGTAAACAGTTTCCACGCCCATCCACATTAAAATCTTATAAAATGCCTGCGCCGTATACCTTTTAAAAAAGGAATCCGTATCACGGCTGCTCCTGACACCATAAACCACTTCTGCCCCATCATAATAAGCGTCTACCATCGCCTCCATCGTTGCGATATCATCCTGCCCGTCACAGTCGATCGAGATTGTGATATCAGAGACATCTTTTGCCTCCATCAGACCTGCAAGGACTGCATTCTGATGTCCTCTGTTGCGGCTCTGGCTTATTCCGGTAAAATGCATATCATCCACGGCAAGTTTTTCTATGATCTCCCAGGTACGATCCTTACTTCCGTCATTGACAAAAAGTATCCTGCTGTCAGGACTTATTTTTTCTTTTTCGATCAGCAACTGCAATTCTTCTAAAAAAAGCCCGGAAGTTACCGGTAAAACTTCTTCTTCATTATAACAGGGAATTACAATATATAAGACTGCCCTCATTGACGTTCTCCCTTTAATTCTGTTCAATTATGCCCTCAGGCTCTGTCAACACCCTGCCCGATACAACTTTTTATTTCCGGAAAACCCATAATTTACTGATCACATAATTCAATACGATCACAATGATCTGGG
>ERZ1026776.2044-NODE-2044-length-10511-cov-5.152735_pt1 | contig 10511 bp, 4 predicted proteins | sample MGYA00380125_ERZ1026776 | MGnify/ENA primary metagenome ERZ1026776 (study PRJEB33269, sample SAMEA4719761) | human gut metagenome | biome: human-associated habitat; feature: organic feature; material: feces | place: Cameroon | collected 2013-10 ... | reverse complement strand
AACTACCTTGTCAAACCGGTCAACTGATGCAACTAATTTTTTACACATTACTAAATAAAGTTTATGGGTAAACGATTAATTACGACTCTGCTTGCGCTTCTTGCTATAGTCGCGCAGACAGAACAGGCGAAAGTCAGAGCGATTGTCCGCACGATGTTTTTTTGATTATTTTTTTATAACGACTCCGGCATCTTTCGTTATTTCGTTTATGCCACACAAAGAAACTGATTTCCGATGAATAAAGCAAACACAATCCACACAGGAAACAAGGCCTTTTGATGCGTGCCAAAACAGATAGCGAGAAACGTCATTCACTTGCGAAAAGGATTGCGTCAGTCATTTTTCGAAGTGTTTTTGTCAAATATTACCATAAAATTCAAAATCGATACTCTATTTTTGCAATGTTTTAAACGAATTAACAACTATTGCATAATGCACTAATGCCAATAATTATTATCCCTTATATATTACATATAACTAAACCCCGCGTTTAGAAAACCATTATTTTTAAAATAACAGTTTATGGGTAAACGTTTTTTCACAGCTTTGCTTGCGCTTCTGCTTATTGGGGTGCAGGCGTTCGCCCAGTCCGCCGTGTCCGGAAAGGTCACGGACGAGGCTGGGGAGCCTTGTGTCGGCGCTAATGTCCTCATAAAGGGCACCACGACCGGCACAATGACAGACTTGGATGGTAACTACAGCCTGCCTCACGTGAAGCAGGGCTCTATCCTCGTCTTCTCCAGCATTGGTTACACATCTCAGGAAGTACGGCTCGGATCGTCTTCTGTGGTCAATGTGGTTCTCAAGAGCGATGCAGATTTTCTCAACGAGGTTGTCATCGTCGGTTATGGTACTGCCAAGCGCAAGGATCTCACAGGATCCCTTACGCAGATTGACAACAAACTGATCGCTTCGCAGAACAGTTCTTCGGCGACCAAGGCATTGGAAGGTGCCGTTCCTGGAATCGTGTATGCTTCTGTTGACGGTCAGCCTGGTAACGACGCTGGTCTTCGTGTCCGCGGTCTCGGCTCCACCAATGTCGGGGCTTCCAACGCCCTCGTGATCATCGATGGTGTTCCTGCCCAGGGAGACAACCCTCTGTCAAACATGAATCAGGAAGACATCGCCTCCATCACCGTCCTCAAGGATGCCGCCTCAACGGCCATCTACGGATCACGCGGAGCCAACGGTGTCATCCTCGTGACCACCAAGAGAGGTGACAGTGGCAGGACAAAAATCAGTTTCCAGGCACGCGCTGGCTGGAACACCGTCGGTTCCTACAAGGTAGGGCAGGTTGACAATGCCGCAGGAATCTATGAATATCTCTGGCAGTCGATCTATAACTCCTATCGCTATGGTGTAAATGGTGCCGGTCCGGCACTCAACAAGGAGACTGGGGAGTATTACACCAACATAGGCAATCCTAATGTGTCTCACGACGCCGCCGCAGAGTTCGCCAGCCAACACTTGTTCAACTACATTGGCCTGAACGATAGCTTCGGACGTAATATGTTGGGTAACTACATGGCTTACAATGTGCCTGGAGCAACTTACACTCCTGACGGCACAGGTTCTTCCGCGAGTTCGACAATGACAGGTGCGTATCTCGTCGGTACAGACGGCAAGATCAACCCTAACGCTTCCCTTCTTTACGACGACACCTATGCCGACGCTCTTCTTAAGACCGGCTTCCGTCAGCAGTACGATCTTTCCGCAAGCGGTGGATCGGACAAGGAGGATCACTACCTTTCTTTGGGTTATCTCACAGATCCTTCCTATGTTCCTAATTCAAGGTTCGAACGCATCACGGGCCGCGCCAACATCAACGTCAACCTCTTTAAGTGGCTGAAGGTTGGTGCGAATGTGGGCTACACCCGTTCGAGGACAAACTATCAGGGTACTTACTGGGCCGCGCGTAACTCCGGTTCCAATCAGGGTAACATCACTCGTTATGTCAACGGTCACACCCCGATCATGCCTTTCTACGCCCACGATGCCGAAGGTAACTACATCTATGACAAGAACGGGGACAGAGTCCGCAACTATCTCTATAACTCGACCTATTCCCCTCTCGGACAGACGGGTAACAACTACGGATCAACGGACATCATGTATGCGATGGACAACGATATCCGTGAGGATCTTACCTCTACTCTGAACACCCGTACCTACATCGAGATTCCTTTCCTGGATCACTTCACTTTCAGGACAGACTTCGCCTACGACAAGATCAACCGGACAACGACCGTCTACTACAATGGAACGACCGGTCGCGCCGCAAGCATCGGTGGATATTTCGGCAAGAGGATGAACGACATCGAGGTGATGAATCTACAGCACCGGCTCACATACAATCAGGACTTTGGAAAACATCACGTTGATGCGATGGCATTGTTCGAAGACAGTGATTGGGAGCAGCAGACTGTGAACTGGGGATCCGCGGATGAGTTCATACCTGGATTCCTGGCGGCCGGCAACTTTGTGGGACGCTACTATGGTGCCGGAAGCGCTCCGACTCCAGGTTATGGTCATGACATAGAAAGAATGAGATCATGGCTCGGACGTGCCAACTACATATTTGCTGACAAGTACTATGTTTCAGGATCCGTCCGCCGTGATGGCTCATCTAAGTTCAGAAAAGAGAACAGATGGGGAACATTCTGGTCTGTGGGTGCCGGTTGGCGCTTCACTGAGGAATCGTTCATGCAGGATCTCAGGGACAGCTGGCTCAATAATGGTAAGCTCCGCGCCAGCTACGGTGTGATCGGTAACCAGAACGGCATCGGCCGCTACCAGACTTACAGAACCTGGGGTTACAGCACTACCTACCAGACAACGAACAATGGTACCGGCAGACCAACCGGTGACAGCTACAAGCTTTCTATGGGAGGTCTCGTGAACACGCAGCTCACTTGGGAAGAGACCAAAACTTTTGACGTGGGTCTTGATCTTACCCTCTTCAACAGGATTGACCTCACCTTTGACTGGTACAACCGTGTCACTGGCAACTCTCAATTCAATCAGCCGGTTTCATATCTTGCAATGGGACAGACAACGCTGCCTCGCAACATCGCAGAGTTGACAAACCGTGGTATTGAGCTTGACATCAACGCCGACATCATCAGAACCAAGGACATCCGCTGGAACGTGGCGTTCAACATCACTCACTACACCACCAAACTAACCGACCTTCCTGATGATGCCATCCCTGCCCACGCCGAGGGACTTCCTGATGGAACATGGGAAGACAACCAAGGCTCTTGGGCTTCCGCCGGAGGCTCCCAGCAAGCGGCCAATGTTTATCTCAGAGGCATCGGTCGGGACTGGTTCAATCTCTACATGTACAAATATGCCGGAATCGATCAGAACAGCGGTCTTCCTATGTACTTCCATAGGGTCACCGAAGCTGACCACGCGGCAGGTAAGTATAAGGACACCGAGGTCGGCGGCAGCGTGAAGACAACCAATTACGCCAATGCTTCCAAGTACGAGGTCGGCAGCGCCATCCCTACATTCCAAGGTGGTTTCAACACCAGTTTCTCCTACAAGAACTTCTACGTGAACGCACAGTTCGCCTATCAGATCGGAGGAAAGTTCTTCAGCCGCAACTATGCGGAGTACCTCTATAATGTGGTTGACGCCCAGATGTATAGGATGATGTTTGTCTCCAAGGATGTGAAGGGTAACACCTGGACACCGGACAACACGGGAGCCGGCTTCCCTATGCAGTGGTACCCTGCCGGAGAGAACTCTTACTTCAGCGGTACTTCCGCCAATGGCGGCAATTGGAGCTTCACCGACGAGAGCCTTTTCAGTGCCTCGTACCTCCGTCTGAAGAACCTTACTTTGGGCTACAATGTCTCCAAGTCGCTTCTCAACAAGCTTCGCATCGACAAGGTCGTAAGCAACATCAAGGTGTTCGCTTCTTCTGACAATCTGTTCATCCTCTCGGCGGCGAAGGCCATAGATCCTACAATGTCCGCTTCCGGTGGCTATAACGATGTGGACAGCTACACATTCCCGAATATGCGTACCTACACTATCGGAATAAACCTGGACTTTTAATTTCTTAAGAAAATGTTAATTATGAAAAAGTACATAAATTACATAGCGGTCGCCTTGCTGGCCGCCTTATCCCTGAGCTCATGCAAGTCTCTGGATGTCGCTCCTCCTAACAACATCACGGACGAGCAGATTCAGAAGATTCTTGAAGAAGGAGATGAGAGTGCCAAGAACTTGATTATTAATCTTGTCGGCACAGGGCTTGAGAATTTCTTCAACATCTCAGGTCAGACATGGACAGGTTATTCGTCCTATCCTCTCAACTCGCAGATTGACCAGGACTACCTGATGAGCCTAAGAGGCAACGATGTCATACCTGGTACCGCCGTGACGGCGTCCAGTGGGCATGAGACAGCCTATGAGCTCATCAAGACCTTCAGCCTCACTGACAACACCTACCCTTATTACGCTCTTAGCGCCAGTATGCTGACGGGAGCCAACAAGGCTCTCCTCTACCTCACGCCAGAGGCGGCTAAAGCCGGAGCTAATGCCAGAAAGTATCGTGGACAGGCTCTTGCGGTCCGTGCGTACGCCTACATGCAGCTTATGGAGCGCTTCCAGCCGGCTTACACCAATGGTGGTAAGGACGGAAAGGGAATGCCTATATATAAGTCTTACGGTACAAACGATCCTGCGCCTATCTCTTCCGCCACGGACACCTACAAGTTCATCCTTGAGGATCTTACCGAGGCTGTCGAGGATCTTGCGGAAATGGGCTATACGACAGAGCCTAAGGATGTTGACCGTGGCGTGGCTCAGTTCCTTCTTGCTCGTGCCGCTCTGTGGTCCGGGGATTGGGACACTTGTATCAAGGCTGCGTCTGAGATTGTCAGCAAGTTCCCTAATTTCATCAAGGAGGCGAACTACGGTGCGAAGGATGCGGATTTCAAGGCCTATTGCGATGGAACCAAGGACTGCAAGTCTGAGGATAACGCCTTCCTTGTCGTGGCCGCCAACCCTGAGGCCTTGATGGGATTCATCAGTGGCGCCGGCTCGAACACCTACACATCGTCATTCTTCAACATATTCGCCAATGGTGTGGCCGGTTCGAGTGGAGAGCCGCCTCGGATTGACTCAAGGCTCTATGACAAGATTGACGCGAATGATTTCCGAAAGGACATATTCACCACATCCACAGCCAACTACAAGTACATCCTTGATTCGGATGGGAAGACTCTGGAGCAGCAGATTCCTGAATATTCAAGTATGAAATTCGCCGCGACTTTCGCTAAGGGTGTGACCGTGCGTGACCATCAGATTATTTGTGACAACTACATCTTCCGTTCTTCCGAGGCCTATCTGATGCTTGCCGAGGCCTATGCCCAGAGTGGACAGGATGCCAAGGCCAAAGAGGTTCTCAACAAGTTGCTCGCCGCCCGTACCAAGGCCGGCAAGCCGACTCTCACCTGTGATAACTACAGCGGGATGTCGGGGATGTCCGCACTCCAGATGGTCCAGCTTCAGACCCGCATCGAGATGTGGTGCGAAGGTGGACGTGAATTCTACAACAACAAGCGTTGGAACATCAGTGTCAACCGCACGGGATCAAACAACCACTACAGGACAGGCACATTGTCGGTTGATGAGATGGTTCTTTCTATTCCAAGATCCGAGACCACTACCAACACTCATTGGGCAGACTAATCATGGAATTATTAATGAATTATGAATATGAAAGCAAAATTATTGATATTGGCCGTTCTTTCAGTTTTTGCGATGGCATTCGTCTCGTCGTGTAAGGATGAGGAAAGTTTCGTAAAGGCCGAGAGTGTCTCAATAAGTCCGGCCAAGGTCACTCTGACAGCCGGTGAGCATACGGAATTGACAGCGACCGTAGCGCCAAATAATGCGACCAGCAAGTACTTCAAATGGGAGTCTTCCGATGCAAAGGTCGCGTCTGTTGACAACTTTGGTAGAGTTGTGGCTCTGTCTCCTGGTTCCACTACCATCACCGTCACCACTGACGATGGTGGTTTTAAGGCAACCAGTGAGATCATTGTCAATCCTAAGCCTGTTCAGAGTGTGTCTTTTGACAAGGCGGAGATCACTGTCTATGAAAATGAGACAGCCACATTGGTGGCCATAGTCAATCCTTCCGACGCCACTGACCAGTCTGTGACATGGTCTACGTCGGACAAGGACATCGCAACTGTTGACAAGAACGGCGTTGTTACCGGACAGGCGACAGGAGAGGCTGTGGTGACAGTCACGACAACCGACGGTGGGAAGACGGCATCCTGCAAGGTCAAGGTCGAGGCACGTGTGCCTACCGAGCCTGAGCAACTCGAATTGTGGAAGAACGACAAGGCTGGCTATCGTCCTATTCTTGGAGGCGATGCATCGGTTGACAAGGGATGGCTTACCTACAAGGACGGTGTCGTTCGTTGGACGGAGAACACTACAGGAAGTCCTCGTACCGCAACAATCGAGTTTACCACCGGCTCAAGGATCACCGTGACTCAGCTTTCTCCTGCCGATTTCAAGGGTTCCTGGACGTTATATTCCAAACTCTTTGATCCAAACAAGACTTTGGGTAAGGGAAGCGTGAACGCTGACAAGACAACGGTGACATTCGGCAATCCTCTCAACGGGGAGACTTTGGCGGACGCCAATGGTGCGGAGCATGTCAACAACGTGGGTGTCAAGGGACTTTACCTCGACTCGATCCTTGACGCATGCGTCGAGATTGACTACAAGAACAAGACAGCCAAGGTGGGTCTGTTCCTTGACCGCCGCAAGTCTCAGTCGCTAAGTGGCGGTAAGTTCTGCGTTTACTTACCTGAGTGCTCGGGAGGAAACGGTTGGGGCAACTACAACTTCGCTCCTAAGGATTTCTCCGAGACCAACTATGATTGGCTTTGGTTTACAGCGAAGGACAACTTCAAGACCTTGAAGTACCAGTACTTCGGTGCCGGTCAGAAGACCAGCAACGGAAAATACTACATCTGTGGTGTTTCGATCGCCAAGGCAACATCATCTGACAACTCCACAATCTCTGGCAGTTACGATGTGGTCTATCAGGCGAACTACAACGGAAGCAATGGAGAGAGCATGTATTTTGCAAGGTAACCCTCTTTAACTTTAAACCAGCTTATTAAAACAAGGCGACCGGGATCTCCGGTCGCCTTGTTTTTCGGGTCATTACCTTAATGCCTTTACCTGTTTCTCGGTAAGCCCGGTCAACTGTAGGATCTGCCCTATCGGCATACCGATTTCAAGCATGGCCTTGGCTACTTCGGTCTTACCTTCGGTTATTCCTTCAGCCTTACCTTGGGCCATGCCATCTGCGATTCCTTTGGCCTCTCCGTCGGCATAGCCTTTCTCGAAGCCCTTGCGCTCGGCGAATACGCGCTGCGCCAGAATGTCCCTCTCGTTCATCTTGTCGATCTCGTATTTAAGTTTCTTCTCCTTGTCGAACGCCGCCACCTCGCACGCCTCGGCGAGCCGTCTGGAGATTCCTCCGGCCTCCTCGATCCACTCCGGAATCTTTTGGAAGCCACCGCTGTTCCTGAATATGTAGAACAGCCTGTCGGATTCCGTCACGCACTCCTCCAGCGTCTTGGTGAACAGTGTCATCTCCACAAAGATAACACTAATTGTCTGATCCGCAACCATTCCGGTGCGTTTTTCCGTGAACTGCCAGTAGGAGACGAGGTGGTCGGTGTCCCAGAGCGACTCGTCGTCGTGCCTCAGGCGATAGTTCAGGAAGGAGACCACATAGACCGGGTGGAGCTTCCCGTACAGATCCCCCTCCGACAGTTCCAGATGGTACAGTCCCGACGCGTAATAGACGCACCTCTCGAAGAAGCTGCCCTCCTCCGAGGCCTGCATCTCCACGATGAACGTCCTGTCGTCCTTGTCCACGCAGACCAGGTCAAGCACCGTCTTCTTCCCGTAGATCACATCCTGTTGCTGCTCCCGGTCGGAGTACTCCTTGATGTCCTCGATCCTCGCCTCCGGAGGGAGGATCTGGTTCAGCACCCCGATAAGGATGTCCTTGTTGTTCCTGTCCGCGAACACGGCCTTGAATCCCACGTCGCTCCGCAGGTTGACGAACGGAGCGAGCTCTTGTCTCTTTTCATTGAAATACATAGTTCAAATCTTAAATGAATATTTGAACCGCAATAATATGCACAGAAAACGTAAAAAACGAAAAGAAACATATGCGGACTATAAAAAACAGAAATATTTTCGGTTGTTACCCCCTTGAAAACCACTCTGCCCTTGTCGGAGTGACCGTTTTCATTATTCGGCAGACTGTCTGAATCCGTTCCTGACCGGCTTGCGGGACATCACGAAATGCAGCTTAGCCCCGTCCTTGATGTCAGAATAGCGGATGACAGGGGAGTCAAGACGTTTTCCGTTGAGGTAGGCGGCTTTGATGTAAACAGCGTCCTTGCTCCAACCTTCAGTCGTCATCTCCAGCGTTCCGCCGTCCGATAACCTGACTTTCAGTCCCTTGACACACGGAGAACCGATGTAATATTCATCAGACCCAGGGCAGAACGGGTAGAAGCCGAGGCAATTGAATATGTACCAGGCGGACATCTGGCCGCAGTCATCGTTGCCGCTCAGAGAGCCGGGGTCGTTGCCGTAGAAATTGTCGGCCACATAGCGCACCCATTTCTGGCACTTCCAAGGCTCGCCGAACCAGTCGTACAGGTAGGTGACGTGGTGGCAAGGCTCGTTGCCGTGCCAGTAGCCGCCGATGCGGCCCCAGATGTCGTGCGCTCCGGGAATATCCTCGGGCAACTCAATGGTGAAAAGGCTGTCGAGGCGGCTCTGGAGCAGTTTCCGGCCGGCTTTTTCGACATATCCTCTGAAATCGTGTGGCACCGTCCACGTGTACTGCATCGTGAATCCCTCCGTGATGTCACCCCAGCCGTGGACGGAGTTCGGACCCTGGTAGGCGATAGGGGCGAACGGATCGCGCCAGTTCCCATTGGAATCCTTTCCGCGCATATACCCGGTCTCTGGGTCGATGAGATTCTTGTAGTTCATCGAACGGCCCAGGAAGAACTCGTAGTCCTCCTCGTGGCCCAGAAGCTTTGCCGCCTGGGCTATGCACCAATCGTCGTAGGCATATTCAAGTGTCTTTGAGACAGACTCTTTCTCCTTGTCGAACGGAACGTAGCCGAGGGTGGTATATTCAGGGATGCAGTCGTAGTGAGGGTTTGTGGCGGTGGTCTTCATCGCTTGGAAGGCGCGCTCGTAGTCGAAGCCCTTCACTCCCTTGAGCATCATATCTGCCAGCACCGAGCAGGCGTGGTAGCCGATCATACACCAGGTCTCGCCGCCGTAGAACGACCAGATCGGGAGCATCTTCTCGGCGCTCTTGTCGAAATGGGCGAGCATCGAGTTGGCGATGTCAGCCTGAAGCGGCTTGTTGACGAGATTGAGAAGCGGGTGAAACGCCCTGTAAGTGTCCCAAAGCGAGAATGTTGTGACATTTGTGAAGCCATCGGCCTTCCCGATAGTGCCGTCGTGCTCGCGGAAGCGTCCGTCAGCGTCCTCGAAGAGGAACGGATGCAGGGCGGTGCGGTAGACGCTGGTGTAGAATGTCTCCCGGAGCGTCTTGTCGTCGGAATCCAGCTCGTACTTCCCGAGTTCCTTTTCCCAGAGATCCTCGGCCTCGGCCCTCACAGCGGCGAAGTCCTTGCTGTCCAGCTCCTTGAGGTTGTTCAGAGCACCGTCTGTCCCTACAGCCGACACAGCGACATCTATGAATATGCTCTCGTCTTTCCCGGTCTTGAACCTTGCGACGGCTTTCAGTTTCTGTCCCCAGGCCTCAAGCGAACTGCGGAAACGCTTGGTGTTGTAGATGACCGGCTGCCCGTCCTGGAATATGTTGAACTCCTCGATCGGCCTTGAGAATCTGGCTACAAAATAGACGTAACGTCCTGGATTCCAACCATTCACTACCTTGCTTCCGATGACCGTGCGGTCGTCCAGCAGGCGTACAGTTGACCAGAGGCAGTCCCATTTGAGCGTGTGGTCAAGGTCAATCATCACAAACGAACTGTCCGACTGCGGGAATGTGAACTTGAATATTCCGCTTCGCTGGGCGGCCGTCATCTCGGCCTTGACTCCGTAATCCTTCAGGATGACTCCGTAGTAGCCCGGTTTGCCCCATTCCTGGGTGTGATCGTAGGTTGACGGTTCCATCCTCGATCCGGTTCCCGGCAGGAAGAGGAAATCGCCCAAATCCGGGATTCCGGTTCCGCTGAGGTGAGTGAGACTGAATCCCTGGATGAACGGCTTGGAGTACTTGTACCCCGCCGCGCAGTCATAGTCCTTGTCATCGCAGTCCGGGCTGATTTGGATCCCGCCGAACGGTACCTGCGGTCCCGGGTACACGTTCCCGAAACCGTCCGTGCCTACGAAAACGTTCACGTCATCGATCAGTTTCCCTTTGCCGGATCCTTCCTGTCGAACCACGGTTCCTTCGA
>ERZ1026776.2040-NODE-2040-length-10522-cov-93.154199_pt1 | contig 10522 bp, 8 predicted proteins | sample MGYA00380125_ERZ1026776 | MGnify/ENA primary metagenome ERZ1026776 (study PRJEB33269, sample SAMEA4719761) | human gut metagenome | biome: human-associated habitat; feature: organic feature; material: feces | place: Cameroon | collected 2013-10 ... | reverse complement strand
AAGCCATCGTAACACCAGAGAATTGGTTGGAATGGGTGCTATAAATAAAAGGTAAAAATCTACCTGGTGATTGAGTATTTCATCTTTAAAAGAATTCATCCCTCATTGAGGGATTTTTGCACATTGTTATTAACAAATGAGTTCATGCCAAACTTAGAAAAAAAAAACGCAAGTTTGGCATGAACTCAACTTATAGCTTCAGGAGTTTGGCAAACTCCCAGACTACGATGCCGGCGGTGACGCTGACATTCAGGGAATGCTTGGTACCGAACTGGGGAATCTCCAGACAGCCATCGCTCATATCCACGATGTTCTGCTTCACTCCCTTCACCTCGTTACCGAAAATGACGGCGTAGCCTTTTGGAAGGGAAGGGTGAGCCTCAGGCAGGTTCTGGAGCTTGGTAGAACCCTCTACCTGCTCGATGCTATACACAAAATAGCCTTTCTGCTTCAGCTTCTCAACAGCCTCTTCGGTGGTCTTGAAGTATTCCCAATCTACGCTGTCTTCGCCGCCCAACGCCGTCTTGTGGATTTCGGCATTGGGAGGAGTGGCGGTGATTCCACAGAGATACACCGCCTCCACACGGAAGGCATCGCAGGAACGGAAAACACTTCCTACATTATATAACGAACGCACATCATCCAGGACTACTATCAGGGGCAGCTTCTCAGCTTCCTTGAATTCCTCCAGGGTGAGGCGGTTCATCTCTATCGTTCTTAATTTACGCATTATAATATACCTTATTATATATCATGTGACCAGAGGCGGTTAAGCCTCTGCCTCCTTGGTCTTGTAAGCCAGGGCGTACATGCGAATCTGCTTGATCATCGCCAGAAGACCGTTGCTGCGGGTAGGACTCAGGTGATCTTTCAAGCCAATCTTCTCTACGAAATAGAGGTCGGCATCCATAATCTCGGTTGGGGTATGACCGCTCAACACACGGATGAGGAGGGCGATGATACCCTTTACGATGAGCGCATCGCTATCGGCAGTGAATACGAGCTTGCCATCTACATAATCGCATTGCAACCATACGCGGCTCTGACAGCCGTCGATAAGGTTCTGCTCGTTCTTGTATTTCTCATCGAGAGGAGCCAACTCGTTGCCCAAGTCGATGAGCATCTGATACTTATCCATCCAGTCGGAGAAATCCTGGAACTCCTCTACTACTTCATCCTGCAATTCATTAATTGTTGCCATTATTTTATTTCTTTAATTTCGTTTACTGTAATCAACTTATAAAGCTTATCGTTAGGGCGCACCTTATCCGGCACAGGGATAGACACTCTCCAACCCTGCTGCGCTGTTTCCACAGGCTTCAGGTCGTAGCGGATTTCATCGGCATGGAGATACATCACACCGGTGGTGTTACCCGTAATCAGCAGTTTCTCGCCCTTGTCGAAGGTAGAAGCTTCTACGGCAACCTCTGCCACACCCAACTTAGAGAAATATTTCATCACCTTGCCCACGAGCACCTTCTTCTCGGTAGCTACGGAACCGTAATGCTTGTTCCATTCACCGAGAGTCTGCCCCTGATAATAACCATCCCAGAAACCACGGTTGAAGACGGTAGCAAGTTTCTCATCCCACTCATCCTTCTTCTCTTCGGTAAAGGTTCCGTCGAGCACGGCAGCTATCGCCTCCTTATAGCACTTCACTACGGTATATACGTATTCTGGTCCACGGGCACGACCTTCAATCTTGAAGACGCGCACGCCGGCATCCATCATGCGGTCGATAAAACGGATGGTCTTCAGGTCCTTAGGACTCATCACATACTTGTTGTCGATTTCGAGCTGGTTGCCAGTTTCGTTATCTGTAACGGTATAGCTGCGGCGGCAGATCTGCACACACTCGCCACGGTTGGCAGAGCGGTTGGCATTGGCGAGGCTCATGTAACACTTGCCCGATACCGCCATGCACAGAGCACCATGGCAGAACATTTCGATACGAATCTGCTTGCCCATCGGTCCGCAGATGTTCTGCTGCTCTATCTGCTCATGAATGTGCTTCACCTGGTCCATGTTCAATTCACGTGCCAGTACGGAAACATCTGCAAAGCGTGCATAAAACTTCAAAGCCTCTGTGTTTGAGATATTTAACTGTGTGGATAAGTGAACCTCTTCGCCCACTTCGTTGCAATAGCTCATCACAGCCACATCGCTGGCGATGACGGCAGAGATGCCCGCCTCCTTGGCAGCATCGATGATTTCCTTCATCGTCGGGATGTCGTTATCGTAGATGACTGTATTGACGGTGAGATAGGTCTTGATGCCATGCTCGTTGCAGGTGGCAGCAATCTCACGCAAATCGTCGATGGTAAAATGGTTGGCTGAATGAGAACGCATGTTCAACTTGCCGATTCCGAAATATACGGAGTCGGCGCCAGCCTGTATGGCAGCTGCCAGAGACTCGCGTGAGCCTACCGGTGCCATCACTTCAAATTCGTTTATCTTTGTATTCATGAATGCAATTTTCTTTTTTCGGGTGCAAAGTTACACCAAAATGAAGACAAAACACAGAAAAATGGAGAAAAAATGACATAAATTCGATAATATTGACAAATCAATCAAGATTGTTTGTCTATATTTGCTTATAAATGAGAATATATCCCTAGGATATTCTTCTTTTTATATGAATCCAATCCAGTTTTACAGCTGGCATTATCAATTAAAGTGAAAGCGTATGAAGAATGTTTTTACCTCAGGAATGATTCTGTTCCTGGCAATGACCGCAATGGTCAGTTGTACACAAGAAAACGTGATGCTTGAGACAACACCACAAGTCAAGAACCAGGAAGTAAGATTCAGCTTCTTCGAAAGTTCCATTGTGCCTATCGGGCAGGATGAAGAGAGCAATCTTGCCAGAACGAGAGCCGACGGGAGCGAGAAATCGCTCAAGGATGCAAAGCTCTACACGGATCTGGAAGTATGTCTCATTCCGAAAGGAGATGAGACCACTGCCGGCTATACCGTAAGACAGGAAAACTGGGATGACAAATTCGGAAACGTCAGCCTGCAGGTGCCGGCAGGAGAATACACGCTCGTTGCCGTAGCAGCAAAAACTGATTTGCAGCAGGAAGAACGAATCGAAGTTAAATCAAGGCATGAAATGATCTTTGCCAACAACATCGTACGCGATATGGCGTATACCCTGCAGGATATCAAGGTGGAATCGGGCAGCAAAGCCGTAACACAAAGTGTTTCGCTGAAACGTGCCGTCAGCTGTTTTGAACTGCAAGCTACCGACATCATGCCCCTGACTACCAAGACTCAGGAAATCACGGTAAGCGGAAGCTGCGGTACGGTGTTCAATCCTTCTACCGGATTCTGCAAAGAAAAGGCTACCATCACCCGAAACTTTTCTTTTGAAGCCAAAGAACACCAGAAAAGTGGCTTTCACTATACACTCTACACCCTTCTGACCGACAAAGATGTAACCGACATTCATATAACAGCTACGGCAAAAGACAAGGAAGAAAAAGTTATCAAGACCATTAGCTTTGACAACGTACATCTGGTCATCGGAAAGAAGACTACCTATACCGGTCCGATTTTTACCTACTCTAACAATATGTCGTTCACAGTCAACCAGCCGGAGATTCCAGCATCAGGCTATGACAAGAAATTTTAATAACCCATGGCGTTTTAAGAAAGATTAATACCACAGATTAAAATCTTTTTTGTATTTTTGCGGCATGGAAAGAAAGAATATCATAACCATAGGACTCGCTCTGCTTGTATTCGCCGGTTGCGGATACAAGCAGCAGCGAACCGGTATCTCAGAGACAGGTGGAGGCGAAGATTATCTTCCGGAGCATATCCACCTGATCAGTACTACGCCCGTCAAGGACCAGGGCAACAGCGAACTCTGCTGGGCATACGGCATGCTTGCCACCATCGAAAGCGAGCACATCATGAAGGGGGATTCCGTGAATCTCTCCATCGCCTACATTGCCCGCATGATGCTGGAAGAACAGGCGATGGAATATTACTTTGCACAGGGAAAGAAGAACATCAGCCTGCGTGGTACTGCCCCGATGCTGATACATTATATAGATAAGTATGGTGCACAGCCTTACGACAGTTATGAAGATCCGAAGCACGTAAACTACAAGGTGCTCTGCCGCAAGGTGCAGAAACTGTGCGATGGTGCAATCTCGAAGAAAGCGGGCATCAGCCAACTCAAGGAGGAACTGAACGACCTCTTTGACGCTGAAATAGGCTACATGCCTGCCAAGTCTGTACACATGCTGGGTGCTGAATATACCCCTCAGGAGTTTGCCCACAGCGTTTGTTATCCCGAAGAGTATGTTTCGCTCACCAGTTTCTCGCATCATCCTTACAGAGAATACTTTGCACTCGAGATTCCCGATAACCGGATGCACGATGCCTATCTGAACCTTCCGCTCGACGAGCTGATGCTCCACATCAGGAAGGCGGTAGAAAAGGGACACCCGGTATGCTGGGAAGGTGACATCAGCGAACCTGGCTTCAAGGCACCACAGAAGAACTGCGTCGACATACAGCCGATGGAACGCCCCGTGACCCAAGCATCGCGACAGAAGGAGTTTGAACAGCTTCGCACCACCGATGATCATGTGATGGAAATCATAGGCACCTTCATGAAAGGCAAGCAGAGATACTACGTCTGCCGCAATTCGTGGGGCACAAACTGGGGCAACAAGGGACTCATCTACCTGTCGGAAGACTATCTGCGCCTCAAGACCATCGCCGTGTTCATGAGTGAAGAGGCGTATCTGTACGACCGTCCAGGACGATGATACGTGCCGAATCCATCACCCAGAGGTATGCATAAACCTCCTTCATAGATATAATAAGGTAGCATAAACCTCCTCCCTATATATAATAAGGTATAAGTCACAGAACAGGCTTCTGGTATTAAGAAAATGTTAAAATGGTTGACATACATCAAATAGCTGTTAAATAGCACGTGTGTGCGCACACACATAGTTGATTTATATCAAAAAAGAGGCTTTTTTATGTGATTTTCTCTTAAAACATTTGGTGGGTTCGGAAAATCGTCGTACCTTTGCATCGTCAATAAGACAAAAAGGTTATTAGGTTTTTAGGTTAAGATTGTTAGTTGTTTTAGGTTATTAGTTAGTTTAAAGGTAAATTTAAGATTGTTTATTCAGAGAAACGGTATTAGTTAAGGTAAAGAAAAGATTGTTTATTCAAGGACAACAAAAAGTTTAGGTTATTAGGTTTTTAGGTTTAAGATTGTTAGTTGTTTTTTTATTAGGTTTTAGTTTAAAGGTAAATTTAAAGATTGTTTATTCAAGGATTAACAGGATAATTTCAACAGGTGAGTTGAAGGTAAAAAGATCTAAATGTATGGGATAACCAAAGATGACGCCTGAGCAGAATTGCTGCTTCGGGCTCCGTAATGGAAGGGAAACAAAAAGCCCTTGAGTTATGAGAAATTTGGGAATATCGAATTAAAAGAGCGCAATTTCGAAATCATTCGAAGTTGCGCTCTTTGTTTTATCCCCCAGATAAAGGAGCTGAGACATATCTATTGCTACATAAAAACTTTGCCAAAGACTATAGCTATAACTCCTTTAACTACTTAACTCCTTTACTCCTAGACTGGAGAAAGTTCAGTTTAAGAAAAAATAACCGCCAAATTATTTTGTTTTACCAACGAAAAATCGTAATTTTGCAGAAGATATATAAAGATAAGAAATTATGGCAAGACATCCTCTCTGGAACGAAGAATACTGGCTCCTGCTGCTGCAGCTGTACCAGAAGAAGCCTATGGGCGTGAAACCTCTCTATTCGAAAGGGATGGTCGACTTGAGCCTGGAACTGCACATACCACCTGAGTTTCTGCACGAACAGATGTTCAAACTCAGAATGGTGACGCCGAGAATCAAGCGACTATGGGAGAAGTATGCCGATAAGCCACAGAAACTGAAGCGCGATATAGAGCGCATCAGACAGATGAACGGCTGCGGAAACGCCATGCAGTTCTTCGAGGGAGTGGAAGTGAAGGAAACATTCGAGAAAAACTGGGAACCACTGGAAGGCGAGCCATCGCTCACACCCGTGAAACTCATCATCATCCTCGACCTCTACTTCCAGCTCACACCAATCACCATGGTGCCGGAGACACCGGAAATCATCGACCTGGGCAAACTCATCAAGACATCACCAAAGGTCATTGCCGAGGCGATGGGTGTATTCATGTACTGTGATCCTTATCTCAACCGCGAAGATGTGCTGATTCACCCGCTGCTAGAAGCATGCAGCGACATCTGGCACCAATACGGAAACGGAAATCCAGACAAGCTTTACCAGCTTGCCAACGAACTAAAAGAATACTTTAAGTAATTATGGCTCAAAAACTCATACAGACACAGGCACAGAAGTTACAGCAACTTCAAAGACTTTCAGCCCAGCAAATGCTGCAGGTGAAACTGTTGGAAATGCCGCTCACGGAACTGGAAGACAGTATCAATGCAGAACTGGACGATAATCCCGCTTTGGAAAGCGAGAACCCAGACGATATGCTCAACGAGAATGTCGCCAATGATGATTCGCCCGCAGATGATGAGTACGACAACAGCAGCGATGAGGATGCCTACGAGGCTGAATCTGAAAAAGAAGAAAGAAAAGACGAACTGGACCAGGCACTGGAAAGCATCGGAAAAGACGACCAGATGCCTGACTATAATACTGACAGATACAACAGCCAGGACAGCGCCGACTACGAAGAAATGGTTTACGGCGATACCACCTCTTTCTATGACAAACTGAAGGAACAGATGGACATGCAGCCGCTCAGCGACAAGGAGAAGGAAGTGATGGAATATCTCATCGGTTCACTGGATGACGACGGACTGTTACGCAAGGACCTGGACAGCATCTGCGATGAGCTCGCCATCTATCACAACATCGATGTGACGGAAAAAGACATCGAGCACGTGCTCCACATCCTACAGACCTTCGACCCAGCCGGTGTAGGAGGAAGAAGTCTGCAGGAATGCCTCCTGCTGCAGGTTAAGAGACTGCCGAGAGGTGTGCTCCGCAAGACGATGGAAGAGGTGTTTACCGACTATTTTGACGAGTTTACCAAGAAACATTGGGACAAAATCAAGGCAGGACTGGAACTGAACGATACACAGGTGGAAACCCTGCAGGAAGAAATCAGGAAGCTGAACCCGAAACCGGGTGCATCGATGGGCGAAACCGAGGGCAGAAACATGCAGCAAATTACCCCCGACTTCATCATCGACACCAATGACGACGGAACGATTACATTCTCGCTGAACCGTGGCAACATTCCGCAACTGACGGTTTCGCCATCATTCACCGACATGATTGATACCTACAGGAAGCATAAGGACAAGATGAGCCGGAGCGACAAGGAAGCCCTGCTCTACGCCAAGGAAAAGGTAGACAAGGCACAGGGATTCATCGAAGCCATCAAGCAGAGAAGACATACCCTCATCGTCACCATGAAGGCGATTATCGACATACAGCGGCAATTCTTCCTGGATGGAGACGAGGCTGACCTGAAACCGATGATTCTGAAGGATGTGGCTGACCGCACAGGACTGGACATCAGTACCATCTCGAGAGTGAGCAACGTGAAGTATGCCCAGACCAAATGGGGCACCTTCCCGCTGAAGTTCTTCTTCACAGACAGCTACACTACTGAAGACGGCGAAGAGATGTCTACCCGCAAAATCAAGATTGCCCTGCACGACATCATCGAGAAAGAAGACAAGAAAAAGCCGCTCAGCGATGATGCACTCGCCAAACTGCTGAAGGAGAAGGGATTCCCTATCGCCCGACGCACCGTAGCCAAATACAGGGAGCAACTGGGCATTCCGGTGGCACGACTCAGAAAATAAGATAGTGGCATGACTCCGGAAATAAGCTGGAGCCCACCACAAAATATTTGAGAGATAAAAAGAATATATACGTAATTTGTGTTATGAAAGAGAAGAATATCATATTAACAGCACGCATCATGAGCATGATTTTCACGCCCTTCTATCTGCCGATAGTAGGACTGATTGCTCTGTTCATCTTCAGTTATATGTCGCTGTTACCGATAGGATACAAACTGGTGATGCTGGGCATGGTCTACCTCCTGACCGTCGTAGCTCCATCGCTACTCATCCACCTCTACCGCATGGTTCAGGGCTGGACCTCGCGCGAACTGGGCAAGAAGGAGCGCCGTATCGTGCCTTACATCCTCTCTATCGTGTGTTACTTCGGCTGTTTCTTCTGGATGGAATACCGCAATACGCCCCGCGTCATCAGCATCATCGTAGTGGTAGCGTTGGCGATACAGATGATTTGCGCCTTCATTAATGTATGGTGGAAGATCAGCACCCATACGGCGGCCATCGGAGGTGTGGCAGGAGCCCTGGTATCTTATTCTGTAGCCTTCGATTTCAATCCGCTGTGGTGGCTCTGCATCGTGCTGCTGCTGGCAGGCGTAGTAGGAAGTGCCCGAATGATACTCCGACAACATACGCTGTCGCAGGTAGTTGCAGGATTTCTGATAGGCACCGCCTGTGCTATATTGGTAATATAAAGTTTATAATAAAATATAAGAAGAAATGAAACCATTAGTAAGCATTATTATGGGCAGCACTAGCGATCTGCCTGTTATGGAAAAAGCATGTAAGTGGTTGAACGACAACCAGATTCCTTTCGAGGTGAATGCCCTCTCTGCTCATCGCACTCCAGATGCAGTAGAATCATTCGCCAAGGGAGCTAAGGAGCGTGGCGTGAAGGTAATCATCGCCGCTGCCGGTATGGCTGCCGCCCTTCCTGGTGTTATCGCAGCATCTACTCCACTGCCAGTTATCGGTGTGCCTATCAAGGGTATGCTCGATGGTCTTGATGCCATGCTCAGCATCATCCAGATGCCTCCTGGCATTCCTGTAGCTACTGTTGGTGTAAATGCGGCTCAGAACGCTGCCATCCTCGCTGCTGAGATGATTGCCCTTGCCGATGAGGAAGTGGCTCAGAAGGTAGAGGCTTGGAAGGCGGGTCTCGGTGCCAAAATCGAGAAGGCCAACAAGGACCTGGCTGAGGTGAAATACGACTTCAAGTGTAATTAATCTAATATGTGATATGCCCCATTCTTTTGGGGCATATCTTTTCTTATATATTATGGTAGATTTATTCAATTATACCCGCCGTGCCTCTTCTGTGGCACATATCGGAGCCCTCGAACTGGGTGGCGATAATCCTATCCGCATCCAGTCGATGACCACCACCAACACCAATGATACCGAGGCTTGCGTTCGCCAGGCAGAGGAAATCATCAAGGCTGGTGGCGAGCTGGTGCGCTTCACCACGCAGGGTTCCCGCGAGGCAGAGAACATGAAAAACATCAATGCCGGCATCCGTGCCGACGGCTATCAGACTCCGCTCGTAGCCGATGTTCATTTCAATCCTAACGTTGCCGATGTGGCTGCTCTCTATTGCGAGAAAGTGCGCGTCAATCCAGGCAACTACGTGGATCCTGCCCGTAAGTTCATCAAGCAGGAATATACGGATGAAGAGTATGCTCACGAACTCCAGAAGATAGAGGAGCGTTTCGTACCTTTCCTCAACATCTGCAAGGAGAACCATACTGCCATCCGCATCGGTGTGAACCACGGTTCACTCTCCGACCGCATCCGTAACCGTTACGGCGATACCCCTGAGGGCATCGTAGAAAGCTGCCTCGAGTTCCTGCGCATCTGCAAGAAGGAAAATTTCCACGATGTAGTTATCAGCATCAAGTCATCCAATACTGTTGTGATGGTCCGCTCCATGCGCCTCCTGGTAGAAGAAATGGAGAAGGAAGGCATGAACTACCCACTCCACCTCGGCGTAACCGAAGCTGGCGAAGGCGAGGATGGCAGAATCAAGAGTGCCGTAGGCATCGGTGCCTTGCTGGCTGATGGTATCGGCGATACGGTTCGTGTGAGTCTGAGCGAGGAACCTGCTGCAGAGATTCCTGTGGCGCGTCATCTGGTGGATTATATCGGCAAGAAGAAGGGGCATCTGATGATTCCTGCCGCAGCTTGTCCTTCATTCGACTGGCTGCGCCCTACCCGCCGCGAAACCGTGGCTGTAGGCAATATAGGCGGCAGCAACGTACCTGTAGTCATCAGCAACCGAATCAACGGCGAGAGCACCCTTTGTGAGAACAAGGATGCTACACCAGATTATATCTATATAGGCGGCAAGATGCCTAAACAGTTTGTGGCTGGCCAGAGTTACATCGTAGATTACAACGTTTACGAGACGCTGAACAGCAAGCCAGAAACAACTGGTGCCAAACTCTACCCTATCTTCCCAACCATGGCGATGCCGCTCATCGCCAGCATCAAGGCAGACGTGAAGTTCCTCACCCTGCAGTTTGGAACTCCTGCCGAGGAGTATATAGCCTGTCTGAAGGCTCATCCAGAGGTAGTGGTTATCTGCGTAAGCAATCATCAGAACCGCCTGGGCGACCAGCGTGCATTGGTTCATGAGATGATGA
>ERZ1026776.2036-NODE-2036-length-10538-cov-6.399313_pt1 | contig 10538 bp, 9 predicted proteins | sample MGYA00380125_ERZ1026776 | MGnify/ENA primary metagenome ERZ1026776 (study PRJEB33269, sample SAMEA4719761) | human gut metagenome | biome: human-associated habitat; feature: organic feature; material: feces | place: Cameroon | collected 2013-10 ... | reverse complement strand
ATAAGAGACAGATCTAATCCCTTTATTTTGTTATATTTTAACTATTTTACTGTAATGCTCTTTGCTTGAATAAACGTTCCTTTGCCGCCGTCTGTTGTAATCTCAACGGTGTCGCCTTTATTTACAAGCATTACTTCCATACAGTCGCCTACGTTAATGTAATAATACTTTCCGTCAACCTTAAGGTAATAAACAGAATTGCCGTCGTTTACACTTGTTTTGATATCTTCAACCTTGCCTGTAACTGTGCCCTTTGCGGTTTCCTTGTTTGGCTTGGTTGTTGTTTCGTTTTCGGTAGTATTTGCATTATTATTTGCATTATTGTTTGCATTTGTATTGTTATCGTCCGTGATATCTGCGTTGTTTGATTCGCTTATCTTGCTTTCGTCAACAATTATGTTTGATTTATCAACATTGTCTGCAATGCCCTTTTCCTTAAGTGCGTCAATGTAATTTTCAATAGCATTGTTAAGCGCCTTGGCATCACTTTTTGCCGTATCAAGAAGCCCTGTTCCAACAACGGTTTTATCCTTAAGGCTTACGAATGCGTAGCCCTTAACCGTGTTACTGTCGCCGTAAAGTGACATAAAGTAGGTCGGATTGCCGTCAATTCCCAAAAGAATAGGGAACGTTGCCTGATAGCCGTAGTTTTGTACTGCGTCGGTTGCCGACTCTTGAGCCGAAATTTCAGTAGTACCCGGACTCTTGTAATATCTTGCTTCTTTAGTACGCTGATTGATAAGGATAAATCCAAAGTTTGAAGTATCAGACTCGGCAGATGTTACACCTGTGAATACCCAAACGTCATCGTCCATAGCAATGTTACCGCTGCCGGTTGAAGCAATGTTTACGTCATTTTGGAAAATGATTGAGTTCCAAAAGCCGTTTTGGAGCTTGCCGTGATAGTTGTACTGCTCAAGAACGAGCGCCTCACTGTAAACTACGTCAATCCAATTAAGGCTCTTGTTATTCTTTACTGTTTCAATATCGTAATATTTGCTTTCGCCTGTAAGTGCGTCTGTAATAATTGCGCCCTTAACGTCTGTACCGCCGTAAAGACCGATTGTTTTGTCAAGCACGGCTGTAATCCAATATGGGTGCATATTATCGTCAATTTCAAAGTTTGGCGTATCAAGAAGCTCTGTAGGATATTGGAAACGAAGGTGACGAATAAGCTTTTCGTTGAAAAGCTCGGCAGGTGAATATTTAATGCCCTCGCCGAATTTGTCAACACAGTTTACTGCCGTAACCTTTTGGCTTACAAGGTCAATGAGCATATAAGCCGGAGTACCGTTTTTGGTATTGTTCATCCATTTGAAGAAGTCGGCATATTGAAGATATGCAACTCTGCAAGGAGTGTTTTTGTAGTTAATTTGTGTTGAATTGTCGCTTACAACATACTGGCTCTTGTATTCTTCAAGAGAACCTAACTGCTGGTCGGCAAGCGCAATTGCACGGTTAGCGTCAAGGCGGGGTACTTTGTCGTAGCTGATATCTTTAAAGTCATTTTCAAAGTTGCCGTCGCTGATTGTAAGAAGCTCGCTGTACGATTTTGCACGGAAAAGGGTTACGCCGGTAAGATATCCGAGTGCCATAACAACCACGAGCACACCGACAATTATTACGGGTACTAACGATTTTTTCTTAACATATTCTTTTCTTTCGATTTTCTTGTTAGCTCTGCAAACAAGTGCAAATGAAAGCATAAATACAACCACAAGAAGAATTAAGAAAAGATACATTTGCGTGTCTTTAAAGTTTAATGCCGGGAGCATCATATAGTAAGCAATGCCGCTCACTACTGCCGTGATAAGGAACGAAATGAGCAAGCGAAGCGGAATTTTTGTCGGCTTAACTACCGCCGTTACCTCGTCACTTTTAGGCCATTTGATTTTTTCCTTAAATTCGTTGATAACCTCATCGGCATCATAATCCATATTAGGAATTTTGTTGTCCATATTTTATCTCCAATCTAAGATAGTTTAATTATTATACTATAATTTATATATTTAATCAATATATATTATATTGTATAAAATGTAAATTTTAGCCATAGTATTAGTGGTGGTATAAATGAAAATAAAAAATGTTACATATTCCTTTTTTCAAATGCTTTGCTTGGTTTTTCTTGCCGCTTTGTTTGTCGTTTTTTCAAAAAATACACGCAAGGGGGCTTATGACGGCTTAACTCTTGCAATGAATACCGTCGTGCCGTCGCTTTTGCCGCTTTTGATAATATTTTTAACCTTTATGAAATCGAGCGCAAATAATATTTTGATAAAACTTTGCGGAAATTTTTCAAGGGTATTTTTTAATCTGCCAAAGGCGGCATTTTCGGCAATTCTTTTCGGTCTTGTCGGCGGATATCCCACGGGCGCACTGTTGAGTGAGGAGCTTTTTGAGGCAGGGGAGATAGATTCAAATCAGGCAAAACGCTTAATGTGCTTTAATTTTTGCGGCGGCTGCGGCTTTATAATCACCGCTGTCGGCACAGTCACCTTTAACAGCACAAGAGTCGGCGTAATGCTCTTTTTGTCAAACGCTTTGTCGTCAATTTTAATCGGATTCATTCTTTCGTTTAAGGAAAAAAGGCTTGAAAAAAGCGAATACCCTATTGTTTCTTTCACCTCTCTCGGTGATGCACTCACCCTTGCCACACCCAAGGCGGCGCAAAGCGTAATTGTGATAACGGCATATATCGTTTTGTTTTCCGCTCTCAGCAGTACAGTCAAAATTCCCGAACCGCTTTTGCCGATTATTGAGATAACAAACGGCGTTTGTAGCGGCGATTTTTCCCTGCCGCTTACTGCCGCATTTCTCTCCTTCGGCGGAATTTGTATTCATCTTCAAATTTCAGACGTGCTGAGAAAATTTAAAATGAGCTACTTTGAATTTCTGCTTTTCAGGCTCATTTCAAGCGTTTTGTCCTATTTTATTATGAAATTATTTTTGTACTTTTTCCCTGTTGATTTGTCCGTTTTTGCCAATGCTTCAACTCCCGTCAGGCTTTCAAGCGTAAATGTAACGCTGTCCGTTTTGCTTGTTGCAGGGTGCTTTGTAAGCGTGCTTGACCTCAATTCCCGCCGTAAAGTTGTGTGAGAGGGGTTATATTTTTCGCTATGAAAAAATTATGGATTTGTTTTTTGATTGCTGTTTTGTTATTTAAGAATTCAACATGCAGATGAGTGTAGTTGTATCAGAAAAATTCTTTTGAATTTGAATAAATAACATTTGAAATAATATTATCATTATCAAACATTAGATATTCCTACTTGATACTAATTTATTTGTGATGGTGATGACCGAATCCGTGCCACCAATATCCATCTCCGTCAGGAATACAATTACCGTTCGCATGCAAAGCAGGATATACCTTTGCAGTACCATATAAAGAACATTCCTCTTGAGTACGATTAGGATTAGGGATTTCAGTATTACTGTCACTGTTATGTGTGAAAACAACAAAAAAGATTATTGCTATAGCTGCAAAAAACAAACACGCAAACAGTACTCCTGGATTTCTTTTTTTCTTTGAAACTGGCGCAGGCTTAGGACTAATATTGCTTACGGTTGCACTAACATTTTCGTAAGATGTAGTATTTCTATTTACAGCATTTTGCTCATTACTGCAATACGGACATGGTTCTTTGCTTATCATATTTCCGCATTTTGGGCATCTCCATCTGTGCAGTATAACAGGAGCGCCGCAATTAGGGCAAAATTTTGCCTCATCGGATATTTCTGCCGAACACTCTTTACATTTTATTAAAGCCATAATAAAATCTCCTTTCATCTCAAACAATGCATTTATTTTTTTATAAACCGTTCCTTATTAATTATAGGTCAATAACACCCTAATGTCAATAGGTCAATATGACATAATATTTAAGAGGTGGATAATATGTCAAGACTTAAAGAATTAAGAAAAATGCGTGGATATACGCAAATCAAAATGCAAATGCTGACAGGAATTGACCAAAGCGACTATTCAAAAATTGAAAACGGAAAAAGGTATTATACCTTTGAACAATGCAAAAAAATAGCGCTTGCGCTTGATACGAGTATGGATTATCTTGCGGGACTGACAGATGAAATAAAGCCGTATAAAAGGAAAAAGTAGGAACAACAACGTTCCTACTTTTTTAATTTACTATCTTTTCAAACATTCTGTTCATTTGTTTTTTTAGGGCGGGGGAGTTGGAGAGTGAAAAGTCGGATTTCAAAATATCCTGCGCACATTCCTGCGCCTTCTTAAGCGTTTCCATATCCTCCACCATATCGGCAATTTTAAGCTCCGGCAAGCCGTGCTGACGAGAGCCGAAGAAGTCACCCGGTCCACGAAGCTTAAGGTCGGTATCAGCAATCTTAAAGCCGTCGCTAAACTGCTTCATCGTCATAAGCCTTTCACGTGAGGTTTCGCCCTTAGCGTCGGACACAAGCACGCAGTAGCTCTGCTTATTGCCTCTGCCGACTCGCCCTCTGAGCTGATGAAGTGTTGAAAGACCGAAGCGTTCGGCATTTTCAATCACCATAATTGTTGCATTTGGCACGTCAACGCCGACCTCAACAACGGTGGTTGCAACAAGTATGCTCACCTTGCCGTCGGCAAAGGATTTCATAATCGCTTCCTTGTCCTTAGCTTTCATTTTGCCGTGAAGTATTCCGAGATTGTAGCCCTTAAATTCACCGTTTGCAAGTTCTTCGGCAAACTCCTCTGCGCTTTTTATATTAGTTTCGTTTTCCTCAACCGCAGGGCAAACTATGTAGCATTGCTCACCACGAGCGACTGCGTCTTTAATAAATTTAAACAGCCTTTTGTGGTATCTTGAATCAACCACGTCCGTGCGAACAGTCTGCCTGCCCGGCGGAAGCTCGTCAAGTATGCTGATATCAAGGTCGCCGTAGAGGATAAGCCCAAGCGTTCTCGGAATAGGGGTGGCGCTCATAACGATTGTATGCACATTCTGCCCCTTTTGCGCAAGTGTTGCACGCTGATTTACACCGAAGCGGTGCTGTTCGTCGGTTATAACAAGCGCAAGCTTTCTGAATTCAACGTCATTTTGAATTAAAGCGTGCGTGCCGATAAGTAAATCAATTTCGTTATTAAACAGCGCCTTTTTTATCTCTCTTTTCTGCTTTGCTGGTGTTGAGCCTGTTAAAAGAGCGATTTTTAAATCTGATTTTGAAAACATTTTTGTAAGGCTTTCAAAATGCTGAGTGGCAAGTATTTCGGTCGGCGCCATCATTGCCGCTTGATATCCGTTTTTGATAACTGTATAAATAAGGCTTGCCGCAACGGCGGTTTTGCCTGAGCCGACATCACCCTGAACAAGGCGGTTGCAGGGGAATTTGCTTTCCATATCAGCTATGCACTCGCCGATTGTACGCTTTTGCGCATTGGTGAGAGTGAACGGTAAAAAAGTTTCAAATTCCTTGCTGTAATCTTTTGTAATTCTCAGCGAGGTTTCGCATTTTTTGTTGCTTTTCAGCTTTAATAAGCCAAGCTGGAGAGTTAAGAGTTCTTCAAATATAAGCCTTTTTCTTGCAGGCAGATAATCGTCGGCACTGCTTGGGAAATGAATATCTCTTATCGCTTTATCGAGTGAAATCAAGCCGTATTTTTGCATAATTTCATCGCTTAATGTTTCGGGGATTTGATGAATTTCGTCAAGTGCGGTTTTCATAACCTTTGAAATTGCACGGGAGGTCAGCTTTTCCTTGGCAGGATAAACAGGTTGAATTGCAAGCGCACCGTCTGCCTTTTCGATTTTCGGCGAGCTCATGGAAGCTGTTAAAAAGCTTTTGTCAATTTTACCGTATAAAAAGTAATCCTCATAAACCTTTAGCGATTTTGCAAGGTATTTGTTATTAAAAATCGTTACGGCAATGACATTTTCGCCGTCTGAAAATTTGCATTTAAAAAGCGTTAATCCCCGCCTGATTACAGCCTCCTTAACGGGAGTAATAAGCGTTGCTTTAATGCAGATTGTATCCCCGTCGTTTACGTCATTTATTGTTTTGCCGACAGTCCAATCCTCATATTTTCTTGGGTAAAAATGAATAAGGCTGTCAACGTCAAAGATGCCAAGACTGTTAAACAGCTTGGCTCTTTTTTCGCCGACACCCTTAATAAATTGTATATTGCTATCTAAATTCAGCATATCTTACTCCACCGAGATGATAAAATAATATATAGGCTGACCGCCGTTTACAATGCTGATTTCAACGTCACTGCCGTATTTTTCGCAAAGTGCTTTTTCAACAGCTTCTGCGTCATCTTCGCTTGCGCCTTCACCGTAAATAATTGTAATGAGTGAATGTTCGCCTTTTTTGAACAGCTTGTGAGCAGATTTAACGGCAATGTCTGTAATATCATCGCCGATATATTTAATCTTTCCGTTGCAAAGGCCCATAATTTCGCCCTGCTTAATCGGCTTGCCGTCAACCTCGCTGTCCCTTGCGGCAAAAGTAACCTGTGCGGTTTCAACATTCTCTGCGGCAGAGAGCATATTCATTTGGTTTTCGTCTGCACTTGCGGTTTCGTCAAACATAAGCATAGCGGAAATGCCCTGCGGAATAGTCTTTGTAGGTAAAACTCTTACATCTCTGTCCTTTGCAAGAGGAGCCGCCTGCTCAGCCGCCATAATGATATTTTTGTTGTTAGGAAGAACGAAAACAACCTTTGCCGGAGTTTTCATAATTGCATTTAAAATATCGTCTGTAGACGGATTCATGGTCTGGCCGCCGCTTACGATTGTATCTGCACCGATATCGCCGAAAAGTTCTTCAAGCCCTTCGCCGGCGCAAACAGCAACGAAGCCGTATTCGTTTTCCGGCTCTGTAATTTCAGGCTCAATAACTTTTTCGCCGTCTTTAACGCCAACGTCTGCATTGGCGTGCTGATATCTCATATTATCAATTTTAATATTAATAAGCTGACCGTATTTAAGACCTGCCTGAATAACATTACCCGGACAGTTTGAATGAACGTGAACTTTGATAATGCTGCTGTCGTCAACAACTACAACGCAGTCGCCGATTGATTCAAGATAAGCCCTGAGCTTAAGCGGGTCCTTTTCCTTTGCATCGCTGCTTTTTTCAATAAGAAATTCAGAGCAATAGCCAAACTCAATATCGTCGCTTGCGGCGGCAACGGTTGCCTTTGACGGCATTGAAACAGGGGTTACGCCCGAACCGTCAAGCGGCTGAACGATAACACCGTTTCTCCAAACACTTTCAATTCCCTCAAAAATGAGTACAAGTCCCTGACCGCCTGCGTCAACAACACCTGCTTTTTTAAGAACAGGCAAAAGCTCCGGAGTTTTTGCAAGAGCTTCTTTAGCGGCGGTGAGTGCGGCAAGACCTACTTCAAATGGGTCGTCTTGAGTTTCAGCCGCTTTCTGCGCAGCTTCGCTTGCCTTGCGGATAACGGTCAAAATTGTACCTTCCGTCGGTTTCATTACAGCCTTATATGCGGCGTCAACACCGTCTTTAAATGCATTGGCAAGGTCCTTTGCACCTGCCGAGGTCAAACCCCTGAAGCCTTTTGAAAAGCCCCTGAAAATAAGCGAAAGTATAACGCCGGAGTTACCCCTTGCACCCCTTAAAAGAGCCGAAGCGCATTTTGCCGAAGCTTCCTCAACGGTGCAGTTATCGTCAAGTGCAGCCATTTCCTTGGCTGCGGCAGTAATTGTCATACTCATATTAGTGCCTGTATCGCCGTCAGGAACAGGGAAAACATTAAGCGCATCAACTGCCTGCCTGCTGTTTGAAATGTTATTTGCGGCAGAGATAATAGAATCTCTGAATAGTAAACCGGTAATCATAAATAATTTAATCTCCTATAGCTTAGTTGAGTGCGTCAATATATACATTAACCTTTGACACCTTTAAATCGGTAGCTTCTTCAACGGTGTAGCGAACTTTGTTTACTATGCTTTCAACAATTGCGCTTATGTTTACACCGTAGGAAACAGAAATGTGAAGCTCGATAATTAAATCATCGTTTACGCTTCTGACTGTTACGCCCTGGTCTAAATTGTCTTTAGCCGATTTGTTTTTTAAAACGGATTTTAAGCTTTGATATGCGTTGGAATTAACCATGCCTGTAACGCCAAAGCAACTTTGCGCTGCCCTGCCGACAAGGTTTGCAAAATAGTTGTTAGTAACTTCAATATATCCGTTAGGATTTTCAAGCTTTATCATAAGTATTACCTCCGTAAATATTATTCAAAATACCAAGTGTCGATATTAGAAAAGTAATTGCTCCAATAGCCCTGCATATCGCCACTCATAGCCTTAGTATAGCATATCATTCCTTTTTTGTATATAAGCGGAATATAAGGCATTTCCTCATTAAATGCAAGTATGAATTTGCCAAGGTCAGCCTCGCCTGAAAGATAAGCACCATAAAGGTCGTCACACGTCAAACCCTTGTTGTTTATTCCGTATCTTACACCGCCTGAGTTATCGTCAAAAAACGGATAAAGGCTCATATCGTCAGAAAGCTTAACCTCGCCGATATATAAATTAAATTCAACGCCTTTAACCCTTCTTGTATATTCCTTTGTGCTTACTTCGTCAATCGTGACTGTAAAGCCGACAGCTTCAAGCTGATTTTTAAGCAGAGCGGCACAGGCGGTACGATTGTCGTTTTTATTAACAAGTATATTCAACTTTAATTCTTTTGAGTCAATTCCGCTTTGCGCAATTGCTTGCTTAGCCGTTGACGTGTCCGCCTCGCTTGAAAAAATCTTTACGTTTTGCGCAAGACTTGATTGCGGATTGAACGGTGAGGTCGCAGCCGTGCCGTAGCCGTTGTATGCGCTTTCGGCAAAGGTGTTTCTGTCGCACGCAAGTGAAATTGCCTTTCTTATCTGCGCATTCGCCGTAATACCAGAAAGCGAATTAACACCGATGTAAACAAGATTATTCATATTGATAAGCTTTCTGTTGCAGGTCATTCTCTTTGCAACGTTTGAGCTTAAATCACGAAAAGCATATGAAATGTTACCGATATTTACCGCATTATCTATAGAGTCGGCTGCCGCAATATTTACAAGATTGATTGTTGTGATATATGGATTAAAATCCTTTGTTACAATTGCTTTTAAATATGTTTTGCTGTCTTTTTTAACGTATTTATATCTGCCGCTGCCGATGGGATAACCGTTTTCGTCATCATTAGTGCTTGCAATAGGAAAGGTTAAAAGATTAACTGCATTCGGATTTGCTTTTTTCAGATAAAAAATAATTGTATTGTCTGCACCTGCCGAAGCCGAGCCGATATATTTCAAACTGTTTTTATATGCCGGCGATTTCTTTGCCGCATTGAATGAGTAGATTATATCGTCGCTTTCAATAGGTGAGCCGTCGGAAAACGTAAGCGACGGATTGAAACTTACCTTAAGCGTTTTGCCGTCGGAAAATTCATATTTTGTTGCAATATTAGGCACGCTTTCCCAGTTTTCATCAATGTCAAACAGCGATTCAAAAACAAGAGATGAAAGCACCTGATTGTTTTGCGTTTTTGACTTGAACGGGTCAAGACTGTCCGCTTGCGTATAGCTCAATTTAAAGTTGGAATCGTCGGTAACTTTTTTAGTTGTGGTAATATTTTCTTTAGCGGTATCGGCATCTTTTTGCGCCGTGCATCCTGCCAAAGCAGTACACGCAAGAACCGCCGCCATAATTAAAGCGAATATTCTCTTCGCCATAGCTACCTCCTGATAAGCTTAGTATTAACGGTTTTTCCGCTTTTTTCATCAATTTCAAAAAGGCAACCCTCAAGAGTGCAAACTCCGTCCTCGTTTATAAATCGTGTGGGAAGCCCTGTTTTCAGCTTTTGAATGGCAGGCTCAACGGCAACGCCCAAAACGCTGTAGTACGGACCGGTCATACCGATATCGGTAACATATCCCGTGCCGCCGGGCAAAATTTGATTGTCGCTTGTTTGGGTATGGGTGTGAGTGCCGAATATTGCCGATACTCTGCCGTCAACATAAAATCCCATTGCTTTTTTTTCAGCCGTTGCCTCAGCGTGAAAATCAATAATTATTATGCCTGCACCCTCGCTTTTTGCCTTGTCAATCAAGGAGTCAATAACCGAAAAAGGATTTTCAATCGGGTCAAGATAAACTGCACCTTGAAGATTGATTACCGCTATTTTGCAGTACCCCTTGTCTATAATTTCAATTCCTCGGCCGGGTGCGCTTGAATGATAATTCGCCGGTCTTATAATCGGGGCAGAGGAATCAAGATAATCGTATATTTCTTTTCGCTTTAAGCTGTGGTTGCCGAGCGTGATAAGGTCAACACCGCAGTCAAGTATATATTCTGCACTTTGAGGTAAAATTCCGTTTCCCACCGCCGAGTTCTCGCCGTTTGCAATAACAATATCGGCTTCAAGCTCTCTCTTTAATGCGGGCAGGGTGCTTCTTAAATATTCGCATCCTTGCTTTGAAACAATATCTCCTATAGTAAGTATTTTCATTTTGCACCGTTTCTATATTAATATCTGCATTTAAGTTATTATACTA
>ERZ1026776.2035-NODE-2035-length-10541-cov-5.298589_pt1 | contig 10541 bp, 10 predicted proteins | sample MGYA00380125_ERZ1026776 | MGnify/ENA primary metagenome ERZ1026776 (study PRJEB33269, sample SAMEA4719761) | human gut metagenome | biome: human-associated habitat; feature: organic feature; material: feces | place: Cameroon | collected 2013-10 ... | reverse complement strand
CTTTATAAGAGTTCATGCGTATTTAAGAATGACCTACAACCAAAAACTTAGGATTACCCATAAGGTCATTTCCCAAATCTCCTACATCATTAATTGTAAATCCGTTTTTCCAAAGAACATATGGAAACGGTATCTGGTCTCTTTTAGTATCACTTCTTAAATATTCTTTCCACCACTGCTCAGCAATTTTTCTGGCATTCGGATTTTTTAAATCATACACAATAACTGTTGCTTCACATAAACCAAAATTCTCTGGAAAGCCTTCATCTCGAAATCTATGAAGTTGCTCCTGAATCTTCTCGAAATTTCCTCTTTTATAATATTTACAAGCCAATGCCTCTTGGTAAGCACACTCGCGCTCATGATGACGATGCATTGCAATTCCAGTTTTTGATTTTTGGGCAATACTGCAAATGGTTGACACATCAGACAGTACTTTTACATTTCCATCCGTATATATTGCAAAATCGTAACCGTTAAACACGTCAAATGGATGGAATTTATAAAATCGATTAGCATCATTCGTGTACTCACCACAATCAAGTGAATGTTCCTGCCAAACACCAGTATTTCCGCATGGATTATCTGTAAAAATATGATACGTTGTATCATTGCCTACATAGACAGGTTGCTTAACTACATCATAACCTCCAGTTATACATCCATAAACAGCAATTTTTACGTTTTCAATCGGCTCACCAACATTATAATATGGCTTATAATCCATTATAGATTTGACATTTCTTCTGATTTGTTCCGTGCCAATTTTGGCCTGCACTTTCTTTTTGATCAATCTCTTTCTATCATTTGCATCAGCTTTTTTTAGACGCTTTATATTACGAATCATCCTTACTACTGGCGAATGATATAAAGTAATATATTCCTTGAAAAATTCTTCATTCATTATTATCTGATTTATATCTTTCATTTTTATCTCCTTATATTGACAAATCCGTCGAACGAAAATATAGGGTTTAATACTGTTTCATAAGGGCAATACACAAAAGACACAAGCATAAGCAGTATCACAAACGCAGCAATAAATACAACTTTGCTCCGCGAATATCTTGGAGGCGTTATATACATTCCAGTAGTGACAAACAATATCGAATAACCCATTTCTAAAAATCTATGGTAATTTCTATCAAGCAATAAGAAGGGTAGAGTTAATAATAACACTTCAATTGCCATACTATTATAATTTATTACATAGAAAGCATCATCTTTAGATTTAATTGCTGTTCCTGCAAAAGCCTTATTCGACAACAAATAAGAGGAAATAATAAAAGATAATAGCCAAACAATAAAAATCATCACAATCCACATTAATGATGAGGGGGTAATACTATTTGTCAGATATCTTGATGCTAGCTTCGGATTTAGAAAACGACTAACAGCATTTACAATCGGATTCAAGAACAGGACTATAAAAAAAGTTAGTCCTCCTGTAATCAAGACAAATATCTTTCTGTCATAGCGTTTCTTTTTGACCAACAGCAGCAGCAAAAACATTGCGCATGAAGTGTGGATGAGAGCAGCTACCACAATAAAAGCTAGGTATTTTATCCTTGAAAATTTCTCGCTAGTAACCAGCACGCTATAGCCAACAAAGGCAACGCAAAAAGCAGTAAAGAACTTAAATTGTACCAACTGGATTATTGATGGAAATATCAAAAATAGACCAAAGTACAGATTTTCATTTCCTCCTAGGCGTTTCACAGCGTCATGCATCAAATAATAATCCACAAGTAGCAATACTGCGACCATACCTCTATAGTTGAATCCCAATAAATAAAAAATTTTATTTAGGAGCGCCCATATAACTCCTGTCGCTTGAGTTGCAACCGACAATTCAACGCGATTAACATAATCAAACAATGGAACGTAGTTGATCAAATCTGCGTAAGTTAAAGAGGTAACTGAGAGAAATATCATCAATGCCCCTGCAAGTGCCCACGTAAGTTTCTCAGTTCTCTTAATAAACAGTATATAGAAGATAAATAAGGCATATGGGATTATCAGCATTATTTACTCTCCTCAAACCTATCTAACGACTCTTTTATCGCCTGCAAATAATCGTACCCATACCGTTCATCTGGTTCCAGATATCCTCCCTCAGCCCACTCATTCCAAGCGAAAACAAACACCATATCCTGCTTGAACTCTTTTTTTGTTTTATCAAGTAGTTTTGTAAAGTACTTTTTAAAATCGACGGGATTGGCATTTTCTACCACCACGCCTCTTTTTCCTTTTCTTGGAGTATTATCCCAATCAACAAAAGCACACGGCACACTAATAGCTGTATTAGGTTTTGATGCGAGAATACAATTCCAGACTTCCGCGTAAGAGTATTTTTTCAACCCCTTAAGAACTTGAAGCTTTTCTCTCAAGTTAAATTTCAATTTCTTTTCAACAAAAATCAAAAAATCTTTCTTGATACGTTGCAAGGTTGACAGATTTTGCAACGCAAAAGCCCAGTTTGGCTGATATTCTATTGCATAACTAAACAATTCATCATTCCGATTACTGCTCAAATAATAACTGACATTCTGATACGCGTATTCAATACCGTCAAATCCATTCTGTTTTGCTAACTGATTCCAGTATGCCAGCATCTCACTTAAGCAATCTATTAGTTCTGGTCTATAAATGACAAGAAGTGGTTTATTATTATTTACTATATATCTATCGTCTTTGAAATAATCTAACAAGTAATCAAAATGCTCTTTCCATTCATTTTTCCCACCATATGACTGCTGCATAATTACATCAGCAGAGCCATTAGCCCATGTGTTTGTCCAACTTTCATTTGCCCAGCAAAGGCAGAAATGTGTATCCAACTCTTTTCTTTGCAAAAATGCTTCTACCGGTTTTTCCAATAGTTTTTTTCCTGAAAACCAGTAATGATAGAAGCAGAATCCATAAATGCCATATTCATTTGCCAATTCTACTTGCCACTTCATCGTCTCAGGGTCTAACAAATTATAATAATTTTTATTCAAGGGGACTCTTGGCTGATAATGATTTGGGAATAATGGCGCTGCCTTTTTTACATTTACCCACTCAGTAAACCCCTTTCCCCACCATTTATCGTTTTCGGGAATACTATGGAATTGTGGCAAATAAAATGCAACTACTTTCATGAAACAATCTCCTTTTTCTTCACACACACTTTTTCATACATCAATAGAATTTTATGACAATGCTCATCAAATGTCTCGAAAGTGTCTTCAAGAATGTTACGGTTCATTACTTTCAAGCAATCTCTATCGGACAAAACCTTTAATAGGATGTCTTGGAAATTCTTCTCATTGACAATAAAACCATTTCTTTCGTCCTGTATCAGGTCCTTGGCTCCTACGCTCTCAGAAACAATAACTGGAACTCCATAGCTTAGTGCTTCTAATACTGTAAAACCAAAGGTCTCATAGCATACACTAGGCGCAACAAGAATATCAGATTCATCCATTATTTTTTCTAGCTGGGAATAATCATATCTTTCACCATGCTTTTTAAGATAACTTCTTTCTAGCGGAGCATAGGTATATATATTGAGCAAAAAATTATTGTTACTTAAACTCACATTATCTAAGGTTTCAATCAACCAATCAAATCCTTTTACAGCTGTTGCTGGACCCAAATATGTTATTTTAATTTTTTCCGATTCAAACTTTTTTTCTTTTCGATGATCCTTCACATCCATATGTGAAATATTGATAATTTCACCTTTTAAAGACGGGAGTTCTCTATGAAACACCCGTTCGGTCACCGAACTGTTAAAGTGAAACCAATCAATCTTTGAAAACGCATTAGCGTATTTATACTTCAGTTCCTTATAGAATGACAGATCGTTTACTGGAATACGCTCGGCTCCATCATTAGTCTTCTCAATTTTCTTTTTTGCTGAAGCTTTAATTTTAAGGAACAGTTTATTTTTGCGTAATTTGCAAAATAATTTAGAATGAATAATAATGGTTTTCTTTCTTGAAAAAGCATATTTATTACATTCCGGGCAATCCACACAACTATTCCAGTTTTTACATTTACGGTTATGATAAACATATGTCTGCTTTGGACATAATCCAAAACAATCATGTGTTGTGTAGATTGTTGGAATATTTAGCTCATTGGCTGCATCAATAAATTCCTCATATAGTCCTATCATTGTATGAATATGTATCACTTCAACCTTATTTTCTTCCAGAAAATTCTTCCATACAGAAATAGGTGTATGTTTTGTTAAATACTCTTGATCTTTCAATCCAAACAACATTGGGAGGCTTAATGGATTAATGATTGAGTATACAGGCACCCCTTGTTTATCTTTTTCTCTTTTTATCCATACCTTACTGCTCAACAAATTGTATTCGCCGGGATATAGAATCATAACGCTGTTGTCTTTAGATTGACACGCAACTAAATCATCTACATATTTTGTTAATCCACCACCTCGATTTTCTCCAAGGCCTACGGTATAGTGCAATATCTTCATCTAGTTTTCCTCAAATTCATTCCATCAAACTACACATTGAGTTTTTTGACAGAAAAAATCAAAAGCTACCTTCATATTTTTTATTAAACAGTTTTGCTTGTAAAAAAGCGGATCCTTTCTTTCTCCAATTGATTTTCTCCATATGCATATACGGCAGTTCTTTAATTTCTTCTTTTTTTAAACGTCCCGATTTTATCTGATAATCCACCCATACATTAAAGATAATCTCTGATACTCTGCCGTAAAATCTTCCTTGAAAGGCACTTAACGAAGTGGTTTCAATTCGTTGTTCTAATTCAAACAAAATATCAAATAACCATGTGCAATATTCATTCAACAAACTCTTTTCGGCAATCATCATATTAAACATATATCCGTATCGATGCTGGAGCACACGAGTATAGCTATCTAAATATTGAGGATATTTTTGCCTTATGATTTCTCTCGTTTCATCTAACTGATTAGAATAATGGGTGTGTTTATAATGACTATATAATGTTTCTATGTAATATCTTCGTTTGCTTGGAACAAACAATTTCGTTCTTCCAAGATAAGGCTCAATATCGTTATACGTGAGAATTCCTTTCCACGGATCATTACCCTTTCTCTTTCCAAAATGCCGTCTATAATGTGCAAGTCCAATGTAATCATCTTGAATGTTTTTCCATGCCCAATACAAACCTGTAAGTTCACAGAAACTCGGATTAAGTTCAGATATATTATCGCCAGTATTATCTTTTACATAGCCAAGATTCAGTTCATTGCCAGCACTATCTATTTTTCCCTCAGCACCTACATGTAAAGGAAGGTACATTTCATCATCTGGCATTCTATATTTTTTATGTGTTGCCACAACTATCTTGACCGTTTTTCCTTTTTTCATTATTCATTCCCTCATAATCATAAAACTACCTCTACAAGGTTCAATACAGCCGCAATAACCTGATCCATGTCATAATACTTATATTCCCCAAGACGGCCACCAAAAATCACCTTGTTTTCCGCATCTGCCAGCTTCTTATACTCAGAATAAAGTAACCCATTCTTGGCATCGTTGACCGGGTAGTATGGCTCATCGCCGGGTTTCCACTCGCGGCTGTACTCACGGCTGATGATAGTCTTCGGCAGATCATTGCCGTTCTCATCCTTGCCAAACTCAAACCATTTGTGCTCAATAATGCGAGTCCACGGTGTTTCACGGTCGGTATAATTCACCGCGGCGTTACCCTGGAAATTAGGCTTTTCCAATGTTTCCGTTTCAAAGCGAACAGACCGATATTCCAGCGCACCCAGCTTGTAGTCGAAGTAGGCATCGATAGGGCCAGTGTATACAACCTTATCAGCCAATGCATCCAACTCGGCTTTGTTCTCCAGATAGTCCGTGTTCAAACGAACCTCTATGCCATCCAGCAAGTTAGCAATCATCTTGGTATATCCGCCAACAGGAATACCCTGATAAAGTGCATTGAAGTAGTTATTATCAAAAGTCAGCCGAACCGGCAGGCGCTTGATAATAAAGGACGGCAGTTCTTTGCAGTCGCGGCCCCACTGCTTCTCAGTGTAGCCTTTGATAAGTTTCTCATAGATATCGCGACCAACAAGAGAAACGGCTTGCTCTTCAAGATTTTGTGGCTCACCAGTAATCTCCCTGCGCTGTTCCTCAATCTTAGCGGCAGCTTCCTCCGGTGTCACAACGCCCCACATCTTGTTGAATGTGTACATATTGAACGGAAGGGAGTACAGCTCACCCTTGTAGTTGGCCACAGGACTGTTGGTAAAGCGATTGAACTCAGCAAACTGTGTAATGTAGTTCCAGACCTTTTTGTTGTTAGTATGGAAAATGTGAGCACCATACTTATGGACGTTGATACCCTCAATGTTCTCCGTATAAATGTTGCCCGCGATATTAGGCCGCTTGTCTACTACTAAAACAGATTTTCCATGAGCCTTAGCTTCATGGGCAAAAATTGCCCCATAAAGACCAGCGCCTACTACCAAATAATCATACATATTCCGTCTTTTTCCTCATCTCTCGTTAATCTCTTTGAAAAATATCTCTCGTGTAAACTTTCTCTTTTATATCATCAAGACATTTATCATATCTATTTGCGATAATAGCCTGACTTTGTTTCTTGAATTCATCCAGATCATTAACTACTACTGAACCAAAGAACTTCTCACCATCTTTCAGGGTTGGCTCATAAATGATGACCGTTGCACCCTTAGCCTTGATGCGCTTCATGACGCCCTGAATAGAGCTCTGGCGGAAATTGTCACTATTGCTCTTCATGGTCAGGCGGTAAACACCAACAACAACTTCTTTTTCCTTACTCTCATCCCAGCTATCATTTGCTTCATAAGCACCAGCAATCTCCAGCACACGATCAGCAATGAAATCTTTTCTTGTTCTATTGCTCTCAACGATAGCTTCAATCAGATTCTCCGGCACGTCGGCATAGTTTGCCAGCAGCTGCTTAGTGTCTTTCGGCAGACAGTATCCACCATAGCCAAAGGACGGGTTATTGTAATGGGTGCCAATACGAGGATCAAGGCATACGCCATTGATGATCTGCTGGGTATTCAGCCCCTTCATCTCAGCGTAGGTGTCCAGTTCGTTAAAATAGCTGACACGCAATGCCAAATAGGTGTTGGCGAACAGCTTAACAGCCTCTGCCTCAGTGAAGCCCATAAACAGCGTGTCGATGTTTTCCTTAATTGCACCTTCCTGCAGTAGTTCTGCAAAGGTGTGTGCCGCCTTTACCAAACGAGCATTCTCCACGTCGGTGCCAACGATAATGCGGCTCGGATACAGGTTGTCGTACAAGGCCTTGCTCTCACGCAGGAACTCCGGGCTAAAGATAATATTGTCGCAGTGGAATTTCTCACGAACACTTGCAGTGTAACCAACCGGAATGGTGCTCTTGATAACCATGATAGCTTCCGGGTTATATTCGATGACCAGTTTGATCACGGCTTCTACTGCGCTGGTGTCAAAAAAGTTCTTCTTGGAATCGTAGTTTGTGGGTGCAGCAATTACCACAAAATCAGCATCACTGTACGCTTCCTTGGCATCCAGCGTTGCCGTTAAATCCAGTTCTTTCTCTGCCAGATACTTTTCAATGTATTCGTCCTGAATCGGAGACTTTTTGCTATTGATAAGTTCCACCTTTTCCGGCACAATATCCACTGCCGTCACCTTGTGATGCTGAGATAACAACGTAGCAATAGAAAGCCCAACATATCCAGTTCCTGCAACAGCAATCTTTAAATCCTTAAACTCTCTCATTTCTCGATTCCTCTAATTCTTTATTTATAAAACTCAGCGTACCATTCGGCGAAGTTCCTCAGACCAGTCCGCAGACTTGTGCTCGGTTTATACCCGAAATCACGCTCCAGTGCACTGGTATCCGCATAGGTCACAGGCACATCACCCGGCTGCATCGGAACCAGTTCCTTGTGAGCCTCAAAATCATAATCTTCCGGCAGAACTTTTGCTCTAACCAACTCTTCACTCAGAATCTGCACAAAGTCCAGCAGGTTCTCCGGATTTTGATTGCCGATGTTGTAAACTGCATACGGCGGAATCGGTAGGCCATCCTCGCCGTTCTTCTTGTCCGGTGCTTTCTTCATCACACGAACAACGCCCTCGACAATATCGTCCACATAAGTAAAGTCACGCTTACAGTTGCCATAGTTGAAGATCTTAATGGTTTCGCCCTTCACCAGCTTGTTGGTGAATCCGAAGTAAGCCATATCGGGACGACCCGCTGGACCGTACACGGTAAAGAAACGCAGGCCAGTGGACGGGATGTTGTAGAGCTTAGAGTAGGCGTGTGCCATTAACTCATTAGATTTCTTAGTGGCTGCATAAAGGGAAACCGGGTTGTCAACCTTATCATCCGTGCTGTACGGAACCTTTTTATTAGAACCGTAGACAGAGGAGGAAGAAGCATAAACCAAATGCTCCAGACTCTCGCAATGACGGCAGGCTTCGAGGACATTAAAGAAGCCGACCAAGTTAGATTCCACATAAGCATCCGGGTTGGTGATGGAGTAGCGCACACCAGCCTGTGCTGCAAGGTTGACAACCACAGACGGCTTGTACTTCTCGAACAGCTCGGTGATCAGTTCCTTATCAGCGATGTTGCCTTTTACAAAGGTAAATGTGGGATACTTAGCCAGCTCGTTTAAGCGAAACTCTTTCAGCGCTACGTCGTAGTAGGCATTCATATTGTCGATGCCAATAACCGTAACAGAAGGAGTTTCCTGATAGATTCGTTTCACAAGGTTAGAGCCGATGAAGCCAGCCACACCCGTGACTAAAATTACTTTACTTTCTAATGCAACTGCGCTCATTTATATTCCTCCTATATTTCCCTGTATCCTTTGATTTTTCCAAGTTGTCTACTATGAGTTCCTTTCTCTGCTTATTTTTACTTAACGCTTTTCAAATTCCGTCTTTTTATAGACACTAAATCCCTTATAGCCCTCAAGTACGATATAAACATTGTCTTCCCCGTTTCTAGACCAGTCACTACCCACATCCAAAATTTTGTACCATCTCGAATAACCCGGCAGCTGGATTTCGTCTCCCACTTCTAATTTCTCTGCATAAACTCTCATATTAGTACCCTCCTGTATGTGTTATCCATAATTTCGTTGTCTTTGATATGTGTACACATGCGCTATTGGCAAATGGTATTTCATTTTCATAAAGTGGGCGTGTTTGTCACTGTCGGTAAAGACACTGTGCCATTACTTTTCCTCCGCTTCTTGATATCCAAAAAAGTTTCATGTAAAGCAGATACAGAAATCTTTACTCCCCACGCCCCAGCAGGCACACCTTGAACGTCTTAAAAATAATCTTCCAATCCACCCAGAAGCTGCGCTCCTTAACGTATTTCACATCCAGATCCATCCACTCCTCAAAAGAGAGGTCATTGCGGTGCGGGGCAATCTGCCAGTAGCAGCTCAGACCGGGAGTCACATACAAACGCTGCTTTTCGTAGTCGCCGTACTGCTCTACCTCGCGGGGAAGTGCCGGGCGGGGGCCAACGATGCTCATATCCCCCTTCAGGATGTTCCACAGCTGCGGCAGCTCATCAATACTGGTCTTGCGGATAAACTTGCCCACACGAGTAATGCGCGGGTCGTCCTTGATTTTGAACACAGGACCATCCATCTCGTTCTGGTCCAACAGGTCATCCAGTTTTGCCTCGGCGTTGGGGCACATAGAGCGGAACTTATAGAACTTAAACGGCTTTCCATTGCGGCCAATGCGCTCCTGACTAAAAACAGGGCCCGCAGACGGATCATCCACCACAATTGCGATGGCCGTAGCCAGCATGACCGGCGACAGCACCACCAGTGCCAGCGATGACAAGATCACGTCCTGCGTCCGACGCCCGATCCAGTACAGGCGATGGTCGCGCAGATTTTCCTTGCGGTCAACTTCAACTTCCTTATCGATTCCGATAGTATTCGTAGCCATTTTTTCTCCTCACATAAATCCTTGTCTATGCACTTCTTATCGTTACTCGTTTTATCGCAATTTTCAGAAATAGTGCCTATCAACACGGCATATTTGCGATATGCAGTTTGCGGATGTTCCTTGGACATTAAAAACACAAACTGCTATAAAGTAATCCCTTTAACTCACACCGTTCCGGCAAGCACCTTCCTTTTAGATAACCGTTCCACTTTTTCCAAAACCGGCAGACCGTTATTCCTGATCTCCGGGCAAGTAAAAGCCCTCGGACGACAGTTTCGCCCAAGGTCATTTTAGATGCAATGTGGCCGTAATGAAAACCAGAACGTCATGCTGCAGCTCAAGCGCCGCATGTGCATTGCTTCCAGTATGCAATATTTCACATTTTTGCAAAGCCTTAACATGCCCACTTCGTTTTCACCTTTGCGCATCACGCCAGCGAGGTAAACAGCAGTGGGCTTTTTATTTTGGTCTATCATTCGGGTTTCCGCATGATTTATTACATTTTTGTTCGCAAACAGACATAAGCCCACACGATTCACCTCCTTACCGCAATCAAGG
>ERZ1026776.2034-NODE-2034-length-10544-cov-14.594814_pt1 | contig 10544 bp, 7 predicted proteins | sample MGYA00380125_ERZ1026776 | MGnify/ENA primary metagenome ERZ1026776 (study PRJEB33269, sample SAMEA4719761) | human gut metagenome | biome: human-associated habitat; feature: organic feature; material: feces | place: Cameroon | collected 2013-10 ... | reverse complement strand
CCTTAATTCCGCAACACTATAAATATTAACTTTTATAACATCCTGAGCAACAAAAAGTTGCCCAGGATTTTGCCATGTCAGAGGATTCACTTAACTTAGTGTTGCAAAAAATAATCAAATAAAACCTCATTAGGCATGGCAAAAATACAAATAAAATCCGAGAAACTCACATCTTTTGGTGGTATATTTCCAATTATGGAGAAATTCGACAGGATGTTGTCTCGTACAATAGACTCCACTTTAGGTTTGCGTAGCAAAGTGTATGGCTATCAATATAGCGAGATAATCCGTTCTCTGATGTGCGTATATTTCTGTGGAGGGTCATGTGTCGAAGACGTGACCTCACACCTTATGGAAGCACTTTGCTTACACCCCCACCTCCGTACATGCAGCGCAGACACAATACTTAGAGCCATTCGTGAATTGACCACACCGAATCTGACCTACAGGTCTGATTCGGGCAAAAGCTACGACTTCTACGTAGCCTCCGACCTTAACAATCTGCTTGTCAATGCATTGCTGGCAACTGGACAGTTGCTGCCAGAGAATGAATATGACTTTGATTTTGACCACCAGTTCATTGAGACGGAGAAATTTGACGCAAAAATGACCTACAAAAAGTTCACTGGTTACAGTCCAGGAATAGCAACGGTCGGCGATGTCATCGTCGGGATAGAGAACCGCGACGGCAATACCAATGTCCGTTTCCATCAGGAAGACACTCTAAAACGTATTTTTGAGCGTTTGGAGAATGCCGGAATACATATACACCGTGCGAGGATGGATTGTGGCTCATGCTCTGAGGCTATAGTGGAAATGGTGGAGAAACACTGCCGACATTTTTATATCCGTGCCAACAGATGTGCGTCATTATATGATGACATCTTTGCCTTGCGCGGATGGAAAACCGAATACATAAACGGTCACGAGTTTGAGATATGCTCCATCATTGCAGAGAAATGGGCCGGCAAAGCGTACCGCCTTGTCATACAGCGGCAAAGAAGCATCAATAAGGAACTCGACCTGTGGGAAGGGGAATATACATACAGATGCATACTGACAAATGACTATACTTCGACAGACCGTGACATCGTGGAGTATTACAACAAGCGTGGCGGTGCTGAGCGTATATTGGACGACATGAACAACGGCTTTGGCTGGAACCGTCTGCCAAAATCGTTCATGGCGGAAAACACGGTGTTCCTGCTTCTGACAGCTTTGATTCGAAACTTTTACAGACACCTCATATCTGACGCAAACATGAAGAGCTTTGGACTTAAATGCACAAGCAGAATCAAAACGTTTGTATTCAAGTATGTTTCTGTCCCTGCAAAATGGGTTAAGACTGCAAGACAGCACATACTGAACATATACACAAGCAATGATGCATACATGATGGCCGTCAAATTTGATTTTGGGTAGCCGCAAATCTTCGTGGCCTTTTGCGTATTGCCTCAAGTCGCATCATGGGGTAAGGGGATTTTGTCTTTTGCGACTGTGCACCATAAGGATGCTTTACGAAAACTAGTCGTTTTAGAGAGGTATCCGCAACCTCAAATATCAAAAATATTACAGGTTGCGGATTTTAGGCTTTATAAAATCGCACAATTCCTATAAAATACAGTTTATATGAGTGTCAGTAAAGATGTCATCAAACAATGCTTGATTAGTAAGCAACGCGAGGTGGATGAGGCGGTGATAGTGAATCGTCCCGTTGAATTCGAAGAGAACGGCAACTATGTGATAGTTGGGGTGAGACATGCGGGTAAGTCGTACCAGCTGTATCAGCGTGTGCGTCAGTTGCAGGCTGCAGGAAAGGGATGGGACGAGATTCTGTTTGTGGACTTTGAGGATGAGCGTCTGGCGGAATTCCAGGCGGAAGACTTCAACAGTCTGCTGGAAGCCCATCTGGAACTGTATGGTAAGAAGCCGGTGGTGTTTTTGGACGAGGTGCAGAACATTCTGCACTGGGATAAGTTCGTGCGGAGGTTGGCTGATGCGAAATACAGAGTGTATGTAACGGGAAGCAATGCGAAGATGTTGAGCAAGGAGGTGGCAACTACGTTGGGTGGACGGTTCTTTATCTATGATGCGTACCCATACTCATTCAAAGAGTATTTGGCAGCACAGCATGTCGAGTTAAAGGAACATTGGGAGTATGACACTATCCAAAGAAGCGAAGTGAAACGACATCTGAATGAGTACTTCTATTACGGCGGTCTGCCAGAAATCCAGTCGTTTAAGAACAAAAGGGCTATGCTTTCAAGTCTTTACCAGAAGATTTACCTGGGTGACATCTGTGCCCGAAACAATATTAAGAACGACAGGGTGCTGAACATCTTGATCAAGAAGATGGCAGAGAGCGTGAAGCAACCGCTGTCGTATAACAGACTGAAGAATGTGATTGTAGCAACGGGGTCGCCCATCAGTGTGCCTACTACGATAGACTATGCGGGTTATGCCGCTGACAGTTGGCTGATACTGCCCATGGAGAATGAGGTAGGTAAGCTGACGGAGAAAGAAACCCAGAAGAAATTCTACTTCATAGACAACGGGTTGCTGAACCTGTTCCTGATGAACTCAGAGACTTTGCTGTTGGAGAACATGGTGGCGGTGGAACTGTGCAGGCGGTTTGGCAAAAAGAATGTGTTTTTTCTAAATGCCGAGAAGGAGATATACTTCATTATGCCTGATGAGAAGCTGGCCATACAGGTGTCCTATAGCATCAAGGATGTGACCACTTACAATAGGGAGGTGCCACCATTGGCGAAGTATGCCAAGGCCCACGAGGACTAGAAGTGCCTGCTGATTACTTACGACGAGGAGGGCACGGAAGAGGGAATACTCGTGATGCCAGTGTGGAAGTGGCTGATGGGGGTGTAAGTTTGAAGGTAAGGTATATGATGCAGGAGGAAAGATGGTTGGTACAATGGAAGGCTGTTATGTACTTCATGGCGGCAAATAAGAGACGGCCATCGAAGTTCATGGACTCAGAAAAAGGTCTAAAGAACAGATGGAAGCACCAGCAGAAACTTGTGAATGCTGGAGAATTTCCGTTTTTTATGGAATGTGTGGGAGTATAAGAGGGTTAATCAGAATATTAAAAATAGAATCATGCTGAGTGTTGAGTATTTACCAATGCAGTATTATGATGCTATTATCGTCAGTTTTAACGATGACGAAGGCAATGCTCATAATATTATTGTGGACGGAGGGGAGGTGAAATCTCCCAAGTATTGCTATACAGAAAGGCTGAAAGGTAAACTGGAGAAAATTTTCAGCAAAGTACAAACAATTGATCTGTGGGTAATCACTCATATTGATGACGACCATATAGGAGGACTCTTCCATTTTATCAATGACGCTGAATTTTTTGAAAGGTATCACCAACAATTGAAGGAAGTTTGGATTAACTATGGTGGAAAAGGTGATTATGGCGTTCAACGAACAGGGACAATAGGTTATCATGGCGGTAAGAAACTGCGCGACGTGCTCCATGAGAAGAATGTCTGCGTAAAAGAGGGAATCAAAGCTGGGTATTCAATTAGTATGGGTAATGCAGGAATTACCGTGATAGCTCCAGACGACAATAGTTATAAACGCTATATTGAATGGTGGAACGGAAAGGAATTCAAGGAAAACGTTGAGACCAATGACGGACTTATTTTAGGTGGTGATTGGGACTATGATAAAAAGATCAAAGATTTTGATATGTATCGCTATGATGAAGACAAGGAAGTAAAAAACAACAGTAGCATTGCTTTTGTTTTGTCGTATCACAATCATCGAGTATTATTTTCAGCAGATTCGTGTTCGACTATATTGATGAAAGGACTGAAAGATGCTCACTTTTTGAAGGATGGGGGAACTAAATTGGACTTGATGCAAATTCCACATCACGGAAGCAACAGAAACAGTTCATGCGATTTCCTAAAATGTATAGAATGTCCGCAGTATGTTATCACTGGCAATGGTGAAAACAAACATAAGTTGCCAGATAAAGAAACCATCGCGCGGCTAGTAGCAGCCAATCCAGAAGGGTGTGAACTACACTTCTCGTGTCATAATAACAAACTACGGGAAATCTTCGAAGATGAGGAAAAACTCAATCTGAAGGTTTGCTATGAGGCTAAATTTGAATTTGAATAGTATGAATAAGGATTTTGATTTTTCCGTTAAATTGGAAGCAAGTGATACAGGGAGTGCAGTCTTGATTAAACAAGATGGGACTTATTACCTGCTTACGGCAGCACATGTATGTGAAAATCAAGCAGAGAAGGATGCAGTTACCATTACCAGCATTGATGGTACTGCATATGAGTATAGTAATCTTAATCGTGTTCTTTCTCCAAGCAAGAATGGTGCGGATGTTTGCATTATGAGGCTTCCAGAGGATGTGGTCTTCACATTAACCCAGAATGTAAAGTGTGCCACTTTTGATGGATCAGGATATCCTTGTCAGATAGATGGTTTTCCGTCAGTTGCCATTGATAAAAAATTAGGATAGAAAATGGATGCACTATAGCCAAGGAGTCGGAGTTAGGTGACGAACTCTATGTGAAGTTGGAAGAACTTCGTTCGGACGGTCAGGAAATGGAGTATGTAAAAGGTGGCTTTTCCGGATCAGGTGTGTTTGTTGATTCGAATGGTGAAAAGTACCTTATAGGTATGGTATATAGGGTAGAGGATGTCAGTAACATGTTTATTGGATGGAAGATGCAGAAGATAAACGAAATACTGAAAGGCGCAGGCTGGGAAGAAATTCCCCTTATATCCATTGAACTGAATCAGCAGGTTATTAACCAGTATAAGGCGCTCATAGAAAACTCAAACTTTGTACTGGCCCGGATTAAAAACGAAATCAACGGGAGCGTGCAATTGCCACGTACTACCATCAAGGACAAAATAGAGGCCGCATTAGCAGAAAACCAGATTGTTATAATTACCGGTGAAGCCGGTATAGGTAAATCAGCCTTGGCAAAAGATATTATCACCACGCCAAAGTACAGTTCTGTTGCTATTGTGGGCGATGACCTAGACGAAAAAAACGAACGTGATATTTTGAGCCATTGGAATATCAGTGACAAACTGCAAGATATTTTCAAGTCGCCCATCTGGGGAGAAGGGGAGAAAGTTCTGCTCGTAGAAAGTGCTGAGCGTATGCTTAATGGTAATACCGACACAGCCATCGTTTTCATAGAGAATCTTCAAAAGGATATTCCCAACTTGAAGGTAGTGTTTACTATTAGGAAAAATTCACTAACCCTTTTTAGAGTTGATTTGCTGGCTAACGGCATTCATGTGTCTGAAAAGAACATCATAGAGGTGGGGTTGCTGTCTGATGACGAACTGAAGATAGTCGAGAATGGCATTGAAAGCATCAAACCCTTTGCTTCCTCGGAAAAGACACGTGAAATACTTCGTATTCCGTTCTACCTTAATCTAGCCTGTTCCATGGCAAGTACAGTTGATGCGGAAGAACTAAAAGGAAGTGAGTTCAAAGATATGCTCTGCCGTCGAATTGTTTCAGGAAAGAAGCATGATGCACTAGAAGCTACACGGCGAATAGACACTCTAATAGATGTTGCTCGGCGCACGTCCGCTACGGGTATGAATGTGGTGAAATGCGAGATGAATGAAACCGTGCTTTCCCTTTATAAGGATGATGTACTGACAGGCAACCTGGATACAGGTAATTTACGGCCTGGTCATGATATACTAACAGACTGGGGGCTGTATTGCCATATAGAGGATTACTATCAAAAATATCAGACAAAAGCGATAAGTATTTCTGAGTTTTATGGCAGCATAGATAAGAATATATCCTCCAGAAATATGTTCAAACAGTTTATGGAAGCTCATATTTCAGAAGAGGCTCCACAACTGGATACATTTATCTCCGAGAGTTTTTCTCTGGATCTAGAGGATTATTTCCTTGATGACTTGTTCTATGCCATTTTAATTTCTGATAAAGGATCTTCATTTCTAGAATCGATAAAACCTGTATTGCTGCGTAATAACTGTACCCTATTGTTGAAGATGGCAAATGCCCTGTCATATACGTTCCGCAAGGTGGATTGGGAGATGAAAGACTTTTTAGTGAGAAACGGAATGATAGGGAAAGATGAGAAGGTGAGGAATTCAGATTTTATGCCACCCACGGGCATAGGGTGGTACACTTTTGTTACGTTCATTTATAAAAACCGCGATGTCTTTTGGAAATTGAGAAGTGAATTGATTCCCTTGTTACTTCAATGTGAGCTAGTACGTATTGAGCAGGCAGATGCCCCAAATCTGAAAAAATATGTGTTTGCTGTTTTTTCTGATTATATGGAGCAGATGCTTGCTGGAGATGTCGTTGCAGAGAAGCCTAATAAGGAAGTGGTACGCCTCCTCTTCAAATGGATGAATGAGAATTCTGAACAGGTGAAGTCGTGGGTGGAAAAAGCAATAGTTTCAGATGACCATCATTATGAAGCTATTAAGGAGTTCTTACTATTACACGAAGGTCTTGAGGCTACAAGGTTTATCTACACTTATCCCGAATTGTATAAAGATATTGTTCGAGAAGAATGGTTAGACGAAGGTGGACTTGTAGATGACTATTACCCTATGATACATCAGGCAAGTGGGGTTTCAACAACATATAAGTGCTTTTTCTATGCCCATCCAGTCAAGGCACTAATATTCCTTTGCGAACTTTTGAATGAGGATTTAGAGAAGAAAGCTCAGCGAAAAGACCAACTGCAGCAGGTCAAAGTGAAGGTGGATGGCAAAGAAATCATTCTTTTGGGAAATGACCGTATGTGGAGAGAATACAGGGGGCGTAATTATCAGTCGCATGTAAGGGAGTGTCTTTTGATGACTTTTGAGAAGTGGCTGATGGACAGTATAAGCAATCACCTCAATAAAGCCCCGTATGCTTTGGATGAGAAAACTCTTTTAGGCGTTTTTGACATAGTGTACCACAGATGCTTGAATATCAGTATCTGGGGTGTGTTGGCCAGTGTCGCCACGAGATTTCCTATGTTTGTAGGAATGAAAGCAATGCCAATATATAGTTGCAGGGACTTTATATTGTGGGACAAGACTAGGCAAAGCTCAGAACTGACGTCGCCAATGATAAATCCTCATGCTTCAAAAGCCGTTAGGAAGGAGGTTGCGGAAAGTTATGATTTGCCTCATCGCAAGAAAGATTTGGAAAGCGTTATTCTTACGCTTTCTATTACTGAAGGTTTTGCAGAAGATTTCAGGAAACTGGTGAAGTCGCTGAAAGACAGTGCTACGACCTATCTGGAGAAGGTGTCAGCAGGTAGAATGGATATTTCTCAATATAAATTAATTGAAAAGACTGACGAGGGTTACGTTCTTCAAGGGAGTCCTTCTGACGACATAAAAGAGGAAGCGGAGCAGACTGAAGCAGCAAATAATGCGTTCTATCGTATTATTGAGACAAGCAACCTATCAAGAAAACGATATGACGAAAGTGAATCACAAGACACGAATGAATGGCGTGAAGCATATGGCATCCATAAAGAACATAATGGCTTTTTAGAATCAAAGGGTTTGGTGGCCGCTTTAGGAGTAAAGAAGCATTGGGATTTTCTTGATAAGGAAGAAAGGAATTGGTGTAGGCAAACGCTTTTGGACGAGACGACCAAATATGTCACTACCGGTCAATTCCAAATTGATACGGAATACAGCTCTGATGGATTGTTGTACCTGTTGGAGAAGTCGCCTAAGGACAAGGAGGTGATAGGTATGATTCTATACCTAATAGGCACAATAGGCGATAACGATAGTATTTTCACCCGCTTTGAAAAAACTTATAAAGATAGAATTTGGAACTCACAAAAGGATATTGCGAAACAATTATTGTTCGTCTATCTTAATGACGGAGATAAAAACAGGGATGCCGTTGATAAGTTTGCCCATGTTTGCAAACTGCTGCCAACAAACATAAACGATGAGGTTATAGACGAGATGGTAGATGCTTATTGTTATCAGTATTTTGATAGGTGGGCTGAGACGAATGGTGATTATTATACTCGAGTTTCAGATATGCGAATTGAAACATTTTGTGCAGAGTATATGATAGCTATGCCATCAAAGCGAAAGACGTTTATAGAGAAATGGTTGGCTACGAGCAAAAAAACGGTTGCAAGGCGAGGCTATTTCGACGAGAATCCAGTATCCTCGATATTCAATCACTTTTGCTATGTTGCCACAAAGGACAACAAAGAAAAGTTCTGGCAGCTGTGGGAACTCATGTTTGAGTGGTACAAGGTCTATCATACGCAGGATGTGTTATCAGCACTTATGCTCAACTTTAATATGTTACGGCCAGCATTGTTGGATAATTGGGAAGTGATGGAAGTGACAGGAGAACATGTGAACAAATTGCTGCGAATAATGCCACGGGAGGGCGTACAGTACTTGTCACGTCTGGTATGTAATATTGGATTTAACATTCTGATGCCTGACTGTCTGAGATATATTGATAATGATTTGTTACGAAAGTCTGCAAGGGAAAGAAGTATCTTGCGTCGCTGGCAGAATGCTATTGAAGATTTGTATGACGATGCCAAGAAAAGGGATGCAATCAGAAGAGATGATGAACTGCGAGCAGCATATGTCGAAATTTTAAATGGACTGATTTCCAATGGCTCTGCGATCGCTTATATGATAAGGGATTATTATATATAAATTTATGTCAGAATTGTACATTTATGACGCAAGAGGAACTATGATATGCTTAAGTGAAGATCAGGCAATGGGCAATGGAATAACGGTTATAGTAGGCGCCAGTGCTGTTTTGGACTTTGATCATAAAGGCATTTTCCCATCTGTGAAGAAAATAGCAGACGAGGTTCTTAAACTGAATATCCAGAAAGTGGATGGAGGTAAAAGGCCGCTCTTGCGCGAGTTATATGACCATGTTGTTAGGATATTGAATTAATCCTGCTTTTGACTAAAAAAACGACACAAATCGCTTTATAAAGTGAACAAAATTCACTAAAAACACTCAATTTAGTAACTTTTAAGGTCAATCAGACCTAAGGGTCTGAGATAAAATGAGTAACTTTGTGAGCGAATAACAAACATATTGCAATGGCAAGTAACAAAGACCTCAATCGCCTGAAGGTGATACTGGCAGAGAAAAAGAAGTCTAATCTTTGGCTGTCTAAACAGTTGGGATGTGCGCCAACGACTGTTTCTAAGTGGTGTACCAACTCGTCACAACCGCCGTTGGAATCGCTGATGAAGATAACGAGACTTTTGGACGTGGAACTTAAAGACCTTGTTAGATTTGAAGAACTTGACAAAGATGAAGATAAAGGAATTTCTCAGCCCTGAAATAGGGCTGGACAGTAAATATCCTGAATTCTGACGTTCGTATTATTAATTTGTAAAAGATATGCAGATTCCTCAGTCGGACATATTGTCAACCAACGCCATGAATCGCGTGTTTGACACGACAACGGCAACGTACAAATTCTATTGGCTTTTGGCATTGCTCGACATGCACGTCAAGGAGCAGAAAAATGAAATGCAGGCTCTCGATGTGGCGGCGCGGATGGTTGCTTATGCCTGGTATCCGACCCAGTATTTCCGATTGTCGTTTGGTAAGGGCGATTCCATGTCGAAGATTATTCCCGATGTGGCTCTGTTGACGGGCATTACGGTAGATGACAGGCTCGAAGACAAGAATGAAGCCATCTCTAATGCCCTCTCGGAGAACAGGGAAGTGAAGAGGAGAGTCAAGATTCTGTTGAATAATGTCCCTTTCCGCTTTCAGAAGCCTTGGATTGACACAACCGACGATTCCGAGATGCAACGTCGCAGCCAGTCGTTTGAGAATGATTGTCTGTATTCCCTGACGGGTAGTGGTGAAGGGCTTACGGTTACCATCAATCCATGTTGGAGCAGTTATCTTACAACCAATTATGAGGTGCTTCGCGATTTTGCTTTGTGGAACCTCACGTTGTTCTTGCAGTCGAAGAATCCCAACGTCCCGAACATATCCGGCAAGTTGCTTCGCCCGGAAGAACGGGAGCCGCTGACTAGGCAGAAGAAGTTTTGGAACAAGGTCATCGAGATAGGTGGCCCCATTCGATGCATATACAAGGACACGCTTCTTGGAAGGAATGAATATGACCTCGACCACTTCATCCCGTGGAGTTTCGTGTCGCACAATCAGAACTGGAACCTGATTCCTGCCGACGGCTCGTTCAACTCTTCCAAGAACAACCGCATCCCCGTCCTCGACTACTATCTCCCCAAGATGGCTAAGGTGCAGCACAAGGCGTTGCGTCTGTATATCCCACAAAGCGGGAAAAGGGACAACATTCTGGACGAGTACTATGCCTTGGGCTGTTCCCCGCAGGACTTGATGCAAATGTCCGACGAGCAGTTCCTGAACGTCTGCCGCAAGACTTTCTCCCCTCTTTGCCAAATGGCTGTCAACATGGGATTCCGCCCCCTAAGCTAGGGTGTTCAAAATTGGCATTAAAAGCGAGACCAAAAAGTGCGATTATTCGTAG